>ERZ827363.2-NODE-2-length-305955-cov-19.082115_pt1 | contig 305955 bp, 271 predicted proteins | sample MGYA00519776_ERZ827363 | MGnify/ENA primary metagenome ERZ827363 (study PRJEB31778, sample SAMEA3449288) | human gut metagenome | biome: human gut; feature: human-associated habitat; material: faeces | place: United Kingdom | collected 2010/2012 ... | reverse complement strand
CATTTTGGAAGTTGTTTTTCAATTTGTTTTGTCAACTATCTATTGTAACATAACAAATTTTTTTAACAAGTGAGGAGGTAAGAATGAGAAATGAGGAGTGTTAAGAATGAGGAATGAGGAGTGTTAAGAATGAGGAATGAGGAGTGAGGAATGAGGAATTATGGTATCGCCTGGCGGCGATTTATTTTTTTGTTGCTCAAAACGTGCGCTGCACGTTTCATGTGTGCGTTCGGCACGTTTCGTTTAAATGCTCAAACCACCTATTTACGCACTTTTTTGTGTGTTTGGCACGCTTGCACGGATGAAACCGCCTGTATATCCCTTTATAAATTATCTATTATGTATATATAATAAAGTGTGCAAATCGTGCCTATAGGTGAATTTTTGCACAGAAGCTCCATCGATATTTTATGCAAACTGACAAAATTGCCGTAAGCAAACTTTTTATAACGCTCTATTGGTGCTTTAAATCAAAAAAGTTGTTGCATTTTGGTGAAATTTGTGGTATAATTACTTGTATCTATTTTAATTATTGTTTATTTCTACCGACCACGAAAAAATGGTCGGTGCAGTGAAAGGAAAGATTTATTGTATGAAAAAACTAATGCTTGGAAACGAGGCGTTTGCAAGAGGTCTGTATGAGGCAGGCTGTAAGGTTGTATCGTCTTACCCTGGTACTCCGTCAACTGAGATAACAGAAGCTGTTGCAAAATATGACGAGGTATATGCTGAATGGGCGCCTAATGAAAAGGTGGCAATGGAAGTGGCTCTTGGCGCTTCTATAGGCGGTGCAAGAAGCTTCTGCGGAATGAAGCACGTTGGTCTTAACGTTGCCGCTGACCCTCTTTACACAGCAGGCTACACAGGCGTAACGGCAGGTATGGTAATAGCTGTCGCCGATGACCCTGGTATGCACTCGTCACAGAACGAGCAGGATTCACGTCACCATGCTATCGCTTCTAAGACAATGATGATAGAGCCTTCCGATTCAGGAGAGTGCAAGGAGTTTGCTAAGGCTGCTTTCGAGCTTTCAGAAAAGTTCGATGTTCCTGTTATCGTAAGACTGTCCACCAGAGTTTCTCACTCTCAGTCAGCCGTTGAGCTTTGCGAGAGAGAGGAAAGGGAGAATATCCCATATGAAAAGAATATCCAGAAATATGTTATGATGCCTGGTAACGCTATCCGCCGTCACCCTGTTGTTGAGGCAAGAATGAAGGCTATCGCTGATTATGCCGAAACTTCACCGCTCAATAAGGTAGAGATGAACGATACAAAGATAGGAGTTATCACAAGCGGTATCTCATATCAGTATGCAAAGGAAGCACTGGGCGACAAGGCTTCATATCTCAAACTCGGTATCGTAAATCCAATGCCAATTCAGATAATAAAGGACTTTGCCGCAAAGTGCGAAAAGGTCTATGTGATCGAGGAGCTTGACGATGTTATCGAAACACACTGCAAAAAGAACGGTGTGAACGTTATCGGCAAGGAACTGTTCAGCCTTATGGGCGAGATATCACAGACTATCGTTGCTGAAAAGATACTTGGCGAGAAGAATGAGTATATCACATTTGAGGATAACGTGCCTGTAAGACCTCCTGTTATGTGTCCGGGATGTCCTCACAGAGGTCTGTTCTATTGCCTGCATAAGCTGGGCGTTATGGTATCAGGCGATATCGGCTGTTACACTCTTGGCGCAACAGCACCGCTTTGTGCTATGGATTCAACTATCTGCATGGGTGCTTCTATCAGCGGACTTCACGGCTTCAACAAGGCAAGAGGTGCAGAGGCAGAAAAGAAGTCTGTTGCCGTTATCGGTGACTCTACATTCATGCACAGCGGTATGACAGGTCTTGTGAACGTTGCATATAACTCCACAAATTCAACTGTTATCATTCTCGATAACTCTATCACAGGTATGACAGGTCATCAGCAGAACCCTACAACCGGTAAAAACCTTAAGGGCGACCCTGCTTATGCCGTTGACCTTGAAATGCTCTGCCATTCACTTGGTATCAAGAGCGTAAGAGTCGTTGACCCATATCACATGGCTGAAACAGAGGCTGTTATCAAGGAAGAGCTTGCCAAGGAAGAACCAAGCGTTATTATTTCAAGACGTCCATGCGCACTTCTTAAATATGTAAAGCACAATCCACCGCTCAAGGTAAACAAGGATAAGTGCGTTGGCTGTAAGCAGTGCTTGAAGATAGGCTGTCCTGCTATATCTATCCATGACGGCAAGTGCGTTATCGACCATACACAGTGCGTAGGCTGTGGCATATGCAAGGAAATGTGTAAGCTGGGTGCGATATGCGACTAATGATAACATATATTTCGAGGTGTAAATAATGAAAACAAGATCAATTATGATAGTGGGCGTAGGCGGACAGGGCTCTCTGCTTGCGTCAAGAATAATAGGAAACGTGCTTCTCTCACAGGGCTTTGATGTCAAGGTCAGCGAGGTACACGGAATGAGCCAGCGTGGCGGCTCTGTTGTTACATACGTTAAGTACGGCAGTGAGGTATGCTCGCCAGTAGTTGAAAAAGGCGAAGCTGATATCATCATCAGCTTTGAACAGCTTGAAGCCGCAAGATATGTTTCATATCTCAAGAAGGGCGGACATATCATCACTTCAACTCAGCAGATAGACCCAATGCCTGTTATCACAGGTGCGGCTGTTTATCCTGAGGATATCATAGGCAAGCTTAAAGCAGAGGGCGTTGACGTTATCGCTGTTGACGCACTGGCACTTGCGGAGCAGGCTGGTACTGCAAAGGCTTCAAACGTTGTTCTCATGGGCGTTGTGTCAACTAAAATGGCTTTTGACGAGGACGTTTGGCAGAAAGCTCTTGAAAACTGTGTTCCTGCAAAGTTCCTTGAACTGAATAAAAAGGCGTTCGCTCTCGGCAGAGAGGTAAAATAATGGACGAGATAAGCGGTCTTATCATAAAAATGACCGAGTTTTTCAGCGGCGACCCTAAGCGTATACAGCACTTTATAAAGGTGCATACCTTTGCCCGTGTTATCGGCAGGGCAGAGGGTCTTGATATCCGCGCTATGCACTGCCTTGACGTTGCGTCGGTGGTGCATGATATAGGCATAAAGCCTGCGGAGGAGAGATACGGCAAGGGTCACTGCGGCGGAAAGCTTCAGGAACAGTTAGGTCCTGAGCCTGCACGGAAAATGCTCACAGAGCTTGACTTTGACGAGGATATCATAGACAGGGTGTGCTTTCTTATCGCACATCATCACACCTATGAGGGCGCCCAGGGGCTTGACTGGCAGATACTCTTGGAAGCAGATTTCCTTGTGAACGCTTTCGAGGACAGCCTTTCCAAAGAGAGCATAAAAAGCTTCCGTGACAAGGTGTTCAAAACGAAAACAGGCATTAAGATGCTTGAAGAAATGTACGGCGTATGATACTTGTGCAAAGTTGATACCCGAGTAATATGACCGAAACCATTTTAACAGGAGGTGTGTTCCAATGGGAAAATATTGGAACGAAGAGATCGAGTGCATGGCGCACGAGGACATGAAAAAGCTCCAGAGCGAAAGACTTGTCAAGCAGGTCAAGCACGTCTGGGACAATGTGCCATACTACAAGAAGCTTATGGAAGAAAAGGGTGTAACGCCTGATGATATCCACGGCATTGAGGACCTGCACAAGCTGCCGTTCCTTTCAAAGGCTGATCTGCGTGAGGCTTATCCTTACGGTCTGCTTGCAAAGCCGCTTTCAGAGTGCGTGAGAATACATTCTACAAGCGGAACCACAGGCAAGAGAGTTGTGGCTTTCTATACTCAGCATGATATCGACCTTTGGGAAAATTGCTGTGCAAGAGCTATAGTTGCCGCAGGCGGAACAAAAGATGACGTTTGCCACGTTGCATATGGCTATGGACTTTTTACAGGCGGAGCAGGTCTTAACGGCGGCTCTCATAAGGTGGGCTGTCTTACACTGCCGATGTCATCAGGAAACACAGAAAGACAGATACAGTTCATGCAGGATCTCGGTTCTACTATCCTGTGCTGTACTCCGTCATATGCCGCTTATATAGGTGAAACTGTAAAGGAAATGGGCATAAAGCCAGAGGAGCTTACGCTCAAAGCTGGTATCTTCGGTGCTGAGCCTTGGACGGAGGAAATGCGTCATGAGATAGAGAAGCTTCTTGGTATCAAGGCTTACGATATCTATGGTCTGACAGAAACAAGCGGTCCTGGCGTAGCTTTCGAGTGCGAAGCACAGTCTGGTATGCACATCAATGAGGACAACTTTATCGCAGAGATAATCGACCCTGACACAGGAGAGGTGCTTCCTGAAGGCTCAAAGGGTGAGCTTGTATTCACAAGTATCACAAAGGAAGCTTTCCCTCTGCTGAGATACAGAACAAGAGATATTTGTATTCTTACAAGAGAGAAATGCTCATGTGGCAGAACTCTCGTCAAAATGTGCAAGCCAATGGGCAGAAGCGATGATATGCTCATCATTAAGGGCGTAAACGTGTTCCCATCACAGATAGAGTCAGTGCTTCTTAAGATATCAAAGGCAAGCCCTAACTATCAGATAGTCGTTGACAGGGTGAACAATTCTGATACTTTTGAGATAAGAGTCGAGCTTAATGACGATATGTTCTCTGATACTGTCAAGTCTATCGAGGATCTTGAAAAGAAGATATCCAACGATATCCATAATATCCTTGGCATCAAGGCGAAGATAAGACTTGTTGAGCCAAAGAGCATTCCACGTTCTGAGGGCAAGGCAGTAAGAGTTATCGACAAGAGAAAGCTTGTCTAAAAGACAGGGGGTAATTTTATGACAGTAAAACAGCTTTCGGTTTTTATTGAAAACAGACCTGGCAGATTGTCTGCCGTTACAAAAATACTTGGGGATAATGATGTGAATATCCGTGCAATGTCGCTTGCTGACACAAAGGATTTCGGTATTCTCAGACTTATCGTTGACGATTTTGAAAAAGCAGTTTCAGCCTTGAAAACAGAGGGCTTTTCCGTTACCACCACTCAGGTGCTTGCAGTGGAGATAAATGACCGCCCAGGCGGACTTTCAGAAGCAATGAAAGCTCTCTACAATGACAACATCAGCGTTGAGTATATGTATTCTGCATTCATAAACACTAAGGAAAACACGGCTTATCTTATCCTTAGAGTAGAGAACGTTACAGCCGCTCTGGAAGCTTTGAGTGAAGCAGGATTTGCACTTATCTCACAGCAGGAATTGGCAAGCATCTAGCTGATTAGAAAATACTAACTGAAAAATCACTTAAAATCTATGTGAAATTTTTATGAAATGCCGAAAACCTCTTGATTTTTTCAGAAAATGTGTTATTATATAAGTATAGTATTTGATATGATACTTGTAGAATTTATGCAAGGAGGTCTGTGAAAATGGCTTATAAGATTAGTGATGAGTGCATCGGCTGCGGCGCTTGCATGGACGCATGTCCAGTAGGAGCTATCTCCGAGGCTGATGGTAAGTGTGTTATTAACGCTGACGAGTGCATCGACTGCGGTTCTTGTGCAGGTACTTGCCCTGTAGGAGCACCTCAGGCTGAGTAATTTACTTAAACTAAGAGAAAACGTCTGTCATATGGCAGGCGTTTTTTTGCACTTGTTTTTTGTGTATTAGTTTTCAGCACATTATCATAAAACTGTCACAATGGCGGAATATAATATAAACACAATAAGAGAAAGACAAAAAGATGAAATTTACACATATACTTTTTTCTCCATATATACTTCATATACTTCAAAAAGGGAACGCAGGCTTGTGTCTGCGTTCTTTTTTTGCGTGGGTGATTTTGTGGATAGATATGTAAAATATCGTGGAAAATATGGGCTTTTGTAACGCAGGTGTCCGTTTTTCGGTATTATTAATAAAAGTTTTGCGAAATTTGTTAAAAGTGATAAAAATAGAACCCTTATTGTCGTTCCTGGGATATAAAATGTACAATGGTTGTAACTTGACGTTCATATAAACTTCATAAACGAGCGAAAAAACGGCTTGAAAATTACAATTTGATTACAATGCCCCTTGACTTTTGTAACCTTATTCATTATAATATGGTGTAGTTTATCACATTTTAAAGGAGCGTTCTGAATTGGGTTATTTGAAGTCGGGAATATCCCGCTGTGTGGCTGTGCTTTCTGCCTGCGGAGTTGTGACAGTATCTGCTGTGACTTTTGCGACACTTGATAAAAATGTTATCCAGCCATGTGCAGTCATGCCACCTGAAAATGCAAAGGTCATTTCTGCTGTTTCTGACAAGGAAACATCTGAGCAGATCGGGGATATCACAACTGTTCTTACAACATCAGCCGTCAAGGAAACTGCGAAAAATTCTCAGACCGAGGCTGTAAAGGCTGTAAAAACTGCAAAAAGCGAAACAACAAAGTCAGCTTCCGAAACAGCTTTGAGATCAGAGAGCGTAACGACCTCTGTAATATCACGGAAGCCAGCGTCAGTGACCGCAGTGCAGAGCGTGACTTCCGCTGACACAAAGCTTAGCATATCAGTAAGCCTTGTGACAAAGAAAACTCAGCAGGCTTCAAAGTCTGAAACAAAGGTTTCTGCTGTTACTTCCGCCCCTGTCAGCACTACTGACAGCGATACTGTTGCCTCAAAGGCTACAAAAAAGACTACAACAGTGAAAACTACTACTGCAAAAACTACTACCACTGCAAAGACAACAACTGCCCCTGTTACGACCACAACGCCTGCGGTGACTACTACCAAGAAAAAGACCACCACCGCTAAGGTGACAACAACTAAAAAGCCTGTTACAACTACAACCACTGCGCCTGTTGTCGACAACGGCAAGACCCCTGCACAGCGACTTAATTCTGCTGTGCTTGATCCAAAGGCGACGCTCGGCGCAAAGGAAGAAAAGATACTTCTGAAATATCTCAATAAGATAATATCAGATGATATGACAAATTACGAAAAGGCTGTGGCTTGCTACGATTATATTATAAAGAACACGGTCTACGATTACGGCGGCTGGGCAAATCCTGTCAAGGCTGTTCTTGAAGACGGTTACGGCACTTGCACGGAATATTCTTACGTTTACGCCGCAATGCTCAACTACATAGGCTTTGATGCAAAGACCGTTGACGGCAAGACCGCTATGGCGGCAGGCGGTTACGGCTATCATATGTGGGTGGAGGTAACGATAAACGGTCAGGTATATGTTATGGACCCTCAGGTGGACGATAACATGAGCTGGGGAGCGTATATCTCCCATGACCGCTTCTGCAAGACCTACAGTGAGGTCAAGAACAAGTATATAAAAGACTGATATTGTATCGGGTGGAGTTATCTGCCCGATATTTTTTTACGGTGTTTGCGTGTAGTTTGTTTGCAGTACGTTTATTTGTACATTAAATGAGAATATCCGGCATTCTTTTTGTGACAAATTTTTCAGCCTATCCTATAGACAAAAGGAAAAAAGCGTGATATAATTATTCTTGATACATTGTCGGCAAATGCCGAACGTCATTTTGTACAGGAGGATAATTGATGACGGAAAATTCCACAAAGATAACGAAAAAGCCTGCGACATCAGTGAAGAAAAACAGCTCTGTCAAAGGTTCGTCAAAGAATAAGAAAAGAAAGAAAAAACGCAACAATATCGGCATTATCTTCGGCACTGCGGCAGCGGCTATCGTAATAGTTGTGGGCGGAGGATATTTCATTGGAAGAGCTTACTATAGCAACAGATTTCTGAGCGGCACAACAGTGAATGGCATTGACGTGGGCGGAAAGACATTTGAACAGGCTTGCGATCTGCTCGGGGTGAACGATATGCCTTATGAGCTTACGGTCAAAACTATCGACGGCACGCCTGTTGTTTTCAAGACAGCTGATTTTGATTACAGACTAAGCGGCAAGGACGAGCTTCAGAAGATCTATGACAGCGTGAACAGAAAAACATGGTTCTCTGGATTTATACAGAACTCCACCTATAGTTTTAATGAGGACATCACATTTGATGTTGAGAAGCTTCAGAAACTTGTGGAGAAAGCAAACTGGGGCGATGTTGAAACTGCCGATGCAAAGCTTGGTCTTAACGAGGATAAGACGGCTTATGTTATCACCCCTGAGGTGCAGGGAAACAAGATAACCGATATGAAAAAGCTTGAAGCTTATGTTACGCAAAGCGTGGCGACAGGTGAGCTTAGCGTTGAGCTTGACAAAGACACAGGTTGTTATTCCCTTCCTGAGGTGAAGAGCGCAGACCTTGAGGACGATTGCAAGAAACGAAATGATGTTTTCCAGCTTTCTGTCACATATGATTTTGACTACACCACAGAAACTCTCACGGGCGAGGAGCTTATGAAGATCATAAAGCTCAAAGATGACGGAAGCTACACTGTGGACAGAAAGAAAGCCATGGAGTATGTGGAAAAGCTCGCAAAGAAGTATGATACATATAATACTAAGAGAAAATTCCACGCCACTTTGCAGGGCGACATAATCGTGCCGACAAGCTCTGATGCTAAATACGGCTGGTGGATAGATCAGGAAAAGACTTGTGACGATCTTGTGGATATGCTTGAAAAGGGCGAGAGCGTTGACAAGGTAGACCCTATCTATTACAGTACCGGTTATTATGACTTTACAGGCGTTGAGTCTGCGAGAAGCAAAGACGATGATATAGGCGACACTTATATTGAGATAGACCTTACCGACCAGCACTTGTGGTATTATGAAAAGGGCAAGAAAAAGCTCGATACCTATATAGTTTCAGGTCAGACCACATCTAAGGCGAGAACAACTCTCCCTGGTGTTTATAAGCTGTGGTCAAAGGAGACCAACAAGCGTATGAAAGACACAAATGCCGATGGCGACGAGTGGGATACAAAGTGCAACTTCTGGAACAACGTTTCTCTCTGTGGAATAGGTCTTCACGATTCAACGTGGCGAGGCGGATATTTCGGCGGTGAGATATACAAATACAACGGCTCTCACGGCTGTATAAATATGAGCTATGACGACGCCAAATATGTTTATGACAACGTGCCTTATGGTACGCCTGTTGTTATGTACTACAAGTCTGCGGATAAATAATAAAGACGGTCAAGGTATCATGCCTTGACCGCTTTTTGTAAGGAGTGTTTTTTATGGGAAAGATATTATACAGAGAGGGCTTTACGGCTGAGGAGCTTCCAAACGAGGTGATAGAGCGTATCAAAGGCGTTTCCTATAAGGAAAATCCCCATGTGAAGCTGGGCGACCTTGCCTATCTGCGTGTGAGATATTATGACTTTGAGCATAAGGTGCAGTCGGGGGAGCTTATCGTGGCGAGAAAGCTTGCGCAGGAGGTTCTGGATATCTTCTATGAACTTTTCGAGGGCTGTTATGAGATAGAAAAAATCAGGCTCGTGGATGAGTATGACGCTGATGATGAAAGGTCAATGGCGGATAACAATTCCTCTGCTTTCAACTATAGGGTGGTGGCTGGTACCAATACTATTTCGGCTCACAGCTACGGCAGGGCGATAGACATAAACCCCCTTATAAATCCTTATATAGTGGGGAATAAGGTCATGCCTGCCAATGCTGCAGAGTATGCAGACCGTGACAAGGCTTTTGATCACAAGATTGACAGAACAGACCTTTGCTATTGCATTTTCAGGCGTCACAGCTGGAAATGGGGTGGTGACTGGAACAATTCTAAGGATTATCAGCATTTTTACAAAGAGTACGATTCTCCGCTGAAAATGGCTGTAAATAAGCTGAAAAGAGCGTTGTTGCGTTAGTTTGCAAGGTTTACCTAGGAAAACGATATGAAACCATAAGTTATATATGTATACCGATTAACTAAAAATTAATAATGATTTTATGCAAGTTTTATCATTCGCTCTTGCATTTTGCTGTAATGTGTGTTATAATGATTAAGCCGTCAAAAAAGACGGCAAAAGGCTATTTTCTTGCATCTGTGCGAAAAACCACGCTTTGAGTTTGTTGGCACTTATGCAGGATTGCAGGATTTTAATTTCTTCCTGCAAATTTTTTTGTTAAAAACAGCTAAAAATCGGCTATGAGCCGTGAAATAACATACGTTGCTGAACGATAAGCTATAATTTTTTTACAGTTTGGCAGGAAAGGGTGATAAAAATGGAACGCATGGAGGATATGACTAATGTAAAAAGCCTGTATTCACCGAAATTCGAGCATGATAACTGCGGAATAGGTGCTGTTGTGAACATTAAGGGCAAAAAGAGCCACGATACTGTTGCAAATGCGCTGACTATCGTTGAAACGCTTGAGCATCGTGCTGGTAAGGACGCAGAGGGCAAAACAGGTGACGGAGTAGGTATCCTGCTTCAGATCTCACATAAATTCTTCAAGAAGATCGCCGCCGCTGAGCTTGGAATCACGCTTGGCGAGGAGAGAGACTATGCCGTTGGTATGTTCTTCTTCCCACAGAACGAGCTTGCGAGAAATCAGGCAAAGAAGATGTTTGAGATAATCGCCGAAAAAGAGGGTCTGGAGATCCTTGGCTGGAGAGTCGTTCCTGCAAAGCCTGAGGTGCTTGGCAAGAGAGCTGCCCAGTGTATGCCTGCCATAATGCAGTGCTTCATCAAGCGTCCAAAGGGCGTTAAAAAGGGTCTTGACTTTGACCGCAAGCTATATGTTGCAAGACGTGTGTTCGAGCAGTCAAATGAGGACACCTACGTTGTATCACTTTCAAGCAGAACTATAGTATATAAAGGAATGTTCCTTGTGCAGGATCTCAGAAAGTTCTTCCCTGACCTTCAGGATAAGGACTACGAGTCTGCTATCGCTATGGTACATTCAAGATTTTCTACTAACACAAACCCAAGCTGGCAGAGGGCGCATCCTAACAGAATGATCGTTCACAACGGTGAGATAAACACTATCAGAGGCAATGCTGATAAAATGCTCGCTCGTGAGGAAACGATGAAGTCTGAGCATTTGAAGGGCGACCTTGATAAGGTCACACCTGTTGTGAACACAGAAGGCTCTGACTCTGCAATGCTCGACAACACACTTGAATTTTTGGTCATGAGTGGAATGGATCTGCCGCTGGCTGTCATGATAACGATCCCTGAGCCATGGGATAACAACGGCACGATGAGTCAGGCTAAGAAAGACTTCTATCAGTATTACGCAACTATGATGGAACCATGGGACGGACCTGCTTCTATCCTTTTCTCTGACGGAGATATCATGGGTGCAGTGCTTGACAGAAACGGTCTGCGTCCGTCAAGATATTATATCACAAAGGACGGCAATCTTATCCTTTCATCTGAGGTTGGCGCACTTCCTATCCCGTCAGACAATATCGTTGAAAAGGAAAGACTTCGCCCAGGCAAAATGCTTCTTGTTGATACTGTTCAGGGCAGAGTTATCGACGATGACGAGCTTAAGGAATACTATGCTTCAAAGCAGCCTTACGGCGAGTGGCTTGACAGCAACCTTGTCAGACTTAAAGACCTTAAGATACCAAACATCAAGGTAGAGGAACACGGATACGAGGAAAGACAGAGACTTCAGAAAGCTTTTGGCTATACCTATGAGGACGTTATGACATCTATCCTGCCAATGGCAAAGAACGGCTCTGAGTCTATTGCCGCTATGGGTACAGACAGCCCGCTTGCGGTGCTTTCAAAAGAGCCTCAGCCACTGTTCAATTATTTCAAACAGCTCTTTGCACAGGTAACAAATCCGCCTATAGACGCTATCAGAGAGGAAATAGTTACCTCCACAACTGTCTATATTGGTGAGGACGGCAACATTCTTGAAGAAAAGCCTGAAAATTGCAAGGTAATGAAGATACACGACCCTATCCTTACCTCAACAGATATCCTTAAAATAAAGAATATGCACATTCCTGGCTTTAAGGTAGCTGTTATCCCTATACTTTATTATAAGAACACAAGACTTGAAAAGGCTATAAACAGACTTTATATAGAAGCAGACAAGGCATTCAGCGAGGGCGCAAATATCCTTATCCTTTCAGACAGGGGAGTTGACGAGAACCACCTTGCTATCCCGTCACTGCTTGCAGTATCAGCGCTTCATCAGCACCTTGTTGTTACAAAGAAGAGAACATCTCTTGCTATTATCCTCGAAAGCGGTGAGCCTAGAGAAGTTCATCACTTTGCAACACTGCTTGGCTATGGTGCTTCCGCTATCAACCCTTATCTTGCTCAGGAAACTATCCACGAGCTTATTGCTGACGACCTTCTCGACAAGGATTACTATGCCGCTGTTGACGATTATAATGCGGCTGTTCTCCATGGTATCGTAAAGATAGCTTCAAAAATGGGTATCTCTACTATACAGTCATATCAAGGCTCACAGATATTCGAGGCTATCGGTATCGGTCAGGACGTTATAAACAAATATTTCACTGGCACGGTCAGCAGAATAGGCGGTATCACTATCTCTGATATCGAAAAGAACGTTGACAGACTTCATACATCAGCCTTTGACCCTCTTGGACTTGGCACAGACACAGAGCTTGAATCAAGAGGAAGCCACAAGTTCAGAAGCGGCAAGGAGGAGCATCTCTACAATCCTCAGTCTATCTATCTGCTCCAGCAGGCTGCAAGGACTGGCGACTATGAAACATACAAGAAGTATTCAAAGCTTATCTCTGAGGAAATGGACCCTGTGAACATCAGAGGTCTTATGGATTTCAACTTTGCTGAAAACCCTGTTCCGCTGGAGGAAGTTGAGAGCGTTGACTCTATCGTAAGAAGATTTAAGACGGGCGCTATGTCCTACGGCTCTATCTCGCAGGAAGCTCATGAAGCACTTGCTATCGCAATGAACAGACTTCACGGCAAGTCAAACTCAGGCGAGGGCGGTGAGAGCCTTGACAGACTTCTCACAAAGGGTACTTCTGAGGACAGATGTTCAGCTATCAAGCAGGTGGCTTCGGGACGTTTCGGTGTAACTTCAAGATACCTCACATCTGCTGATGAGATACAGATAAAAATGGCACAGGGCGCAAAGCCTGGCGAGGGCGGTCATCTCCCTGGCAAAAAGGTTTATCCATGGATAGCTAAAACAAGACACTCCACACCTGGCGTGTCACTTATCTCACCTCCGCCACACCACGATATCTACTCTATCGAGGACTTGGCTCAGCTTATCTATGACCTGAAAAACGCAAACAAGAACGCAAGAATTTCTGTAAAGCTCGTTTCTGAGTGCGGTGTTGGTACAGTTGCGGCAGGCGTTGCAAAGGCAGGCGCAGGTGTTATCCTTATCTCAGGCTATGACGGCGGTACAGGTGCGGCTCCTAGAAACTCTATCTACAATGCAGGACTTCCATGGGAGCTTGGACTTGCAGAAGCACATCAGACCCTTATCAAGAACGGTCTTAGAAACAAGGTCGTTATCGAAACAGACGGAAAGCTCATGACAGGCCGTGATGTTGTTATCGCAGCGATCCTTGGCGCAGAGGAGTTCGGCTTTGCAACAGCTCCGCTGATAACACTCGGCTGTGCAATGATGAGAGTATGTAATCTTGATACTTGCCCATTTGGTGTTGCAACACAGAACCCGGAGCTTAGAAAGAAGTTCCCCGGCAAGCCTGAATATGTAATGAACTTTATGATATTCGTGGCTTCCGAGCTTAGAGAATATATGTCAAAGCTTGGCGTAAGAACAGTTGACGAGCTTGTGGGAAGAATTGACCTTATCAAGCCAAAGGCTGGTATCACAGGCACTGCGGCACAAGTTGACCTTTCTAATATCATCAACTCTGATTACGTTTCAGAAAAGGTAGAATACAACAAGAAATCCAAGTATGACTTCAAGCTTGAAAACACTCTTGATGAAAAGGTACTCATGAAGGAGTTCGAGAAAAATCTTGAGAGTGGTGAGAAGAAGTCTATCACAGTAAATGTCAAGAACACAGACCGTTCATTCGGTACTATCTTCGGCTCAGAGATAACAAGAAAGTATTATAACACACTTGCTGACGATACATACAAGATAGTCTGCAACGGCTCAGGCGGACAGAGCTTCGGCGCATTTATCCCGAACGGCTTGACCCTCGAGCTTGTGGGCGACTCTAACGATTATTTCGGCAAGGGACTTTCAGGCGGTAAGCTCGTTGTTTATCCTCCGAAGGATTCCACTTTCAAAGCCGAGGACAATATCATTATCGGTAACGTTGCACTTTACGGCGCAACAAGCGGTAAGGCGTTCATCGACGGTGTTGCAGGCGAGCGTTTCTGCGTAAGAAACTCAGGCGCAGTGGCAGTTGTCGAGGGCGTTGGCGACCACGGCTGTGAGTATATGACAGGCGGCTGTGTGGTAGTTATCGGCAAGACGGGCAAAAACTTTGCGGCAGGTATGTCGGGCGGTGTAGCTTACGTTCTTGACGAGGACAGACACCTTTACACAAGACTCAACAAGGAAATGGTACTTTTCTCTGAGGTCAAGGAGAAGTACGATATCATTCAGCTCAAAGACCTTATCCAGCAGCACGTTGACGCAACAGGCTCTGAAAAGGGCAAGCGTATTCTTGATAACTTTGAGGAATATCTGCCTAAGTTCAAGAAGATAATCCCTCACGATTACAAGAAGATGATGTCTGCTATAGCTTCAATGGAAGAAAAGGGTATGAGTAGCGATCAGGCGCAGATAGAAGCATTCTATCAGATCATCAACGGCAAGCAGTAAGCCTGCGCACATGATATATTGTACTTTTAAAATCGAAAGGAGGATATACTTGCCGTGAAAGCAAGTATAGTTGAGATATGGGAAAGCCAACTGGTTTTATGGACTATAAGCGTGAGGACGCAGCAGCGTTCTCCGTTGAGGAACGTATAAAGAATTTTAATGAATTTCACACTCCTCTTTCAAAGGAGGAGCAGCAGAAGCAGGGAGCAAGATGTATGGACTGCGGTGTGCCGTTCTGTCAGGCAGGAATGAAGATAGGCAACGCATTTTCAGGCTGTCCGCTTAACAATCTTATCCCTGAATGGAACGACCTTATATACAAGGGCAACTGGGAACAGGCATATTACAGACTTCATATGACGAACAATTTTCCTGAGTTCACATCAAGAGTTTGTCCTGCGCTTTGCGAAAAAGCCTGCACCTGCGGAGCTAATGGCGACGCTGTTACCACAAAGGCTAACGAATACGGCATTATTGAAAATGCCTATGCCTGCGGATATGCTTCAGCAAGAGTGCCAAAGGTAAGAACAGGAAAGACTATCGCTGTTATAGGCTCAGGTCCGTCAGGTCTTGCTGCCGCTGACCAGCTCAATCAGAGAGGTCACAGTGTAACAGTTTTCGAGCGTGAGGACAGAGTGGGCGGTCTGCTTATGTACGGCATACCGAACATGAAGCTTGAAAAGCAGATAATCGAGCGTAAGATAAACATAATGAAAGAAGAGGGCATCGAGTTCCGCACAGGCGTTAATGTGGGCAAGGATATCACAGCGGCTGAGCTTCTCAAGGACTTCGACAGAGTAATACTTTGTTGTGGTGCTTCAAACCCTAGAGATATCAAAGCCGAGGGCAGAGATGCAAAGGGTATCTATTTTGCAGTGGATTTTCTGAAATCCACAACTAAGGCGCTGCTGAACGGCGGTCTTACGGATAAAAACCACATTTCCGCAAAGGGCAAGAACGTCATGGTAATAGGTGGCGGAGATACAGGAAATGACTGCGTTGGTACAAGCGTAAGACATGGCGCAAAGAGCGTTTTGCAGCTTGAAATGATGCCAAAGCTTCCTGACACGAGAGCTGAGAACAACCCATGGCCGCAGTGGCCAATGGTCTGCAAGACAGATTACGGTCAGGAGGAAGCTATCGGTGTGTTCGGTCATGACCCGAGAGTTTATCAGACAACTGTCAAGGAGTTTCTCAAAGACAAAAAGGGCAATCTTAAGGGCGCAGTGCTTGTAAAGCTCTCCCCGGAGAAAGACCCTAAGTCAGGCAGAACGATAATGAAGCCTGTTGAGGGCAGCGAATACAAGGTAGAAACCGAGCTTGTTCTTATTGCGGCAGGCTTTCTGGGATCTGAAAGCTATCTCACAAAGGCTTTTGGCGTTGAGGTAGACGGCAGAACGAATATCGCAACAGCCGACGGCACACATCAGACGAACGTGAAGAACGTCTTTGCCGCAGGCGATGTCCGCAGAGGACAGTCACTTGTAGTATGGGCTATCAGAGAGGGCAGAGATGTTGCCCGTGAGGTGGATAAGAGCCTTATGGAGTATACAAATCTGTAATACGAGATAAAAATATAACACCGTCCGAGGAGTTCGGGCGGTGTTTTTTGTGTGTAGGGTATCGTACCCATGGGCGGCGACAAAAAAATCCGCTACCATAAATGATAGCGGATTTGGGTGCAGGTGCAAGCACCTGTGGAGCTGCTAACCGGGCTTGAACCGGTGACCTCGTCCTTACCAAGGACGTGCTCTACCTACTGAGCCATAGCAGCAAACCAATTACAGTAATATATTATACACTATCTCTGCCGCTTTGTCAAGCCCTTTTCACAACTTTTTTACTCTATTCCCTCATCATCATCGTCATCCGCCTGAACGCTTGGGTCGTAATCATCATATGTGTCCATAAAATTGTACTTCTTGCCCTTGTATTCGTATTGTATCACAGTGCGCAGATTGACGTTATAAACGCTCTTGAAAATATTGTTTTCGATGTTGGGATTGGTGGCACGAAACTTTGCTATAAGCTCCTTCATTTCCTGCCGCTTTGATACCTCACCCTTTTTCTCTAACCCCTCGTAGCTCTCAGTGAAACGGCAGGCACAGCGGATAAAATGCAGATCGTTCTGCTCCACCCAGCGGATAATGTCCGCCTCTTTCACCATGTACAGTGGTCTGATAAGCTCCATGCCTGCGTAGTTCCTCGAGTGTAGCTTCGGCATCATAGTCTGAATCTGTCCTCCGTATACCATGCTCATGAGTATGGTTTCTATAACATCATCAAAATGATGTCCCAAAGCTATCTTGTTGCACCCAAGACCCTGCGCAAATTTGTAAAGCCAGCCACGCCTCATTCTTGCACAAAGATAGCATGGGTTGCGTTTTGTGTTGTATGCAATGTCAAAGACCTTTGTTTCAAACATTTTTATGGGTATTCCCATAAGCTTTGCATTGTCGATTATTCTCTGTCTGTTGGCGTCACTGTAGCCGGGGTTCATTACAATAAATTCTAGCCCTATATCCATTCCCTGATATTTCTGCAAATGCTGCATACACTTAGCAAGAAGCATTGAATCCTTTCCACCTGATATGCACACCGCTATTTTGTCCCCCGGCTTTATCATATCATAACGCTCATATCCCATTACGAACTTGTTCCATATATCTCTGCGAAAAACAGTAACGATGCTCCGCTCTATCTTCTGCTGTGGAGTCAATATTCTTGACATCTCAAACTCTCCTTAAAATAATCAAATTACTAATTAAATTCTACTATTTTTATGGGAATTTGTCAACCATATTCGTGTTGACATTGTATTGTCATATTGTTATAATATAATAAAGTATTAAAGCAGGAGGATATCATGAGCGAAAATATAGAGCGTGAGATAAAAATTTCTCTCACAAAAGAACAATATAATACCGCCGAAAAGCTTTTTCAGTGGAGCAAAATAATAGAGCAGACCAATTTTTATTATATCCCGCAAAGAGATTCAGGCATGACAAGTATCAGGGTAAGACAAATAGGGGATAAGTATTTTTTACAGCTTAAAGCACCTATCTCCGAAAACGGTGCACTTCATGTGAAAAAAGAGTATGAACAACAGCTTGACAGCCTGCCTGAAAAGCTCACCGCACAGGAGCTTTCACAGCTTGTGGGGAGAGATTTCCCTGCCGCTGACCTTGCAGGCTCTTTGCATACTCAGCGCAAGCTCTGCACCGATTTTGACCATGTTGAGATATGCCTTGACAAAAGCGAATATCTTGGCTTGACAGACTATGAGCTGGAGCTTGAATATACAGCCGACTATCCCGAAAAGCCTTTGGAGATACTGAAAAATGCAGGTATCACACAGGGGAAAGCGGTAATAGGCAAGTATGCAAGGTTCATGGAAAGAGCCAAAAAGCTTGGTAATTGCTGATTTTCGCCTGTCTGCGGTCATTTTCTATGAAAAAGCACCCACAGCCTGCAAAGGTTTGGGCAATAATGATAATTGACAGTGACGTTATAATATGTTATTATATTAAAGTGTTAAAACGTATGAAATGGTATTTTGATGATACCCGAAAGGAAGTTAATAATGAAAAGATCTATTTTTAAGACTATCGCATCACTTTCCGCTGCTGCCATGATGCTTTTGGCTGTAGGCTGCGGAAGCACATCTGATTCTTCATCAGCAGCAGGCACAAACAGCACAGCCGCTGCAACAGGCGAGGATAACTCACTTCAGAAAGTTCTTGATTCAGGCAAGCTTGTGCTTGGTCTTGACCCAACATTCAAGCCAATGGGCTACACAGACGAGAACGACAACATCGTAGGCTTTGATATCGACGTTGCAAAGGAAGTTTGCTCAAGACTTGGTGTAGAGCTTGAAACTTACTCTGTAAACTGGGATACAAAGGAGCAGGACCTTAATGCAGGCACAATAGATTGCATCTGGAACGGCCTTTCTGTCAGCGATGAGAGAAAGAAAGTAATGCTCATGAGCGAGCCTTACATGAAGAATGAAATGGTGTTTGTTGTAAACGGCTCAAGCGACGTTGCTTCACAGGCTGATCTTGCAGGCAAGAACATTGCCGTACAGAACGGTTCAACAGCACAGGAAACACTTCTTGCATCTGACGTTGTAGCAAATGGTGCGACAACAACAGAGCTTGCGACAAATGTTGAAGCCCTCCAGCAGTTGGAGCTTAACATGGTAGACGCAGCGTTCCTTGACTCAGTAGTTGCAAACTACGAGATATCCACATCAGGCAAGGATTACAAGGTGCTTCCTGACGGCCTTGACCCAGAGGAGTACGCTATCGGCTTCAGACTTGGTGATCAGGCACTTTGCGACAAGATTGAGGAGATCCTTCACGAAATGAAGCAGGACGGCAAGCTCGCTGAGATATCAACATCTTGGTTCGGAAGCGACATCACGACCATAGAATAATCACAAAAACATTCAATCGGACAGTCTTCGGGCTGTCCGATTTTTTTGCTTATTAAGTTTTTCTGCGTGTTATATCTTTAGAAAATAAAAAGTCTCGCAAACAACGTGTTTACGAGACTTTTTGGCGGAGAAGGAGGGATTCGAACCCTCGATGAGCTATTAACCCATACACGAGTTCCAGTCACTCGACAGCAGTTTGAAGATGTTTTATTATTATTTAGATTTATTTTACCTTATTTAATGTTGCCTGTCAATTATTTTTTGTGTTCTTATGGTGTCTTGATCGTTCTGATTCAGAATTCATTTTATTCCGTCGCCGCAGGTCGCACAGCAGAACTTGACTTTTTGAAATTATTATGGTATAATTAAGCCATAGTAAGATGTAAGGAGATGTCATATATGCCAAAAATCATTCCTATCAAAGATTTGAAAAACACAAGCGGAATATCTGAGCTTTGTCACAGTACTGACGAACCTGTTTTTATCACTAAGAATGGTTATAGTGATATGGTAGTTATGTCCAATCAAGCTTATGACAAACTTATTGAGCAAATTCATCTCTATCAGCTCGTTGCAGAAGCCGAACAGGATGTAGAAGAGGGCAATGTATTTGACGGTGAGGAAGTCCTTTCTGAAATGAGGGCAAAATATGGCTACTGATATATACAGCATTAAGTTCACCGCCCACGCAAGGAAAGACCTTGATAGGATTTTTTCCTACATTGCAAGTGAATTGTACGCTCCACAAGCGGCTACTCGTATTATGAAGATGATAGACCAATCTATCAGCAATCTTTCTACACAGCCTTTTATTGCACCTCTTATCAATGATGAATTCCTTTCAAAGAAAGGTCTGCGAAAGCTTGTTGCAGAAGATTATATCATTCTTTATAAGGTTCAGACAACTGTGAACAATGTTCTGATTTACAGAATAGTCAATGGTCGAACGAATTACATAAGCCTTTTTAAGAGTTAGAACAAAGGAACAGTTCATTGTGGACTGTTCCTTTGTTATTAGCCTAGCTTTTTATTTATGTCTGAAAATACGTTCTCTTCAAGTGCGTCAGCAGATTTCTTCTGCATTTTTGAATCAACGTGGGAATATGTGTTCAGCGTTACTTGTGTGTTAGCGTGTCCTGCACTTTTAGACACTATTGTGACTGGAATATTCAGGTCGTTCAAGAGTATTGAGCAGTAGGAATGTCTTAGGTCGTGCAGACGAATATGTCTTAGATTATGTTTCTTTAATAGCTGTGAAAATTTTGCTGAAAGTGTGGCAGGATTCAAATAGTCGCCATTGTATTTGCAGACTATCAGATCTCTGTCTATATATTCCTCTTTGCAATACATTCTCTCTTTGATTTGGTATCTTCTGTATTCGCCCAGTAGATTTATTATTGTGGGTGGTACTTGTATTTGCCTTTTTGATGATTCTGTTTTACAGTCTCCGATTATATACTCGCCATTTATGTAGACAAGATTTTTATTCACCGAGATCACATTATTTTGAAAGTCAATATCGCTCCAAGTCAAAGCACACATTTCAGACCGTCTGAGTGACATTAAGCCTAGATAGACAACTGGTCTTAATCTATCATTCTGAACAGCCTGCATAAGTGTTTTTATCTCATCTATGGAATAGAAACTGCTTATAGGCTTTTGCTTCTTTTTAGGTACTTTAACAAAATCGCACTCGTTTGTTGACAACATTTTCTTGAAAGTGAAGTATTTCAAACAGCTATGCAGGTTATCGCAAATATACTTCATAGACCTATGAGACAAGTTCTTCTCCTTATCAAGAGCATTCAAAAAGTTCTGTATCTGCATTGCTGTGAGCTTTTGGAGCTGAATATTTCCCAATGCTGGACGAATGTGATTTTTGATATTATATTGATACGATTTTACTGTTGCAGGGGCTAGTGTAGGTTTGACCTGTGTTTCGAGCCACTCGTCAAGTGCCTGTGAGACAGTCATTTTATTAGGCTCTATGTATGTGCCGTTGAGTATGTGGCTCTTTGTCTGATTGATGTAGGCTTCGGCTTCTTTCTTCGTCTTGAATGTTTTGGTGTCTCTTAGTCTTTTGCCTGTGGAACTCTCACCTCTCTCAACTATTGCTTGATAGCCAGTTATTTTTCCTTCTTTGTTTCTTCTTGTTCTTATACTCATTGATTGTCACCTCATTATAATTGAAAACGACCCAAGCAAAATGATTTTGCTTAGGTCGGAATAGTCTTTATTTATGTTTGTTATTTATTGATTGTTGCCTGTGACGGTGTTGATGTTTGTAGAAATTTGAGGAAGTTCTCCTTTGTGACTCTGTATCTAGAGCCTAGTTTTAAATAGACCATATTATATTTTATAAGTTTGAGGGATGAGCTATAGGAAATACCTAAGAACTCTGAGATTTCTTGAGGTGTGAGTATATCACATAGATTTTCAATTTTGTTCGTCATAATAATTTGCTCCTTTTATATAAAGTAGTACGTCTTTCACCACGCAATATTATAATATATATCTGAAAGAGTTTTTACTACGTTTTTAGTAAGTGATTTTTAAGCAAAGGGTAGAACAAAAAATTCTGCCCTTTGAATTTTGAAGTTAGGCTATGAAGTTCACATAAGCAAACTTCTCGTTCGTGTTATCATCAGTTTCCAATTTTGCCGAAAAGCTCTTTGAGGAAACTCCTGAGTAGTCGATCTTGAACTTTTCTGTTATTGTGAGGACTGAATTTGTATTGTATATAATACCTCCGTCACATATTTTTATTCCATTCTCATCTGGAACAAAATAAGCGTTCTTGTCATCTATCAGAATGTTAATGTTCGTTGGACAGTCAAGTGCCTGCCAAAGTGCAGGGGAAAGCTTTATCCTTTTGCCATTAGTCTTTGTGTTCACGATAGATATACTGTATGTACCTTTACCGTGCGAGCTATTGTTTGATGAGTCAATTACTGTAAGATTATCTTTGTTTGGTATAACCATTATTATTCATTTCCTTTCAAATTTTTTGTTTCGTTGATTTCATTCTTTTTTTGTACTCTTCTTCCTGGGAACTTAGGTGGTTCTCTTATTTTAGGTTCGGGATTGTCATCAATTTGCAATATCTCGTATACTTTTACGGATACGCCTGATATTGTTCTTTTCAGATAGTACTTCCCAGACTGCTTTTTAAGATAGCCTTCTTTGCACAGCCACTTTACAGCCATTTTCATATCGGTGAAGTTATTTGCATAGATTATTTTTTGCAAGACAGATTCAATTAAGAGTACTGATGTCTCAGTCGTTATACCCTCGCAAGGACTAGATTTGTCGTATCTTAATTCCTCTGCTTCTGGAAATAGCTTTTTATGTGTGACTATATACTCACATATCGCATTGTGTAGGCTTTCGGCTGTCTTGGTTTCATCACGCAAGTATTCGTGCTGTTTCATAAGAACATTGACTATTGAATGAGTATCAATATACAAGCCTATTCTCAATGCGTATAGAGCCGTTTGTAGAAGAACAGCATAGTGTTTTATTACTCTGTCTGTTATCTGACAAGCTTTGTCTTGAAGTTTCCTCGACAAATATTTTTGACATAGCTTGAAGTCATTGAACACGATGCGAGGTTGTTTACTATAAAGATAGCTAACAAAATCTTCTCCTACTATCCCATTTTTATGTGAGATGAGTCTGTCGATTTTCTCTGCGTGTTCAGCTGTCTGAGTTATGTGCAAGTTGTCGAACTCCAAACATCTCGCACGAATCCCATTGTTCTTTTTGGTTTTCGTGAGCAGAGATTCCTCTGCCGTTGAGATGATCGTTGTTGACCACGTCTTGGACTCTCTTAGACTTGAGTCTTTGTTGCACCTTGCCTTGTCTCTTCCGTGTGAGAGGTTGTATATCAGCGTGGAATAGTCGAGTGCGGAGCAGCTTGCTTCATCAAAGCCAACTGTTATGCCTTGATTGTTGGACAATGCAGCATATATGGCGTTCGTTGTCGAGTTCCACTCGTTGAAGAGCGGTGGCTCGTTTGGATTGCCCCACATTGAAAGTGCAAGCTTCAAAAAGGTGCTTTTTCCGCTTGAACTGTCTCCATAGATGTGTATCAAGATGTTCTCCATTGAGTATGTGAGCTTTAAGTAGCTCAAGAGAGCTGATGATAGACCTGCGACTACTGCGAACATACTTCCGTCTGTTGTCAGCAAATTATTTAGTGCGTTCAGGTAGATTGATTTTGAGGATATTTTATTGTCAAGTTTCAAATCTCCTGCATATTGAAATTGGCTTGCAAGTTCCTTGTTATGAAGAACCCTATTTGTTCTAAAATAGAGGTTATTCTTATATTGAAACCAGCCTATGCTCTTGTAGAGTATTACACGGGGAGCTTGTTCAGAAGCTTGTATCAGATATCTTATCAAGATGTCTGAATATGCTTCATTGAAGAACCACTTCTTTTGAAGTTCGGTAATATCTTTTTTATTCAGACAGTCTGCAGATATTACTTCCTCTTCTAAGCCGAATGGTGTTTTAGCTGTTATATTAAGAAACTTTTCATTGGTATCCTCGTCTTTTAAGTATTGTGTTACTTCAAGCTGTACGGATATCCAGATCTTTATATAACGGCTGTTGTCTTTATCAGACCTTTTTACAAGCCACAAGGAATCATTTTCAATTATGGCAGGAAAGAAAGAGTGCTCTTGGTAGGAATTGTATTTCTCTTGAGTTATCCTTTCAATTTTATACGAGTCCATAAAATATCCACCTCCTTTCTCAAAAAATTGGATTTTTAGTCCATATAGTATTGTTCTTTTGCAAACTTGAAAAAGAAACTTTTTGTATCAAGGAGATGTAATTTTGCTCTGCTGAGTCCTCAAAGCTCGTTTTTCCCCACTTGCCGCATAGGAAAGTTCTATCTTTATGATTCAAAAAAATTCTGCTGAGTAGTTGCGGCAAGTTTTGAAAAACTCGCCACGGACTCAGCAGAAAAGAACAACTGTATGTAGTAGATTATTTGAACTCAGCAATATAGAAATCTTTTCTTACCGAAGGGGTCAAAGGGTGTACGTTCATATGTCCTAGATTATCAGTTACACAAAACAATTTTTTATTGGACTTGTGTAGCATATCAAGAACATACTCTTCTCGCTTTTTCAAAGTCTTGTTGGTTAGTGTACCCCAAGCAATAATCACTTCATTGACAGACTTCAAATATTTCTTGATTATTATGTCTGTATCTTTATCATAGAGTTGTTCAGCTTTACTATCTATGGCAGAGCATAGGTTGACCGCATAGAAAACGCCATATCCAAGCTTATACAAATTTGATGAGATTATATTTGTAGTTAAGTCTAGCAAAACTCCATTAGCTTGTCCTGCTGTTTTAGTTATGAACAACGGGACTTCCTTTGAAGTGTTCCATATTCTTGATAGTAAATATCTATGTGTATTATCATCTGAGAATATTACAGTATTCTCGATTTTACTGTTTTCTGTTATCATCTGTATACCTCTTTTCGGAACATATAAAGGGACTCACATAAGCAAGCCCCTATGTTTTGGATTTATTTTCTTCTTACTGATTTGCCCTTTTTGGCAGCATAGAATGTAGTTATTGCAAGTGCAGAACCTTCTATGAGCATTGCAACGCTTTCAGTTGCAGCAATGGAGCTTATAAGTCCAAGTATCATTATCTCACCTCCAATCGCAATGAAATTTTTTTTACAGTACTGTATCGACAACAACAAGAACTGTGAGAGTAGCGAAAAAGCCTGCCACAAAATAGCCCATTAGAAAACCTCCTTTCAAAGAAAAAGACCAGCTCATTATTTATTTGAGTTTGTCTATCAAGCTTGCTTTTATGTATGCAACAATAGCATAGTCGGAACTTATGATGAAAAGCTTTTTTATGTATCCGTCTATTTCCAAGGTCACTTCGCTTATATCGTTGAGTATATCAACGTTCCACCTATCAAGCAGAAATTTTATATCATCTTCATTTGAGACTATGCAGCAGAAGCCGCCGAGATCGTTATATACATCTCTGTCAACTCCGTATGCTGTATTCAGAATTGATATTGACTGAGATATATCTGCTTTTAGTTTGTCTGTTATTGTGTCGATATTATCTAGTTGATTGATTTTTGTTAGTATTATCATATGTTTGCTCCTAAATAAAAAAATCCCTATCTCACATTGCTGTAAGATAGGGAAATCTTTGTTATTTAATCATCATCGCCGTTGTCTACATCATCTGATGACCAGCCATAGTCATCAACTCTTCTGTTGTACTCATAATCAGAAAATGAAACACCTTCATCTCTTGCTTCTGAACTTAGGTAATCTTCTAAGTATTCATTATCAGCAAAATTTGAATCGTTGTAGTAATCATTATCGTCTTCGTATTCTGGACCATTATATTTCATAATAATCACCTCTTCTTTATTTACCCTTTGGCTTCTGGGGCTTTGGAAAAGGAGTTCCTTTGCCTTTACTCTTTCCTTTAGGTGTGTCGGAATATGGGTGGTCATTGCCTATTATTGCATTGTCAAATCGTGTCATTGTTATCAACCTCTACTTTCTTTTCTTCATTTTCATCAGGAAACTATAGCACTTAGGACAAACATATCCCTCTCCATCTGGATTTTTCTTTTTATGTGCATTGCAAACCCATTTTTGACAATAAGCACAGCACTCAATCTGAGATAGGTCAAAATTCTTCCTGCATACACTACATTTGCATTTTCCGTCTTGTGAAACCTCATAAGTATTTACGCCCATATTAATTATCCCCTCCGTATTTTTCTTCATATACATCATGAGCCGCTTTTCTCATTTCATATGGGTTAGTTGTATCCTTTATAGCTTTTATTAAGCTATCTTTGGAATAGGATTGAAATGATCTGTACCATCTGTCATAGTTAGCCATTTTCTTATCATAGGCTATCATCGCCTTATCTTTGACAATGGTGTACTTATCATAGCCTGTATTCAGAAGATTTTCTAGAGTAGACCAAAAACTCATTGATATCACCACCTTGTTTTTGTTATTTATTTTATACTAATACCAGTTCTATCACAAACTTACTTTATGTGATTAATTATACCACTTTATTTACTATTTGTCAAGCTCTATATTACTATAAGAAAAGAAATACTTTAAGAAATAATGTTAAAATTATATAGTAGATAGGTGGTGCATATATGGATAGTATAGGAAGCAGAATACGAAATGCTCGAAAGCAGGCAGGACTTACACAAGCTCAGCTTGCCGAACGTGCTTTTATAAGTGAAAGCTATATGGCACTTATTGAGTTGGACAAAAGAAATCCAAGTACTGACGTTGTTATAAGAATTGCAGAGATATTACAAGTGAGTTCAGACCATTTGCTGTTTGGCGAATTGCCAAAGAATGAGCTTGTTCTTTTTAATGAATGGAAGAAACTTATGCAGGGACGTTCGACTAAGGAGATTGAGTCTGCTCAGAATATTGTGAAGTGCTTTTTTGAAAATTTAGATGAACGTTGTGATGTAGATGATTGAATTCCCAAATTCCTTTTTTCCTCACTTTTTTAATAAGCAACTATATAAAGAATTACATTCAGTAGATAGAACATCTCGGTGAGCAGTTCAACGGACACGTTGGACTACTTGTACGAGTGGAGCAGACTTGCTTGACAAGGCTGCTCCTTTCCATATTTCTCTGCGAGTCCAATTTGGACGAGCAGCATAGAGCAAATGCGGCGATTTGACAAAATCGCCGCATTTCTGCTATGACAATCGTGTTATGTTCCTGATATTTCAGCCTAAAAACGAAATACGGCAGGGAGTATTTTACTTCCTGCCGTATTTTAGTGTATCCTGCCTATATTTTATTTATCCTATTACGTCGCCTTTCCGTCGCCAATTCGCTTTTTCCAGAGTATTTTATCCTACCTTCTGCATATAATAAAAAGTCTCGCAAACAACGTGTTTACGAGACTTTTTGGCGGAGAAGGAGGGATTCGAACCCTCGATGAGCTATTAACCCATACACGAGTTCCAGTCGTGCGCCATAAACCGGGCTAGGCGACTTCTCCAGTTTATCATTTTTTTATATGTGTCACACTATCTAAGCGACTTTAATATTATACCATATGATCTTTTACTTGTCAAGACATTTTTGAAACTTTTTTGTTCTTTTCTTATTTAGAAGTACTGTGTAAAAAAGTTTTCTCTGCGATGCTTTATTAACAATATTCTGAAAAGTTTTCATTTTATTTTCTATATGAACATGTTACCGAAAATTTTCGCAATCTCGAAAACGATTAAGTGAATCATTTAGTTGATTTATAACAAATTTAATCAAATATATGTATTGGTAATATTGAAAACAGCTTAATATTTTTACCACAAAAATAAAAAAGTCGTTAAAAAGTTTACGAAAATTCACAAAATGCCTTTGACAACTCGAGGCAAATGTGGTATAATGTTTAAATGACTGTAGGGTGCAGTGCGTCTAAATGCGACATTATAGAGAAGGTGAGACATTTTGGGAAGAAAACGCATTGGAGTGATATTGTCTGAGGCAGAAAGCTATTATCAGGAAAGATTGCTGAGAGGCGTAATGACAAAGGCTTTTCAGCTTGACTATGATGTGCTTATCTTCACAAGCTTTGTCAAAGAGTCATTCTTAAAAGCAGTTTCTGTTGGAGAAATGCAGATATATGACGTTATAAATTATGATAAGCTCGATGGCGTTATCGTTTTGGCAGATACATTAAAAATGCCTGGGCTTTTTGACAAAATATGCAGGGATATAGATGAGAAATGTCATGTTCCTGTGGTTTTTATAGATGGAAGCTATAAGGACTATGAAAGTATTTATACCCGTGACGAAAAACCCTTTATGCAATTGACAGAACATCTTATCGAGGTCCATGGATGCAGGAAGATACTTTTTTTGAGCGGTCCGCTGGAGACTGCCACCACTCGTGAACGGCTTGCGGGATATAAGCGTGCCCTTGAAAAGCATGGCATAGAGTATGATCCGGACTTTGTCTGCTTTGACGGAGGCTTCTGGTATCACAAAGCGGCAGAGGTGGCAAATAATATCATCTATGGCAGACGTAAAAAGCCTGACGCTATCGTTTGCTGTGGAGATTATATGGCTATAGGCGTTGTACATGAATATCAGAAAAACGGTTTGAGCGTGCCTGAGGATATGATAGTTGCAGGTTATGACGCAATAGACGAGGCTATCCATTGCGTGCCAGCTATAACCTCTTGCTCACCGCCGATCTTTGAAACTGGCGTGAACGCAGTAATGACCATTGAGGCAAGGATCAAAGGCGTTGAACCGCAGGGCATTATAGAGGACGGCGGCAAGGTGGAGATAGGTGCTTCCTGCGGCTGTCATGAGGATTACAGCTATACAAAGCGTGATCTTTTATCATCTCAGAACAAGATGAATTATCATGACTTTTTGGACAGCAATATGACCGATATAATGGCTTGCTCTAAAGATCCCGATGATCTGATGGCCAGGATACAATATTTTCTCTATCTTATCATTGGTCAGAAGAGATATTATCTCTGCCTTAATGAGGATTGCCTTGGAGAGCATGAGATAGTCGGTGAGATCTCCACTGTTCCAAAGGAATATACAGAAAATATGGTGCTTTATATAAGAAACGTTGACGGCAAAAGCAGAACTCTTCATGATCCTTTTGAACTCAAAGAGATATTTCCTGATCTGGATGAAGAACGAGAAAGCCCTTGTGCATTCTTTATCACCCCGGTACATTTTATAGATCGGTGCTATGGCTATGCTGTATTGTCTTACGGTGACGAAATAAAATCGATAGATATCACTTATCGTAATTGGACAAATCATGTAAGCAATGCTCTGGAATCAATGCGGATACGAAACTCTATAGCTAATCTTGCAGTCCGTGACGCTATGACAGGTGTTTATTCGAGAATAGGCATTGAGAAAAATATCCAGTTTGTTGTTGACAGAATGTCAAATCCGAAAAATAAGGCTTTTATCGCTGTCTGCGATCTGGACTGTCTTAAAAAGATAAATGATAATTTTGGCCATAACTGCGGTGATATTGCAATAAAAGCGATCGCAGACGCAGTTTTGGCATCGACAAAAAATAACGAGATATGCGCAAGGATAGGCGGCGATGAGTTTGTGGTGATAGGCTGTAACGACTATAACGACAACTATCCTGAACGATTTTCTGCAAGGGTCAACGACCGTCTTAGGGTATATAACAAGTTTGCAGGTAACGAGTTTGAGGTCAGCGTTAGTATAGGCGGTATTTGTAAACATATAACAGACATCCACGAGCTTGAAGATATGTTTACACAGGCGGATAAGATAATGTACGCAAGTAAATTGGAAAGACATAAAAACAGGAAATAGCAATAGATAAAATATCAGTGTATTACAACGGACGGTCAGTGATCGTCCGTTTTTGCGTGTGAGAGACACATATCCACTTGACTTATAGGCTCAAATGTAGTATAATGTAAAAGTTAAGGCGGTTTTCTGCCTGTTAGTAAGACGATTTTCTCGGAAAGGAAATGGATAATAAAATGGCTAAAGCTAAAAAAATAACGGCTGCTCTTACTGCCGCATTGCTTTGTACTGCGAGTCTCACCGCTTGCTCGGACACAAGCTATGTGATGACAGCAGGTGACAGCAAGATAAACGCAGGAATCTACATTTATAATGAGCTTACAGAAATGTCATATCAAATGACGATGATGTATTATCAGAAAGGCATCAAAAAGGACTATTTCGATCAGAAGGTAGACGGAAAGGCATTTGACGAGTATCTTTCAGATTATGCTCTCACTGCAACTAAGGAGTATGCGGCTGTAGTTGACAAGTTCAACGAGCTTGGACTTACTCTTTCAGATGAGGATATAAAGTCCATTAATGACAGCATAAGCAGCACATGGGATTCTCAGGGCGAGTTTTACGAGTCAGAGGGTATCTCAAAGGAATCTGTAAAGCTTGCACTCAAAGGCTCTAAAATGAGAGAAGAGCTTTTTGATCACTACTATGCAGAGGGCGGCGAGGAAGCCGTTTCAGACGATGAAATGGTGAAGTATCTTGATGATAACTACCTGAGATATAAATCCATTTCCTTTGCAAAAACTAAAGCATCAACTGATTCTTCATCATCAGCCACCGATTCTTCTACAGACTCAGCAGACGCTGTAAATGAGGAAGCCAAGGCAAAAAGAGATGAGTTCCTTGAAAAGGCTCAGGGCGTTTCGTTTGACGATTTCGACAGCATTATAGACGAGTACAACGACTATGTTGCTTCAAAGAAAGCCGCAGATTCAAGCTCCGCCACTGACAGCGATTCATCAGCCTCAGACAGCAGCACGACTTCTGACGACACTTCTTCTGTAGCAGAGAGCGACACAAGCTCCACAGCAAGCGATGACACATCTTCAGTTTCTGACAGCACAGCAGATTCAAGCACAGCAGCGTCAGACACAGATTCTTCCGCAGACAGTTCTTCTGCACCTGACCCGTATGCAAATGAGAAAATGGCGAACTATGGTGAAATGGACGATTCACAGAAAGACACTACAAACGGCAAGATACTCAAAGAAGTAAGCGGTATGAGCACAGACGTTGCAACAGCTTATGAGGATGATAACGCATATTACATTCTTATCAAGGGCGATGTTAAGGACAGAGATACAGAATATGCCAAGGACAATCATGAAGATCTTCTAAAAGAAATGAAGAGCGATGAATTTCAGAAGAAATTAACAAGCTGGGTAGAAAAGCTTGACATCAAGGTGAACAACAAGGCTATAAAGCGTTATACGCCGAAAGTGGTCTACGATAAGCAGACAGAGTATTACAGCAAGAACAATAATTCATAGCAGATAAAATTACCGCCGCAACCGAGTTTGGCTGCGGCGGTTTTGTTATGTTGACAAATTTGAGAAATACGATATTGTTGACCCTATCCGGCAATAGTGGTAATTGGTAGGCTTTAAGGAGCATTTAAAGCCCGAAGGATCAAGGATTTTCGTGGTTGAAACGATAAAAAACCTGAAAACTTGGGAAATCCAAAAACGCTGATAGAAAGCCTGTTGACAACAAATAAATAGTCTTCATTAGCGGACAGTGTTTCATAAATTTTTGAAGTGCTGTCCACTATTTTCGTGTCTAAAATTGAATACTTAATAAAGCACTTTTTGGTGGCTGTCATCTGACGGTCACCAAGAAGTGCTTTTTCTTTTCTATAAGGATTGTTTTATCATCATAATCATGTTTAAGAACACTTGTGAGTGAATCGGTAAGAAAAGATATACTTGATTCATGGAAAACAAGCCTGACTACTTATTTACCGTTTTTAAGAATAATGATCTCGTTACCCTGCTGAACAGCTTGCAGATAATGACCAAAATTGTTCTGAACATCGGTTACTGTTGCAGTGATCATAATAACACCTCCAAACATTTTCGCTAATATTAGTTTGTGACATTTTCGCTAAAATGTTAATGGCGAACTTTAGAAAGAGGAGGAAAAATCAATTTTAATACAAAAAGAAAATATCCCCCGAAAAGTGTTGGCACGGCTTGACAAGGGGAGCAAACGTTCAAAGCAATATCAGATAGACTTTCATCGTGGGCAAAACAGCCAGGGGTGATTTCACACCTATGCAAATATTATTCGTGGCGAAAAGGCTTTGTGCAGTGTTATCAGCGACAGCGATATTATGCTCGATATTATCACGGCTTTGATGATAGAGGAAAACTAATGTATTATTGGATAAATACGAGTCTTGAATATCAAGCAACAAATGAGCATTTTGACTGTATAGTCGTTTCTCAAAATATATGCATTCGAGAAACAGTCAAAAAATACATTCTTAATGATTAATTCATGACTTTCCGTTATGTTATAATTATTCATATTATACCATAATCGGCGATTTTTTTCAATGTATTTTTGTGCATTTGTTAATTTTGTTAATTCTGTATAGTTTGAACAATAAATATTGTGTGATAACAACAATAGAAAGTGAAGGCGAGTAAGTTGGATATTTGTATTACCAAAAGAAAAGACGGAAGATTCATGGGACGCTTTATCATCGACAGAGATGAATCCGGCAAAGCTGTTTATCAATATGTTTACGGAAACACCTATGATGATGCTTATAAAAAGGTGCAAATTGGAATGGAAGTAGAATTAAGATTTCAGAGTGGAAAGTGTATCAGCGTTTTGGAAGTATATCGGGAATGGATCACTGCAATCGCCAACCGTGTCAAAGAATCCTCATTTGTCAATTACTGCAACAAGTTTGAAAAGCATATTATTCCTGAATTTGGCGACATTCCCTGTGTGGATATAAACGCAGTTAAGCTCAACAATTTCATAAACAAAAAACTTTCAGAGGGGTTCTCCGCAAGTTATATAAAAGATATTATAACCGTTTTTAAGTCGATGCTTATATATGCACAGGAAGAGTATGGTTTCAGCCTTTCTCTGAAAAATGTCATACTTCCCAAAATAGAAAAGAAGAAAGTAGAAAAATTCAGTGATAATGACCAGAAAGTCCTTATCTCACACATTAAGGAACATATGACCCTTACAGGTCTGGGGATTTTGATCTCACTTTATATGGGTCTGAGAATCGGCGAATTATGCGGTCTGACATGGGCTGATATAGACATAGAGAATCGGGTATTATATGTACACCGTACAGTTCAGCGAATCTGCACCTGCAATTCGGACGGTAAAAAAACGAAAATTATTATCTCCGTCCCCAAAAGCGATACATCATTCAGAGAGATCGCAATACCGGAGTTCCTAGCAGAATATTTCATGGCATTTAAAGGCGATGATAACTACTACGTTCTTTCGGGAAGTGAAAAGATAGTTGAACCTCGTGCCTACCAGTATCGGTATAAAAGGGTTCTGTCGGAATCAAATTCCGGTGATCACACATACCATGGGCTTCGACATACCTTCGCAACAAATTGCATTCAGAACGGGTTTGATGTGAAAACACTTTCTATGATTCTCGGCCATAAAACGGTAAATATCACACTAAACAGGTATGTCCACCCTGATTATGTTCATGAAAGAAAGCTCATGAATAAACTTGCTATGCTGTTTTAGTGTAAAAATGTGTCAAAACTGCATCTTGAAAACTGAATAATGAAGAAAGAACATGTCTATTTGCTGATAATCTCGAATGCATATATTTTGAGAAAAATCTCAGAATCCTAATTGCGATTCAGGCTATATATAGGGAGGAGACAATAAATGCACAAAAACCATTACAGCGGCGGACTCACCCGTGAGCAGTTCCTGTTTTATGAGATAAAAATAGTCGCAGGGCTACTTGGTCGGGGAAGAAGCCGTGATGAGATATATCGTGAGATACAGAGCGAAAATCTGTTCCAGTTTCCTACGGAGCGAATGATAAAAACGATCACCAATACCTGTTTCAAGCGCATAGACGCAGTTGATAATGAAGTTGCCATCAGGCTGCTTGCAGATGCATCTGCCGAAGTTGCAAAGCAGGTGAACCTGTATGCGATCATGTGCGAAAACAGTATCGTCTATGACTTTATGATCGAGGTAATCGGTGAGAAATATCGCTCACAGCAGCTTGATTTTTCGGTGAAAGATGTGAATGTGTTCTTTATGTCCCTTGCCGAAAAAGTGCCTGCTGTCAGTGAATGGAGCGAATCCACAATGAAAAAGCTTAAGCAGGTGTTGGTGCGTTTTCTTGTAGAGTGCGAATATCTTGAAAGCTCGAAGTCGCAGACCTTGCTTCCTGTATATTTGTATCCCGAGCTTGATGAATTGATACGTTCCAAAGGCGACACAGATGCACTTGCAGCTTTTAATTGTTTTAATTGAGGTACGGACTATGAGTAATATTATTTACCAGCTTAATGAGATAAAAAAACGCTTTTCAGATGAAGTGTTTCTGAGCAACAAGGGGCTTTCAAATGAAGTCGGGATACACGTTTTCTGCTACGAACCAAAGGACGAAATGCTTGTGCGGAGCTATTTTGCTGACCTGATAAATGCACAGGGACAGCCATTTCGTATCGTGGAGTGTGATCTGTATAAGATTTTCCTGCGGATATGCGAGGAAAAGCGGATCCTGAAAGGCATTCCCAATATGGAGAAGAAAAAAGGCTCGGAGTGTCTGCTTAAACAGTTGCAAAAAGCTGTTTCGCCCGAAGCCTTTGTAGAAAAAATGAAATACGAGCCGCATGAGCATGGGGATATTTTGTTGATTACCGGAGTCGGAAAAGTTTATCCGTTCATGCGGTCTCACAATATCCTTGACAATATCCAACATATCTTCTCGGATATTCCCGTGGTGATGCTTTATCCAGGTGCTTACAATGGTCAGGAACTTTCACTGTTTGCAGAATTTGAGGACGGCAACTACTACCGTGCTTTCAATATGATCTAAGGAGTTTTTTTATGCGTTTACAGAGTATCTATAAATCCGACATCAACCGTGACATTAACGGTGTTATCAAGGTCGCACAGGATGATGAACAGTCTATCGTGCAGGAACTTTCGGAGTATATTATCACGAGGGAGCTGCGCCGTCATTTCAATACATTTCTGAATCATTATGAACGTTCGTTGGAACAGCCCACCGACAAGATAGGTGTGTGGATCTCGGGCTTTTTCGGAAGCGGTAAATCTCACTTTCTGAAAATGCTGTCCTATCTGCTTGCGAATAAGACGGTTGGTGGAAAAAAGGCAGTGCAGTATTTCTCGGATAAGTTCGATGACCCCATGATGTTCGCACAGCTTGAAAACTGTGTAAAAGTTCCTACCGAAACTATTCTTTTCAATATAGACTCCAAAAGCCCTCTGACAAAAGATAAAACGGCTATTTTAAGAGTTTTCGCAAAAGTATTCTATGAACATCAGGGCTTTTACGGCAACGATCTGAAAGTCGCAAAACTGGAGCAGTTCATCGCAAAGTCAGGTAAAACGGAGCAGTTCAGAGAATGCTTTGAGCGTATCAACGGTGGTACTTGGGAAGAAAGCCGTGATTCCTTTGCTTTCTTTGAGGACGATATTGTAGAAGCTATGTCCGAAGCCCTCGATATGAGTGAAACTGCTGCACGAAACTGGTTCAACGGCGAGGAAGAAATTGAGCTTAGTATCGAACAGCTCGTGAAGGAAATTCGTGAGTATATCGATAGCAAGGGCAGGGACTACCGCCTTATGTTCATGATAGATGAAGTTGGTCAGTACATCGGCTCGGATTCTGACCTCATGCTGAACTTACAGACTATCGTTGAAGAGATAGGCACGAAATGCGGCGGCAGAGTGTGGGTCATGGTGACTTCGCAGGAGGCTATCGACAGCATTACCAAGATAAGCGGTGATGATTTTTCAAAGATTCAGGGCAGATTCAATACCCGTCTGAGCCTTAGCTCCTCAAGCGTTGATGAAGTCATCAAAAAGCGTATCCTTGCCAAGACCGATACAGCAGAACAGGTGCTTAGCCTGCAATATGAGAAAAATAATCAGGTGCTGAAAAATCTGTTCACGTTCAATAATGCCGTTCTTGACCTGAAAGGTTATTCGGGCGAGGGCGAGTTTATCGAGACTTATCCCTTTGTGCCGTATCAGTTTAGGCTGATGCAAAACGTCCTTGCCGAAATACGCAAGCACGGCAATTCGGGCAAGCACCTTTCCGGTGGTGAGCGTTCCATGCTGTCGGGATTTCAGGAGGCGGCACAGGCAATTCAGGACAGGGACGAGTATGCTCTTGTGCCGTTCTATCTTTTCTATGACACAGTGCATACTTTCCTAGAAAGCTCTATCCGCCGTGTTATCGACCGATGTCAGAATGCTGCCGACAATCGTGATGGTATTGAACAGACAGATGTAAATATATTAAAGCTGCTGTACCTTGTGAGATATGTCGATGATGTCAAGGCGAATATTGACAATATAAGCATTCTTATGGCGGACGATATACGAACCGACAAGGTTTCCACAAGGCTTTCGATACAGCAGTCCCTTGACAGGCTTGTTTCTCAAAACTATGTTTCCCGCGCAGGAGATACATATACATTCCTGACCGATGATGAACAGGATATTGCCCGTGAGATAAAGAACACCCCTGTTGACAGTGCGATAATCACCAAGGCAATTTCAGATATTATCTTTGGAAAGCTGTTTGTCAGCAAGAAATTCAAGTACGGCAAATATGATTTTCCTTACGATCAGCGTATCGACGAAACCGTTATCGGACAGTTGACAGGCTCGGTGGCATTACATTTTATTACAGTAGCATCGGAGATATACACAACAGATGATTCTGTATTTCTCATGAGATCAGCGGCGGACAATGAAGTTATCGTTGTGCTTGCGGAAAGTCAGCCATATTTTAAAGAACTGGAAGACGCCATGAAGATTCGCCGCTATGTCAAAAGCAAGAACGTGGCACAGCTCCCCGAGATGATACAGAGTATTATCAGGGGCAGGCAGAATCAGGCATCGGCACATGAAAAACGTGCGGAGGAGCTTATTTCGGCGGCTATCGCTGAGGGCAGAGTTTACGTTGCAGGCGATAAATTAACACTGAAGGTTTCATCGGTGAAGGAACGTATTGAAAGAGCAATGTCGATTCTCGTGGAGAGCGTTTATACTAAGCTGAGTTACGTCCGAAAGAATTATGACAGCGATGCAGATATTTTGCAGATACTCAGCGGTGATAAGCAGATGATGCTTGATGGTGCGGAGTCACCAAATGCCGAGGCTGTCAAAGAATTATATCAATATCTTGACATTCAGAAAATGAAACAGTTGCCGACCTCTATGGGGGATATTCAGAAACGTTATCAGGCTATTCCCTACGGCTGGCGAGAGATCGACATAGCAGGGGTGACTGCCGAGCTTATCGCAAGTCAAAAGTTGACCCTCAAATACGGCGGTGCTGTCATTCAGCCGAGTGATAAAAAAATGCCCGATTATCTTCGCAAGAGAACGGAAATAGACAAGGCGATCATCGGGTTCAGAATCGCTCCTCCGACTGCACTTATCAAAAAGGCGAGGGAGTTTTTGAGCGAATATTTCAACTGCACTTTGGGCGCGATACCCGATGATGAGGACGGAATTATTGCTTATATCATAGAAAAATTTGAAACTGAGCGTAACAAGCTGAATGACTTGATTATAAAAGAATATAGTGCAAATGCTTATCCTGGCAGGGGTGTTGTGGAGAACGGTATCAAGCTGTGCAATGAGCTTTTGGGGCAGAAAAATGACAATATCGCTCTGCTGAAAAAGGCTGTGGATATGCAGGAAGATTTCCTTGAACTTGCGGAGGATATGTCTGAGGTGGATACGTTTTTCCGTGTTCAGAGAAGCATTTTCGATAATGCAAGGTCGCAGGTGGAGCGTGTGAATGAGGAAAAAGAGTATTTCCAGACAGAGGACAATACACTTGCGGTTGTCGAAAAGATAAAGCAGATAATCGCCATGCAGAAGCCTTACAAGCGTATCAGCGAACTGCCCGAACTTATACAAACGGTGCAGGAGGATTATCAAAAGCTGTTGTCGCAAAAGCGTGAGGAGGTCATCGGCGAGATACAGGCGGCTATGGGCGAGATACACCAGACCGCAGACATAAAGCAGGGTGACATCGTGCAGAGGGCGGACGATGCGCTGACAGAAAAGCGAACCGCAACTGAAAATGCAGACAAACTCATAAATCTCGATGCGATGAAAATTCAGATCGGCAATATCAGACAGCAATATCTGCAAAAACTCGTTGTCGTTGACGAACCTGATATTGATACCGTGACAATGAGCCGCAGTGCAGTTTGCCACACGATGAAACTGCAAAGTGAAGCCGATATTGACGAGTATATTGCGGAGGTCAAAAGGACGCTCATGGACAAGCTGAACGGTCACGATGTTCTGCATATAATCTGAGGAGATGTGAAAATATGAACAAAACTGCTATCAAAAATTTTGCTGTTGAAGCGAGAGTAATGCTTATCAATGCTGTAACACAGCTTGCTTATGAATTTGAAGTGACGGAGAACGGCACAAATGACCCTGCGCAGGAGTCTGTCAACGGACGGTCGCTTACGGCTGCGGAGAAAAATCAGCGTTCACAGCTTATTGCAAATATCCGTCAGAACGGCTTTACGCAGACGATGGAGGAAGCCGCCTATACTTGGTTCAATCGTTTCATCGCACTGCGATTCATGGAGGTCAATAATTATCTGCCGTCCCATACGAGAATATTCTCGGACGAGAGCGGAAATTTCAAGCCCGAGGTGCTTTCCGACGCAGCTAATGTTGAGATTGACGGGCTCGACAAGGAGCTTGTGCTTGAACTGCTCGAAAATCAGGAGAACGAACGGTTATATAAATATATTATCATCACGCAGTGCAATGCTTTGAACAAGGGTTTGCCCGAGATGTTTGAGCAGATAGGCGGCTGGACGGAATTGCTTTTCCCAAGAAATCTGCTGCGTGAGGACAGCGTTATTGCTAAGATGATAACCGAGATACCCGAGGAGGACTGGAGAGATCAGGTGCAGATAATCGGCTGGCTGTATCAGTATTACAACACCGAGCCGAAAGACAAGGTTTTCGCTGATCTAAAGAAGAATATCAAGATCTCTGCACAGGCTATCCCTGCGGCTACCCAGCTTTTTACGCCCGACTGGATAGTGCGTTATATGGTGGAAAATTCCCTTGGACGGCTTTGGGCTGAGGGTCACGGAAAGCCCGATGATGCCGACTGGAAATATTATCTTGATGAAGCCGAACAGGAGGATCCCGTCAAGGCTGAGCTAGAAAAGATCAGGGCGGAATATAAAAATATTCAACCAGAAAATATCAAGATAATCGACCCATGTATGGGTTCGGGACATATACTGGTGTATGCCTTCGATGTGCTTATCGACATTTACCGTTCCTGCGGCTGGGGCGAGCGTGACGCGGCGAAGTCTATCCTGCGAAATAATCTCTACGGGCTGGACATCGACCGCAGAGCCTATCAGCTTGCGTATTTTGCGGTGATGATGAAAGCAAGGCAGTACAACCGCCGCATTTGCAGCCCCGAAAATCAGCCAAATCTTGCGAATTTTGCCGATGTTATGGGTGCTGACACGGATATGCTCTCGGGCAGTATCAGGCGTTTTGCGGAGCAGTTCGCCTTTGCCGATACCTACGGCTCGCTGATGACCGTCACCGCCCCTGCGGATATCGACACCGCTTTTTCCGACTTTATGCCCACCATCGGGCTGAATATGCGACAGTTTGACATGATGATGAAGATATACAAGATACTTTCACAGAAGTATGATGTAGTCTGCACAAATCCACCATATATGGGCGGTTCGGGAATGAATGCGAAGCTGTCGGAGTTTGTCAAGAGTAAGTTTCCTGACAGTAAATCCGATCTGTTCGCCTGCTTTATCGAGAAGTGCGGACAGCTTGCAAAGCCGCACGGTTTCTATGCGATGATTACACAGCACGCTTTCATGTTTCTGTCAAGCTATGAAAATCTACGCCGTAAGCTGATGCTGAAAACAACGGTCAACATGGCGCACCTCGGTGCAAGGGCTTTTGATGAGATAGGCGGCGAGGTCGTGCAGACAACTGCGTTTGTTATGACGGGGCATATCAAGGACTACAAGGGTACATACGCAAGGCTTGTTGACACTGTGGGCGAGAATGAAAAGCGTGACCTGTTTTTGAGCGGTGATAAGCGTTTTGCAGCCAAACAAGAAAACTTCTCCAAGATTCCGGGTATGCCTGTGGCTTATTGGGTGAGTGAGAATTTTATTAGGGCGTTTGAACGTGGTATCAGTATTGACAGTATTAGCGACTTTACAGGGTCACAGCATATAACGGCGAACAATGATAAATATTTGAGGCTTCATTGGGAAATAGATGCTAACAAGGTTGGAATGGGTAAAAAATGGGTTTACTATGCAAAGGGTGGAGATTTCAGAAAATGGTACGGTAATATTGAGTTAGTTGTTGACTGGTCGGAAGGTGCTGTTCAATACTATAAAACTAACTCTACATCAAATCTTCTGGCTGAAAAGTATAGGTTCAAAGAGGGAATTACTTATACAGAGCTGACAAGTAGTGTAAATACATTTAGGTATCTGCCGCCTGTTTGTATTTTTGACAAAAAAGGTCCAAGTATTGTTAGCGTAAAAAAGCTATGGTATTGTCTTGGAATATTTGGAACGAAAATTGCTCCGTTATACTTTGCAATTCTTAACCCAACACTTAGTACCCAAGTTAGAGATGTAAAAAATCTCCCAATTATTGTAAATGGCGAGATTGAGCCTAAAATAGATGAGATAGTTAAAGAGAATGTTGAAATTTGCAAACAGGATTGGAATGACTTTGAGACTTCATGGGGCTTTGAAAAGCACCCGCTGATTTAATAGGAGGAGTCATTATGTATTTTTTTGAAAGAGAATATGTATGCCCGAAATGTGGGGCTAAGAAGATGTTTTATGTTTACGGAAGAACTGATGCAAGTGAAAAGTTTGCAGTTTTTTCTTCGGCGTATAAGCCTGCAAAAAGTTGGAGCGAAGTTGATGATAAAGTCATAGTTACTATGTATTGTGATAAATGTTGGAGCACAGATACTCAAATATATGATTTTGAGGGGAACTTATTGGTATGAAGGGGGGTAATACTATGGATAAACACGAAAGTATAAATGCTATTAAAGACTTTATGAATTATTGTAAAGTAACTGATGGTATCGAGATTAAAGCAGAGGTTGAGGTTTATGATGATACGGAACTGATTCATCAAGGATTAGCCAATGTTTACTGTTCGTATGATGTTGGGTATATGCAATACCGAGTTACGATTATATGGGCTTTTGATGATAATGTGATGAGAAAAATGGGTCTCCACGGATCATACAATACAAATTATCAAGAGTTCATGTATTCCGCTGGCTTACTGACTATTATTTCAGATAATATTGAAATAAATATTTCCAAGGAGAATTGAAATGGGAACACTAATATCCGACAAATACGCCGCATGGGAGCAGGAATGCACCGAGCGTTTCAATAAACTAAAAGCCAACGAGGAAGAACTCAACCGCATTTTCATCGACATTTACGGCTTGCAGGACGAGCTGACACCCGAGGTGGAGGATAAGGACGTGACCGTCAGAAAAGCCGATCTACAGCGTGAGATAAAAAGCCTGATAAGCTATGCCGTGGGCTGTTGGTTTGGCAGATATTCCCTCGATGTCAAGGGGCTTGCCTACGCAGGCGGTGAGTGGGACAGCACGAAATACAAGACGATAATTCCCGTCAAGGACAACGTTCTGCCAATATGTGACGACGATTACCTGCCCACCGACCTCACTGGGCTGATCGTGGATTTCGTGGCGAAAGCTTATGGCGAGGACACGCTTGACGAAAACCTGAAATTCATCGCAGATGCCCTTGGCGGAAAGGGTACGCCCCGCGAGGTGATACGCAGTTATCTGCTGAACGGTTTCTATGCCGACCATTGCAAAATTTATCAGAAAAGGCCGATTTACTGGCTTTTCAGCTCCGGCAAAAAGAACGGTTTCAAGGCGCTTGTGTATATGCACCGCTGGGAGCGTACCACCGTTGCGACCGTCCGCACCGACTACGTTCACGAGTTGCAGGAACGCTACCGCACACAGCTTTCCTTGCTTTCTGAGCAGATAGATTCGGTGGCACAGTCCGACCGTGTGAAGCTAAAAAAGCGTCAGGAAAAGCTGACCGCACAGCTCACTGAGATAAACACCTACGAGGAGAAAGTCCACCACCTCGCTGACATGATGATAGACATTGACCTTGACGACGGTGTGAAGGTCAACTATGCGAAATTTGCGGACATACTGGAGAGGATCAAATGACGATTGATAATATTAACCGCAGTCTGGCGGAGCATTTTGCGAAAGATCTGCCCGACTGCTACGACCGCAGGATCATATTTTGGTTCGATTCCGAGCGTGAGTTTGAATCCATGCTTGATGAACTTGACCTGACCGATGTGAAAATATTAAAGCTGACCGGTGACAATTTTTTTGAAGCGAAAATGCTACTATCTGAGACGGACACGCAGTCGAATTATCTTGTATATGACCCTCTGACCTACAAAAAGCGTGAGGACAACTGGCTTAGGGATATACAGTTATACAGCGAGGAATTTCGTGCCGATCTCGTTTCCATGCAGATGAACGAACTGAAAATGCCCCAGACAACACAGCTCCGCCGTGCCATGAAGCATTACAAGAAATTCTTTGAGAGCAAGGAGCGTGTAGGCAAGCTGGCGGCACTCGCCACAAAATATGAAACCGCAGGACAGTTGCACATCGATATCATGGCGGTGCTTTCGGGTGCAAAACATAATACCGTCAATGGTGTTATACGTGCGATACTCTGCGATTCGCTTGACAATGAAGAAAATGGTGCATTGGAGCGTATCGCAAAATTTGGAAGCGAACAGGCACTGCATGAAATGACAGCGAAGTTTTTCGGCTTTTCAAATGAAAAAATACCGCTGTACGATCTTGCAACACATATCCTGCTGACGGCATTTTCGACCCTCGGTGATGACCGCGTGACTTCGGGGCTGGAACAGTATATCTCACCTGAAAAACAGACCGCCTGCTATGCTTTTCTTGACGATTGGAACAATTCTGACGACAGCGAAAAGCTGTTCGACATGGCGGATAATATTTCAAGGCACTATAACCTGACAGACCGCCTTAAAAAAGTCAATACAGATATTCTGCTGAAAGCCGACAGCCTGCCTTGCATTGATGAGGTAATAATCGGCAGATTTATGAGCGAGATCGGTGAGGATATTATCAAGGCTGAGGAGATACTCAAAGTTGTCGAAAGCCGCCGAACATCAAAATGGTATGACAGATATTCCTATCTGTATGACGGGCTGTATTATATCGCCAAAATGCAGGAGTTCCACTACGAGCATATTACGGGATTTCATTATGGCAGATATGACGACCTGTGGAAAGCCTACGGCAAAGACCTGTACATCATGGATACATATTACAGACGTCTGCATATTGCGTTCCGCAAGAGCCTTGTCAGCACATCGGGGACGCTTGATGATCTGTTCAAGGGTGCAATCGTGACTGCGGAAAAAATATACAAGAACTGGTATCTTTCCGAGCTGAATGGGCAGTGGTGTGACCTGATAAAGGACTATATTTGTGATGGCTTTGCCCTTGATGGTATTTCATATCAGAAGGATTTCTATAAATCAAATATTAAGCCGATAGCAAGCGACAGCAGAGTATTCGTGATAATATCTGATGCCCTGCGTTATGAAGTGGCGATGGAGCTTAACGAAAAACTTCTTCGTGAAACAAATGGAACAGCAAAGCTGACAGCGATGCAGTCTGTATTCCCAAGCGTTACGAAATTTGGCATGGCAGCACTTTTGCCACACGATGAACTGACCGTCAACGATGATATGAAGATACTCTGCGATGGTCTGCCGACAGAAAGCACCGAAAACCGTGACAAGATACTGAAACGTTGTTCACCTAAAAACTGTGCCATAACATATGAAAATCTGCTTTCGATGAACCAGACACAGCGCAGAGAGCTTGTCAGCGGTGCGGAGGTCGTGTATATATATCACAACAAGATAGATGCTGTAGGTGATAAGGCGAACACGGAAAAGCAGGTATTTGAAGCCTGTACCGATTCAGTCGAGGAAATGAAAAATCTTGTGCGAATGGTCGTAAACTCCATGAGCGGTTCAAATATCATCATTACCGCAGACCACGGATTCTTGTATTCCAATGAGCCGCTTTCTGAGAGCGATAAGGCTGAAACGAGCCTTGTTTCAGGGAACATATCTGAGACGGGCAGAAGATATATCATAGCTGACAAAAACAGCAGTTCGGATATTCTGATGAAAATACCTATGGACGAGTATTCTGAAAGCATTAGAGGTTTTGCACCTTATGAAAATATTCGCATCAAAAAACAGGGTGGCGGCATGAATTTTGTTCACGGTGGTATTTCCCTGCAAGAATGTTGTGTGCCTGTCATCATATTCAAGAATATATCAAAGAATTCAAAGAAATTCGTTGATATAAAGAAAGTCACGCTGAGACTTATCAGCATGACAAGAAAGATCAGCAACAATATATTCTCGCTTGACTTCATGCAGCCCGAAGCAGTGGGCGGCAAGATCGTTCCCGCAACGTATGAGATATATCTGTGTGACAAGCAGTCAGTTCCTGTGAGTGATGTCCAGACGGTAACAGCCGACAAGACAGGAGAACCGCAGGACAGAGTTTTCAAGATAAGATTCACGCTGAAAAGTGCGGATTTTGACGGCAATGCGGTATATTATTTGAATGTTGTTGACAAGGAAGCAGGCACTATCATTGAGCGCACAGAATTTTCCGTAAAGATAGCGTTTGCAAATGATTTTGATTTTTGAGTGATAAATTATGAAAACAAGAAAATTTAAGGTAAAGAACGGAATTGGAGGCACATGGGTAACTCTGCAAGGAACTACCAAACATGAAGTCCAAACTACGCGTGACCGTGAAAACAGAGAAACATTAAAATCGATCGTTACAGTTTGTGCTATCGGATCGAAACTGCTCTTATCCCCCGAAAAGAAAAAACGCATTTACCGCTGGCGAGCTGCTCAAAGGCGGAGAGAGCCTAATTATTACGCTGCCAATAAACAGCTTGAAGCAGAGATGAGCATTCCTGTAGGGAGTGTGATTGGAGGAATGATTATGGATGAATTTGATAAAAGGGTGATCGAAGCGTTTCCCGGCAAGGCAGTCCGCAAGGATCTTACCGGACTTATGAAAAAGGGTGCAAATGTGCCTACATATGTACTTGAATATCTTCTTGGAATGTACTGCACCACCGATGACGATGATGAAATGAGGATCGGCTTGGATAAGATCAAGAAGATACTTAGCGAGAATTACGTTCGCCCCGACCAGAGCGATTATGTCAAGTCCAAAATAAAAGAAAATGGTCAGTATACGGTCATCGATAAGGTAACAGTCAGGCTCGATGAAAAAGAGGATAAGTATGTAGCTAGCTTTACAAATCTTGACCTGAAGGATTTTGAGGTCAATTCTGATCTGGTAGTTCATAACGAAAAACTGCTGATAGGCGGTATATGGTGTATTATCAAAATTGAATATGTCGGACTTGAACAGGACGATGAAGAGGATGAATACGAAGAAGATATATTTGAAGGCAACAAAAAGAAACGCAAAAAGCTGAAAAAGAAGAAATCAAGATATGAATCTCCTTTTGCCATAGCCGCATTAAAACCGATACAAATGGCAAATCTTGACCTTGATGAGATCATCGAAGCCAGACAGCAGTTTACCAAAGATGAATGGATAACCATACTTCTCCGCAGTGCAGGCTATGAACCAGATGAACTGGACGAAAAGCAGAAATTCCACTATCTGCTGCGATTTGTGCCGTTTATTCAGAAGAACTATAACCTTGTGGAACTCGGTCCGAGAGGTACGGGAAAATCTCATGCTTACAGTGAGCTTTCGCCTTATTCGATACTTATGAGCAGCGGACACACGACTGTTTCCAATATGTTTTACAACATGGCATCGCACCGTGTGGGACTTGTGGGAAACTGGGACTGCGTGGCGTTCGATGAGGTCGGCGGTATCAAGGGCAGTGATGCCGATATGGTGCAGATCATGAAAAACTATATGGCAAACGGAAGCTTTGCCAGAGGCAGCGACTCCATAAGCTCAGATGCTTCAATCGCCTTTGAGGGAAATACGTTCAGAAGTGTGGAGGATATGCTCCGCACCACAAATCTCTTTGAGCCGTTTCCCGAAGGATTCAATAACGATTCAGCTTTCTTTGATAGGATACACGCATATCTGCCTGGTTGGGAAACTCCGAAGCTGAGAGCAAGCCTTTTTACCAACAGATATGGTCTTATCTCCGATTGCTTTTCCGAGTTTTGCCATGCTATGCGCAAGTATGATTTCACCAATTCTTTCGGTGAATATTTTGCATTGAACAGCAATTTCAACACCCGTGATGATACGGCGGTAAGACGTACTTTTTCTGGGCTTGCAAAGATGATCTATCCAGATGAGCATATCGGCAAGGAAGAAGCCCGTGAGTTGCTTGTGTATGCGATAGAGTGCAGACGCAGGGTCAAGGAACAACTTAGAAAAATGAATCCTGCCGAGTTCAGTGATGTTATGCTCGGATATATCGACCTTGATACTAACGAGGAATTTATCGTTGATCTGCCCGAAATTTCAGGCGGAACGCTTATTCCCGACACCTTCGGTAAGCCGGGATATGTCTATGCTGTCGGTCGGTCTTATGATGACAAAAATATTGGTATTTACCGCTTTGAGAATAAGCTTATTGAGGGCAATGGAAAGCTGAGTTTCCGCAATGTTGAGGGTCTTGCAGGTGCGCCAAGAAGTGTAAAGGATAGTATCACAGCGGCATTCAACTACTTTATCCAGAACAGCCGCAAGCTGATAGACGGCAAGTATGACGATTTCGATTACAGCCTGTATTATAACGACTTGCAAAACAGAAATGTCAGCGAAGAGGTCTCCATAGCGGAAGTGGTGGGTCTTTTCTCGGCTCTGTCGAATCGTCCTGTCATGCCGTCACTTGTGATATGCGGACGTGTGGTAATGTCTGGAGAAACTATGCCCGTCATCACCATGCTTGACGAAATATTTGTGACAGCGGCAAATGCAGGGGCTAAGAAAATACTTCTTCCCGAAAACAGCCGTGCCAATTATGAACAGCTTTCAGACAAAATGAAAAGCGAAATATCTGCTGAATTTTATTCCACTCCGCTTGAAGCGGCAAAAATCGCACTGGGAGTAGAGCTGTAATGAAAGAATACAAGTGCATAGCCTGTGGCGAGGTGAAACAAAGCACAGAGCGCTGTATGTGTCCGATTTGCGGATATATGATGTATGAACTGCCAAATGAGCGAAAATCCGTACTTATCGGCGAGATAACGGATTTTGTTAGAGCGATAATAAATCAGAAGATAGATATAAAGTCGGTTGATTTCGGAAAGCTGGATTCGGACATACACCGCTTTCCGGACTATGATAAAATAAAAAATCATGTGTCAAAGGCTGAAAAGACGGAAGAATTTTATAAAAGATTACAGCGAAGTGCCGAACAGATGAAGCAATATTTTCACGATACGTTCCGCAAAACCTATGACGGGAAAATGCAGTTTCTGAAAGTGCTTTCCGATTCCACTGCGGAATACTTAGACAGTGTTCTTCCCAAACTTGGAATTGAAGCAAGCTATGAAAAGGTCAATTTTCCGTTGGTAAGTGTCGCATATGAGGAGAACGCCAACCATGAACTTCTGCCGTTGGCAGATACTCTCATAGAGAGAATACTTCAACTGGCTGACAAAATGTATAAATTCATCCGTATCAATAATATCTACGGACGGGCGTATGACATAAAAACTAAGGCTTTCAAATTCAAAGGTAAGACGGAAGATTTTGATTGGAGATCAGCTATCAAAGAACGCATTTCCGCCTGTGATAAGGTCATTGCCAAAAAGTATGTGGTCGATATTTTCGAGGACGGCAAATCGGAACTGACCGCAATGCTGAAAGTCACTTGGGATGCTGTTTTTATCCTGATGTCAGCACCATTGAAAAAAAGTTCCTATGCTTACAGTTTTAAAAATGTAAACGGCATTATTACAGATGATTCTATGAATAGCAAAAGCTGTGCATACAAGCTGAACGATATTTTTATCAGCCGTTTTAAGCCTGTCCTTAAAATGATCAATGCCAATGAATTTTTGACTGACAAGACCGAAAGTGAGCTGTTCGAACTTTACAATAAGATGCTCGATCTTGACGTTCATCACTACATGACAGGCACAAAGGGCTATTTTGTAGCAGGGAAAAACGAACAGAAACTTGATGCTCTTGTCGGTCTTGAAAGCATAAAATCAAGTGTCAGAAAAATAAAGGCGTATGCTCTTGCAAACAAGGATAACGCAGGGCTTAATCTGCATATGTGTTTCTTAGGAAACCCCGGTACGGGCAAGACGGAAGTTGCTCGAATTATCGCAGGGATTCTATATGAAAATGGATTTTTGCCCACTGCCAAGGTCATTGAAACAGACCGCAGAGGACTTGTTGCAGGCTACGTTGGTCAGACAGCGATAAAGACCGCAGAGGTCATCAAAAGTGCTATGGGCGGAGTGCTGTTCATTGACGAGGCATATTCTCTTGTTCAGAATGACACTGGCGGTGATTACGGTCATGAAGCGGTTTCTACGCTTATAAAGGCTATGGAGGACTGTCGTGGCAAATTTTGTGTAATACTTGCAGGCTATAAAAATCCGATGAATGAAATGATAGCTACAAATCAGGGCTTTCAATCAAGGATAGGCTTTACTCTTGATTTTCCAAATTACGACCGCAAGGAATTGTCGCAGATCTTGGACATCATGTTGAAAGCAAGAGAGTATTCCGTCAGCGATGCTGCTAAGGAGCGTATGCTTGATATTACCGACCACAAGCGGAAAGACTTTAATTTTGCAAATGCTCGTGAGGTCAGAAACATTCTCGATAAGGTCATCATGTGTCAGAATGTACGCTGTGCAGGCACATCTGATAAAGCCCTTGAAATAGTAGATGTGAATACATACATCAGGGACGAGCATATCAATATCCCCACAAGCGGCAACGGTTTTGTGAAGAAGATACTTACCACCGAAGAAGAACTTGACACACTTGTGGGACTGCGTTCCGTGAAACGAATGATAAAGAAGATAAAGGCTTATGCCAAGCGTAACAAGACAGATCCTGATATTAATCTGCATATGAGTTTTTGCGGAAATCCGGGGACGGGCAAGACCGAGGTCGCCCGTATACTTTCACGATTATTGTACGAGGCAGGTGTATTGACCGAAGCCAAGCTGATAGAAACAGATGCAAGCGGACTAATAAGTAAGTATGTCGGTGAAACGGCAAAAAAAACGCTGAACAAAATAAATGATGCTATGGGTGGAGTGCTTTTCATTGATGAAGCATACAGCCTAATGCAGAACACTGACAGCGGAACAGCAGGCTACGGTGACGAGGCTGTTGCAGTTCTTCTGAAACAAATGGAAGATAAAAGAGGGCAGTTCTGCGTTATCCTTGCAGGCTACAAAACAGAAATGGACAAGTTTATCAGCACAAATCCGGGATTTTCGTCAAGAATACAGTTCTCGCTTGATTTTCCTGACTATGACCGAGAGGAGCTTTCGGAAATAGCACAGCATTTCCTGCAAAAGAAAAAATACACTATTGACGATAACGCACTTGTGCTTGTGCTTGATATTACCGATTATTACAGGGCAAGACCAAACTTTGCGAATGCCCGTACTGTCCGAAATATTCTTGAACAGGTGATAATGAACCAGAATCTTCGTGCAGACGAGGAAGAAAGCTCGGATACCAATATCATTCTTTCTGATGTGAAGGATTATATTGACGATGAAAACATCGACCTTAACAGTTCGACGGGGACACATCGAAGAATTGGTTTTTGAATGAATGAAATAAAAAAAGTCCGAAAAATGCTTGTTTTCTTATTTTTTGATGTAAAAGTCGGATATATATAACCGACTTGAAAATGATAGTGACGAAGTGCTTTTTATTGATGATAAGCCTAAAACTAGAAACGAAATAGCATAAAATTACCGCCGCAACCGAGTTTGGTTGCGGCGGTTTTGTCATGCTGACAAATCCTTCGATTTCCTCCTTGCCCAATTGTAGCACATAAGGAGAAAATCCTAAATGTGAACACATTCACATTTTGTCAACATAAGCCCATTTTATGTATTATTTTTTTGCGAGTACAATGCCCAACATATTATGGCTTTATAAAACAAAGAGCTGCGCATCTTTAATGAAACGCAGCTCTTATGCTTATATTTTTATTATAAAGACGAAATGCACTGTGAATATGCCCCAATATTTAGTCAACAACACATTCCACAACAGCACAAGGCGGAATATTCAGCTTTAACACATTGTCCTTGATGACTGCCGTATGCTCGGTAATGCTCACTCTGTCGGGACAGTCGAAGTCGTTATAGCTGTGCGCCTCGTTTGTAAGTATCCTGCAAGAAACTGATGATGCTTTAAATCCGAAAATGCTGCATTCAACAGCAGCCTCTTCCGTAAGCGAACAGTTTGCGGCGGTAACGGTCATACTCTTTTCGTTCACCGATGCGGAAACCGAGATCATCGGAGCATTTTTACCTTCCGACATATTTTCGTTCTGCGTATAGCAGTAAACTGCCTCGTTGTTTTGGTGTGTTTTAAAAAGGTCGAAAACGTGATATGTAGGCGTTTTTATCATCTTATCGCCCTCTGTAAGAATGACCGATTGGAGAACATTCACCGCCTGCGCAAGGTTTGCCATTACAACACGGTCGCTGTGTCTGTTAAAAACATTCAGCTCTATTGCAGCAACGATAGCATCACGCATTGTATTCTGCTGATATAAAAATCCCGGGTTCGTACCCTCTTCTACCTTATGCCAGCAGCCCCACTCTCCTATTACAAGTCCTATTTTCTTTTCAGGATCATAGCGGTTCATTATCTCCGAATGTCTTGTGATAAGCTCATCGGAAAAGTTCGCTGCAGCGATAGTTTTATAATAAAGCTCATCGTCAAAATCGGTGGCAGACTCCATTTCGGGCCATACTGGCATCGTATAATAATGCAGGTCGATAGCATCAACATTATTGCTGTCAAGATTTTTCATCATGACTTCTGTCCAGTTATAGTCGGCAGAGCTTGAACCGCAGGCTATTCTGTAAAGTCTGTTTCCCGAATAATTGCGGCAGAATGTCTGATACCTTTTATAAACGTCGGCGTAATATTCGGGACGCATATTTCCTCCGCAGCCCCAGTTTTCATTGCCGATACCGAGGTATTCGAGTTTCCACGGCTCGGCTCTGCCGTTCTTCTTTCTCTGCTCTGTGAGAGGTGATTCCGCATCTGAGGTCATATATTCTATCCATTCGGATAATTCACGAACACTGCCGCTGCCAACATTGCCGTTTATATAAGGCTTGCAGCCAACAAGCTCACAGAAGCGCATAAATTCGTGCGTGCCAAAAGAATTATCCTCCGTGACTCCGCCCCAGTTCGTGTTCACGATCTTTCGGCGCTGAGATTTTTCGCCGATACCGTCCTGCCAGTGATATTCTTCTGCAAAGCAGCCGCCGGGCCAGCGGAAAACGGGAGCTTTTATATTTCTGAGCGCCTCAATGATATCATTCCTTATTCCGTCTGTATTCGGAATAGGTGAATTTTCACCCACATATATACCATTGTAGATACATCTTCCGAGATGCTCGGAAAAATGTCCGTATATCTCTGGAGCGATATGTCCGAGCCTGTCGTCTGCATTTATTACCATTGATATTTTTTTCATGTTATACCTCCGCAGCATACTGAATTATTATGTTATTATTATACTAAGTCAAGGAATCCTCATATTTCAATTACAGATGATTCTATGGACAGCAAAAGCTGTGCACACAAGCTGAACGATATTTTTATCAACCGTTTTAAGCCTGTCCTTGAAATTATCAATGCCAATGATTTTTTTGACCAGCAAGACCGAAAGTGAGCTGTTTGAACTTAACAATAAGATGCTCAATCTTGATGTTCATCACTACATGACAGGCACAAAGGACGGTTTTGTCATATCCGAAATTCACTTATGATACCTAGTATTAGCACTTATCTGAAAAGCCCTGTAAACCTGCTCCAAAAGCATTATCCTTGCAAGCTGGTGCGGAAAGGTCATCTCCGACATTGACAAGCGCAGGTCAGCTTTCGCCTTTATTTCAGGGGAAATGCCGAATGAAGAGCCTATTATGAAATTCACTGTGCTGAATCCGTTCAGACCGCATTCGCTGAGCTTTTTGGACAGCTTTTCACTTGAAAGCTGCTTGCCCTCAATGCACATTGCAATATTGTATGCGCCCTTGATGTCAGTGTAGCTTTTCATGGCTTTTGCTTCGTTTTCAAGCGCCGCCGCTATCTCCTTTTCGGAGGGGTTGTCAGATAACCTCGACTCGTTCAGTTCAACTATTTCAAGCTTGCAGAACGCCCCCAGCCGCTTTGAGTATTCCGCCGCAGCATCACGCCAGTATTTTTCTTTCAGCTTTCCAACTGTAATAAGATTTATCCTTATCAAAATGCCACCGCCATTCCGCTGCCCTCAGGCTTTGCTATATGTAAAATATAGTCGCTGTTGCGCTCGTAATCCCCAAGTGCTCCCACAGCCGAGTTTTCAGCCTGAAAAGGCGTGTTGTTTTCCTGACTTAAATGCCCTAAAATAAATTTATATGTACCTGCTGTCATAAGCTTTTTTAGCTGTTCTCCGCAGGCAGAGTTTGAAAGGTGTCCGTGGTCTGAAGCGATGCGCCTTTTCAGCTCGTATGGATAAGGTCCATTCTTTAGCATTGACTCATCATAATTTGACTCCAGCAAAACAAGGTCAGAACCGCTCAGGTGCATATCCACCTCATTTGTAACAGTGCCAAGGTCGGTGCATACGCACACCTGCTTGCCGTCAGGGGTCTTTATCTGATATCCACAGCTTGCAGGGGTATCATGAAATGTGGCAAAACCTTTTACGGCATAATCTCCTATGCACACTTCATTGCCGTCCACCTCGTTGACATCACAGGCTGGGTCTATTTTGCCGTCAGATACAAGTATCTCAAGATTGGTCTTTTGGGCAAATACAGGGATATGATATTTCTTCGTGAGAACTTTAAGCCCAGAAACATGGTCTGAATGTGTGTGTGTGATAAAAATTCCCTGTATCACAGCAGGGTCGATCTCGTTAGCTTTCAAAGCCTCACAAAGACGTTTGCAGGATACTCCTGCGTCAACAAGTATCCCGCCGTCACTGTTGCCGATAAAAGAGCTGTTGCCCTTGCTTGATGAAAAAAGTGGATATATCCTTGCCATAACTAATTCCCTTCAAAAGTTTTCAGAAGATACTCTGCAACACCGTCTTCTTCATTTGTGCCTGTCACCTCGTCACAGTCTTCAAGCACCTCTTTGCAGGCGTTTTTTACCGCCACTCTTTTATCAGCCGCCTTGAACATAGGCAGATCGTTGGTGTTGTCGCCAAAAGCCGTGACAAAGTCAAAGCCGTAATTCTCACGAAGATACCTCACGCCTTGCTCCTTAGAAGCCATCGAAGAGAACACTTCAAGATACCAAAGCTTGGGGTCATAAACATCATAATAGTATGTGATGTTCAGTTTTTCATTTTCTTTAAGAGCGTCATACAGCGGTACAAGTTTTTCTTTTTCTGCAATAAATGTGAAGTATATCACATTGTCGATGTACTGAGAAAGGTCACTGACCTGCGTGAAAGACTTGTAATATTTCTCTCTGCGTTCGTTGTAAAAGCTCTCCATAGCAGGAGAAATAAGCCTCTCATATCTTGTGGAAAGCTGGTTATCTGAAACCGAGTACATAAAAGGTTCTAAACCAAGCTCTTTTGAAAGACCTATGATAAGACCGCAAAGCTCCCTGGAAAGGCTGTTTATCTTGACGTATTTTTTCTCCGTCATATCATAAATAAGCACGCCGTTCATAAGTATAACGGGAAGCTTCAGGTCAAGTCCCGAAAGTATTTTTCCTGCTGAAGCAAGCGTCCTTGCAGTGGCGGCAGTGAAGTTAAGCCCCTTTGCCATGAGCCTGTTCAAAGTGTCTCTTGTGAACTCCGTCACCTCTGCATTGCCGTTAAGCAACGTTCCGTCAAGGTCGGAAATAAAAAGCTCCATATCATGTCCTCTCAAATGCTGTAAAAAACGGCGGCAAATAATATGCCGCCGCAGTGTTATCGATATTTATCAGCCGCTAAGTTCCATTTCGTTAGCGTCAGGCTTGTAAACACGCTGAATGTCAGCTCCAAGCCCTCTGAGTTTCTCATCTATCTTTTCATATCCTCTTTCGATGTAGAAAATATTGTCTATTTCAGTAGTGCCCTCTGCGGCAAGTCCTGCTATCACCATGGCAGCGCCTGCTCTCAGGTCAGTTGCCACAACAGGAGCACCTTTGAGCTTGCCAACGCCCTGTATAACAGCCACCTTGCCGTCAACAGAAATGTCAGCGCCCATTCTTCTAAGCTCAGCCACATATCTGAATCTGTTGTCAAAAATATCGTCTGTAACGATGCTCGTACCCTCTGCAAGCGTCAGCAGTGTTGAGAACTGCGGCTGCATATCAGTAGGGAAGCCAGGGTGCGGCATAGTTTTTATAGAAGTTTTCACGAGCGGACCGTCCACCCAAACATGAACGCTCTCGTCGCTTTCCTCAACGTTTACGCCTACCTTGCGTAGCTTTGCCGTAATAGACTCAAGGTGTTTAGGGATAACATTTGCGATAACAACGTCGCCCTTTGTGGCAGCCGCCGCTACCATATAAGTGCCTGCCTCTATCTGGTCAGGGATAGTCGCATAGGTAACGCCTTTGAGGTAATCAACGCCTCTTATCTTGATAACGTCAGTACCTGCGCCTCTGATATCAGCGCCCATTGAGTTAAGGAAGTTCGCAAGGTCAACGATATGAGGCTCTTTTGCCGCATTTTCGATTATAGTAAGCCCCTTTGCCTTTACAGCGGCAAATATTGCATTCATAGTTGCGCCAACTGTAACAAAGTCAAAGTATATCTGATTGCCCACAAGCTCGTCTGCTGTGACATGATTAGCTCCGTTCACTATCTCGTCAGACGCACCAAGCGCCTTGAAAGCTTTCAAATGCTGATCTATAGGTCTGTCGCCAAGGTCACAGCCGCCCGGCATCGGCACAAAAGCCTCGTGAAATCTTCCAAGCAGTGTGCCAAGAAAATAGCATGACGCTCTCATGGTTCTTGCAAGCTCATATGGCACTTCAGGCTTTTCAATGCCCTTTGTGTCAAAATATATAGTATTTTTATCTAAAAGTCTGACCTCTGCGCCCATTTCACGCAGGATCTTCATGCACTTAGTTATATCGCTTATCTCAGGCACGTTCTCAAGAACGCACGGCTCGTCGCACAGGATAGTTGCCGCAACCAATGCAACAGCAGCGTTTTTTGCACCGCTTATCTGCACAGTACCATGCAGCGGCTTACCTCCATGTATAACAAACTTCTCCAAGTTTACACACTCCTTAACGAGATTGTCGGCTTCTCTCTCTGCCGACGCTCAGATTATTATACCACAGCCACAGGCAAAATAAAAGCAAAAAGCAAGAATTTCAACGATTTGGTTAAAATCATTTAACATACACCCAAGCAATCGTTAAATCTGCCCATATAATGCAGGCTATGGCGGTCTATAAAAAGAACAAATGTTCACATACTCTTAACAATAGAATATTCAACTCTTATATTTTAACACACCCCATTCAAAAAATCAATAGTGAATAAGGATATTTTGATAAATTTTCGACAATTTTTTCGGCTTTTTCGGTGAAAATTACAGCAATGTTACAACTGTACGAAATCTTGTACCTTATTGTAACCTTGCTGTAATATTTAAGTACAAAAAATCAGACACTTGCCGTTTGTCTTGACGAAAAAGAACGGCTGTGGTATACTCATAACAACAGATATACTGTAAAAAGGGGAGTGCGGCAGTGGTAAAAAGAAAGAATCTCATATGGGCGGCAGTTTTTGCGGCTGTTATCGCTGCGTGTCTGATATTTATTTTCCTCACAGGTGGAAAGAGCGGAGAAAAATCTGCCGAGATATATGAAAACGGCAAGCTTATAAAGACTATTTCTGACCTTTCCCCCGATAAGGAGTATTCCTTTGATATAAAAACAGAAAACGGCACTAATACCATAACCGTTGGCGAGGGAAGAATTTGGGTGTCTGTCGCAGATTGCTCGAACCAGACCTGTGTTCATGCAGGAAAGATATCCCACGCAGGACAGACCGTCATTTGTGCCCCGCACAAGCTTGTGATAAAAATAGTCGGTGAGACATCTGCTGACGCTGTGATATAGGGGTGGAAACATGAAGATATCAGTACAAAAAATCACCCTTATAGGAATTTTTACCGCCTTGTCACTTATCATTTTTATGGTTGAAGCACAGTTTCCTGTTATGCCCATAGGCGGCATGAAGCTTGGGCTTGCCAATATCGTCACAATGGCAGCAATGCTTTTTATCGGCAGAAAAGAAGCAGGCTTGGTGCTGCTTTTGAGGATAGTCCTTGCGGCAGGACTTTACGGAACTGTGGTGAGCTTTGCGTTCTCACTCACAGGCGGAATTTTAGCGTATCTCGCCATGTGCATTGCGGTTTCGAGAGTTGGTGAAAACCAGCTTTGGGTGACATCAGTTTTTGGCGGCTTTTTCCATAACATAGGTCAGCTTTGTGCGGCGGCAGTGATATCAGGCACATGGGCGGTGTTCAGCCTTTTGCCTTATCTTATAATAAGCGGCATTCTCACAGGCACGCTCAATGGTCTTATCCTCCAAAGATTGTGGAAGTCGCCACTTAGAAAATACAGCATAAAAAGATAACAGCGGTGTCAGGGGCATACCTGATGACCGCTGTTTTGTTCTATAGTCAGTTTAGCCAAAAACAGACTTTTCACAAAGTGGCATTTCTACATTTTCGCCTTGTGAGAAATAGGTGAAAACTCAGCGTTTTGCTTGCATTTGACCGAAAAATATGGTATAATTAATTGTTATAATAGGGTCATTATAGGATAGCGTTGAAATTGAACGGAGGAGTGGATTTGAGAATACTTGGTATCGACCCGGGCTACGCCATTGTGGGATTCGGAGTGCTTGAATACAACAGCGGAAAATTCACTGTTGTTGACTACGGTGCAATAACCACTTCTTCGGATATGGATTTCAACAGACGGCTGAAAGTCATCTATGATGATATGACCGAGATAATAACCACCTATAAGCCTGATGAAATGGGAATAGAAAAGCTTTTTTTCAATACCAATGAAAAGACCGCCATTGACGTTGCACAGGCAAGGGGAGTGACCCTGCTTCCTGCTATAATAAGAAATATTCCAATCTATGAATATACGCCTTTGCAGGTGAAATGCTCCATAGTCGGCTATGGACGTGCCGAGAAAAAGCAGGTGCAGGAAATGACAAAGACCATGCTTCATCTTAAAGCTATCCCAAAGCCTGACGATACAGCGGACGCAGTGGCTATCGCTATAACTCACGGGCTTTCGGTGAACACAAGGCGTGTTATGAAAAATTTTGAGGAGAAATAATATGATATATTCACTTAGCGGAAAGCTCGTTCATACCGAGAGCGACCTTGCCGTAATAGAATGTGCAGGCGTGGGCTATGCCTGCAAAACAACATTTTCTACCTTGCAGCAGATAGCAGGAAAAAGCGAAGTAAAGCTTTACACACATCTTGCCGTAAAGGAGGACGCCGTGGAGCTTTTCGGCTTTGCAACTAAGGAGGAGCTTAAAAGCTTCCGTATGCTCATATCTGTCAGCGGAGTAGGTCCGAAGGCAGGTCTTGCCATACTTTCAGCCTGCACTCCGTCACAGTTTGCGCTTGCGGTTGCAACGGGGGATTCAAAGGCTTTCACAAAGATAAAGGGTATCGGTACAAAGATAGCACAAAGGATAGTCCTCGAGCTTAAGGATAAGGTGGCAAAAGAGAATACCATATCCGTCAGAGGAAATGCGGCTCAGGGCTTTGCGGTTGTTCCAAGCGGAGCTGTCGAAGAAGCTGTTACAGCCCTTGTGGTGCTTGGATATACCGAGGGCGAAGCAATGTCAGTGATATCAAAGCTTGACCCGAATTTGAGCGTTGAAGAGCTTATAAAGAAAGCTCTTATCGGACTTGCGAAATTTTGAGAGGAGAACTCCATAAATGATCGAAAAAGGAGATTTTGATATAGACAGGATAGTCACCCCGAAAGAAACTCAGGCGGAAACAACTGACGATTTCGAGGTGAGCCTTAGACCTAAAACACTTGACGAGTATATCGGTCAGGAAAAGGTCAAGGAGAACCTGAAAATATATATACAAGCGGCAAAAAACAGGGGCGACAGCCTTGACCACGTTCTGCTTTACGGCCCGCCTGGTCTGGGCAAGACCACTCTTTCTGCCATAATCGCTCACGAAATGGGAGTGAACATCAGGATAACATCAGGCCCTGCTATAGAAAAGCCTGGCGACCTTGCGGCTTTGCTCACCAACCTTGAAAAAGGCGACGTGCTTTTTATCGACGAGATTCACCGCCTTTCAAGACAGGTGGAGGAGGTGCTTTATCCTGCTTTGGAGGATTATGCACTTGATATAATCATGGGCAAAGGTCCTGCGGCAAGGTCTATAAGGATCGAGCTTAACAAGTTCACTCTTATAGGCGCTACCACAAGAGCAGGCTCGCTTTCCGCACCGCTGAGAGATCGTTTCGGCGTTATCCAGCGTTTGGAGCTTTACAATACAGAACAGCTTTCCGATATCGTAAAGCGTTCTGCAGTTTTGCTTGGCGTGGCTTGTGATGATGACGGTGCAGAGGAGATAGCAAAGCGTTCAAGAGGAACGCCGAGAATAGCAAACCGCTTTTTAAGGCGTGTGCGTGATTTTGCCGAAGTCATGGGCAACGGCAGGATAACCGCAGACATTGCAAAGATAGCTCTCAACAGAATGGACGTTGACAAACTGGGACTTGACTCTCTCGACAAACGTCTGCTGACAATGATAATAAAAGGCTATGACGGTGGCCCAGTGGGACTTGAAACTCTTGCGGCGGCTATCGGCGAGGAGTCAGTCACCATTGAGGACGTTTGCGAGCCATATCTTATGCAGCTAGGTTTCCTCTCAAAGACCCCCAGGGGACGTGTGGCGACACAGCTTGCTTACGATCATCTGGGATTTCTCAAGGACGGACAAACGCACCTTTGATTTAATGAGGAATGCTTAATGAGGAATGAGGAGTGAGGAATGAGGAATTATGGTATCGCCTAGCGGCGATGAATTTCTTGTTCTGTAGGGGCGAACAGTGTTCGCCCGAATAGGACCCGCACTTTCTGTCTTGTTCTGTATTGGCGATTTTTGGTCGCCGTTACCGCACTTTTCTGTCTTTGATAAAAATTGTATCGTATCAATTTAATATGTGTGTTAATATAGAGTTTACATAAATAAAAAATAATATAGAGGTATGACCTCGAAAAGGAGCTAATTATTATGGGAAGATTATTTGGAACTGACGGCGCAAGAGGAGTAGCTATCACAGAGCTTACCTGTGAGCTTGCTATGCAGATAGGCAGAGCTGCCGCAATGGTGCTCACAAAGGAAACGAACCACAAGGCAAAGATAATCATAGGCAAGGATACCCGTATCTCAGGCGACATTCTGGAGTCCGCACTGGTGGCTGGTATCTGCTCAGTTGGTGCAGACGCTCATATACTCGGTGTTGTTCCAACCCCTGCCGTTGCAATGCTTGTAAAGAAATACAACGCAGACGCAGGCGTTATGATATCCGCTTCACACAATTCTGTTGAGTTTAATGGCATAAAGCTTTTCTCTGGCACAGGCTTCAAGCTTTCTGACGAGATAGAAAACGAGATAGAAGCACTTATCCTGGACACACCTGAAAAGATAGAGCTTAAGGACGGCTGTGATATAGGTCACGTTTATTACGAAAAGGACGCAGCTTGGGATTATATCCGCTATGTTATGAAAACAGTTCAGACAGATTTCAATGGTATCCGTGTGGCACTTGATTGTGCAAATGGCTCAGCTTCTGTGTGCGCACAGAGAATTTTCGAGGGACTTGGGGCAAAGTGCATAATGCTCAACGATAAGCCGGACGGAACGAATATAAATAAGGACTGCGGCTCAACACATGTCGAGGGTCTGCAAAAGGCAGTTGTTGATAATCATTGCGATATCGGTCTTGCCTTTGACGGCGACGCTGACAGATGTCTTGCAGTTGACGAAAAGGGCGAGCTTATCGACGGTGACAAGATACTTGCTATCTTCTCAAAATATATGAAGAACATGGGCATACTCAAAAACAACACCTGCGTTGTTACAGTTATGACAAACCTCGGCTTCTTCAAGTATGCAAAGGCAAATGGCATCGTTGCCGCTACCACAAAGGTGGGCGACAGATACGTTCTTGAAGAAATGCTCAAAGGCGGATATAATATAGGCGGCGAGCAGTCAGGCCATATCATTCTTCTTGACTATGCAAACACAGGCGACGGTGAGCTGACAGGTACAAAGCTTCTGACAGTCCTCAAATGTACAGGCGAAAAGGCAAGCGAGCTTGCTTCCTGCATGGAGTGCTATCCGCAGGTGCTTGTGAACGTTAAGATAACAGCAGACAAAAAGGGTATGTGGGATAAAGTCCCTGAGATAACAGACGCTATAAAGATGTATTCCGAAAAGCTTGGTGACGAGGGCAGGATACTTGTCCGTGAGTCAGGCACAGAGCCTCTCGTTCGTGTTATGATAGAGGGCAAGAGAACAGGCATAATCACAGAATATGCACACAAGATAGCGGAGCTTATCGAAAAAATGTAAGGTGATATTTTGAAAATAGCTTTGATAAACGGTCAAAACCATAAAGGCTCTACATATCATATAGGCAAAATGTTAGCCGATAAACTTGGCGGCGAGGTGACAGAGTTCTTCCTGCCGAGAGATTTCGGCGAGTTCTGCTGTGGCTGTACCAATTGCTTTATGAAAGGCGAAGAAAAGTGTCCTCACTATGAGAAGCTTGAGCCTATCACCAAAGCGGTGGACGAAGCAGACGTGCTGATACTTACTTCCCCTGTGTATGTCTACCACTGCACGGGCTCGATGAAAGCATGGCTCGACCATTACGGCTGGCGTTGGATAGTCCACCGCCCTGAGGAGAAAATGTTCTCAAAGCGTGCCGTTGTAATATCCACCGCCGCAGGTGCAGGCATGAACAGCACTAACAAAGATATGGCGGATAGCTTGTCATTCTGGGGAGTGCCTAAGATATATAAGATAGGCTTCGGCATACACGCAACGAGCTGGAGCATGGTTTCAGACAAAATGCTTGCAAAGATAGAGAAAAAGACCGATCGCATTGCCGCAAAGCTTAAAAGCGACAGCTTTGAGCCAAAGGTCAGCCTTAAAGGCAGAATGTTTTTCACTATTTTCCACTTTGCAAACAAAAAGGGCTGGAACCCTGCTGACAGTGCATATTGGCAGGCAAAGGGCTGGACGGAAAATAAAAGGCCGTGGAAAAAGTAAATTTTATATAAGGATAAAAAATATGAGAATTGCAGAAAACTGGAAAGACTATAAGATAATAGATACTTCAAGCGGAGATAAGCTTGAAAGCTGGGGCGGCAAGGTGCTTGTAAGACCTGACCCTCAGATAATCTGGAAGTCACCGAAGCGTTCTGACCTTTGGACAAAGGCAGACGGCATTTATCACCGTTCCTCAAAGGGAGGCGGCGAATGGGAATACAGAAAGCGCCTGCCTGAAAGCTGGAACATAGGCTATAAGAATTTGAAGTTTATAATCAGACCAACGGGCTTCAAGCACACAGGTCTTTTCCCTGAACAGGCTGTGAACTGGGACTTCATGGCTGATAAAATAAGAAACGCAGACAGAGAGATAAAGGTGTTAAACCTCTTTGCATACACAGGCGGAGCTACCCTTGCCTGTGCCGAAGCAGGTGCAAGCGTTTCACACGTTGACGCATCAAAGGGCATGGTGCAGTGGGCAAGAGAGAACGCCGCTGTGTCAGGGCTTTCCGATAAGCCTATTCGCTGGCTTGTTGACGATTGCGAAAAGTTCGTTCAGCGTGAGATACGCCGTGGCAAGACCTATGACGCTATCGTTATGGATCCTCCGTCCTACGGCAGAGGACCTGGCGGAGAGATATGGAAGCTTGAAGATTGTATCTATGACCTTGTAAAGACCTGCTCAGGCGTTTTGAGCGACGAGCCGCTTTTCTTCCTGCTCAACAGCTATACCACAGGACTTTCACCCTCAGTTATGGCATATATCCTGAGAGATGTCCTCGGAACGAGGTTTGGCGGAAACGTTACGGCTGATGAGATAGGATTGCCTGTGGAGGCAACAGGCGGTGTGCTTCCATGCGGTTCAACGGCGATTTGGCAGAAATAGCTTTGCTATAGTAAGGAATGGTGTTCGCATGAAATATACTGAGAATTATGTTTATATGTACGGTCAAATGATCTCCACCTGTTCGTTTCTTCTTGACGGTGATTTTCCAAAGGCAGACGGAACGGCAGAGATAAAGGAAAAATATCACCTTGTCGGTGGTGAGACCGGAACAGCGGCGGCTGTTCTTTGCAGTCTGAATGTGCCTGTAAAGCTTGGGGGTACTCACCTTGGAAGCGGCAATGAAAAGCTTATAAAGGATTATTTTGCAGACAAGACTGCTGACCTTTCGGAACTTGTAACAGAGGGTTTCGAGGGCGTGACCGACTATGTTATCATAGATAAAAATACACGCACCTGTTTTGGCGAGTGGGATAAGCTTTATTCACGTCCGGAGCCTTTTTATGAACAGCCTTCGGAGGAGTCAGTGAAAAATTCAGCCTGCGTTGCGGCTGACCCTTATTTTGGTGATAAGATAGCTGAGTATTGCGTAAAATATGGCAAGAAATACGTCACCATAGATTGTGCCTATGACAGCTATATACATGAGCATTGTGCAGTAAATTGCATATCTCATCAGCACCTTGATGAATATTATCCGGATAAAAGCTATGATGAGCTTTTCAGGCTTTATACAGATAATACAGACGGGCTTGTGATATTCACACTTGGTGAAAAGGGTGCGATGTATGGCAGAAAGGGTGCTGTGCCAAAGATGTGCCCTGCATTTAAAGTAGACGTAGTGTCAACACTTGGCGCAGGGGACAGCTTTAAGGCAGGCGCTGTATATGGACTTTATAAAGGTCTTGATGACGATACATTGGTGAAAACAGCTTGTGCTGTGGCAGGTGCGGCGGTGGAAAAGTTTCCTATCGCACTTTATCCGCCAACAGTAAAAGATATTGAAAAGCTTATGGGCAATATGTAGGGGCGAACAGCGTTCGCATACCCATATATTATAATAAGGTATAAACCGAAATTTCAGACAGGAGGAAACGTTATGTCTTTTGATTTTGATGAACTTAAACACAAGGCAGGAAATATGCTTGAAAAGGGCAAAGAAAAAGCTCACGAGGCTGCTGAAAGTGAAAAGGGGCAGAAGATAAAGAGCAAAGCAGGAGAGCTGTTTGAAAAGGGAAAGGAAAAAGCCCACGAGTTCGCAGAGAGCGAAACGGGCAAAAAGGTAAAGAACAAGGCTGAAAAGCTCCTTGATAAAGGAATAGACAAAGCCGAAAATGTTTACGAAAAGCATAAGGAAAGAAAGGCTGAACAGAAAGAACAGCCTGAAGATAAGGAATAAACTAAATTTGGTAAGGAAAGTAAAATGAGCAGTTTTATTGAAATAAAGGATCTGCACTTTTCCTATGTGAACGACCTTGAAGAGCCACCTGTTAAAACGGAGGTGCTTAAAGGCATAAATCTGAACATAGAAAAAGGCGAGTTTGTGGCAGTGCTTGGTCATAACGGCTCAGGCAAATCTACACTTGCAAAGTGCATAAACGCTATAAATCTTCCTGAGTCGGGGGCTGTCTATGTGAACGGCATGGACACTTTGGACGAAAATAACCTCTTGCCTATAAGAGAAAAGGTGGGCATGGTATTCCAAAACCCTGATAACCAGATAGTTGCAACTATCGTGGAGGAGGACGTGGCTTTCGCCCTTGAAAATATGGGCGTCGAGCCGAATGAGATACGCAGACGTGTTGACGAGGCTCTTAAAACCGTCGGTATGTATGAATACAGACTTCATGCACCTCATAAGCTTTCAGGCGGACAGAAACAGCGTGTGGCTATCGCAGGCATAATCGCAATGAAGCCTGATTGTATACTTCTTGACGAGCCTACCGCCATGCTTGACCCTCACGGCAGGGACGAGGTAATGAAAACTGTCAAAATGCTCAACGAGCAGGGCGTTACTATCGTGTTGATCACCCATTATATGGAGGAAGCTGCACAGGCACAGCGTGTTGTTGTAATAGACGGTGGCGAGGTCATAATGGATAACGTTCCGAAGAAGATATTCTCAAATGTGGAAACCATGAAAAATCTGGGACTTGACGTGCCGCAGGTGACAGAGCTTTGCTGGGAGCTTAAAAGGGCAGGCTATGACATCTCCACCGAGATAATCCACGAGGATGAGTGCGTTCAGAAGCTTTATGAAATGCTTAAATGATAGGGAGTAACAATGGCAGTAATTAAAACGGAAAACTTGACTTATGTTTACGGCGAGGGCACACCATTTCGCAAAACAGCCGTAGACAATGTTAATATAGAGATAAATGACGGCGAAATGGTGGGTATAATAGGACATACAGGCTCAGGCAAGTCTACCCTTATCCAGCATTTTAACGGTCTTTTGAAGCCCACGAGCGGAAGCGTCTATATAGACGGAGAAAGGCTGTGGGACGATAAATCAAGGCTTCGTCCTATAAGATTTAAGGTGGGCCTTGTGTTTCAGTATCCTGAGTATCAGCTCTTTGAGGAGACTTGTTATAAGGATATCGCCTTTGGCCCTAAGAATATGGGTATCAAGGAAGAGCTGATAGACAAGTATGTTAAAGAAGCCGCAAGAATGGTAGGGCTAAGCCCTGAGATACTTGACAAATCGCCTTTCGAGCTTTCAGGCGGACAGAAAAGGCGTGTGGCTATAGCAGGCGTTATGGCAATGAACCCAAAGGTGCTTATCCTTGACGAGCCAGCCTCAGGTCTTGACCCTAAGGGCAGAGAGCAGATACTTGGTCTTATAAGAGAGTATCATGAGCAGATGAAAAACACTGTTTTGCTGGTATCCCACTCTATGGAGGATATCGCAAAGAACGTTTCAAAGATACTCGTCATGAACGAATCGAAGCTTTTCTGCTATGACGATACAGTAAAGGTGTTCCACCGCTCTGAGGAGCTTGTGTCAATGGGACTTGCAGTGCCACAGATAACAAGAGTTATAAACAGGCTCAAAGCCATGGGCATAGATATTAAGGACGATGTGTATACAGTTGGCTATGCGAAAAAGGTCATCCTTGAAATGCTGGAGCAGAAAAAGAATAAGTAAGCAGCGGACTGCCTTTGACCCATATGAGCAGAGAGCAGGACTGTGTAAGTTGAGATAGAAAATTGGAGGAATATACCTTGATAAAGGATATTACTATAGGACAGTATTTTCCCGGAAATTCTGTCATTCACCGAATGGACGCACGAATAAAAATAATAATGACGGCGGTTTTCATAGTAATGCTTTTCGCCGCAAACAGCGTGTGGGGACTTCTTGTGGGCATAGCTTTTACTATTCTCACTTTTATCATATCGAAAATACCCGGTAAACTCATGCTAAAAAGCTTGAAGCCTATCGTGCCGATAATAATATTCACGGCGATACTCAATCTGCTTTTTATCAGAACGGGCAAAGCCTATTTTGAGTGGAAATTTCTCAAGATAACCGATGAAGGCGTTGACACGGCAGTGTTCATGATGATAAGGATAATCTGCCTTATTGTCGGCACTTCGCTTCTTACCTACACCACCTCGCCTATCGACCTGACAGACGCTATCGAAAGATTGCTTTCACCGCTGAAAAAGATAAAAGTGCCTGTCCATGAGCTTGCAATGATGATGACTATTGCCCTGAGATTTATCCCTACCCTTATCGAGGAAACAGACAAGATAATGTCAGCCCAGAAAGCAAGAGGAGCGGATATGGAAACAGGCTCGCTCATACAGAAAGCCAAAGCCCTTATCCCAGTGCTGATACCGCTTTTTGTGGCATCGTTCAGACACGCTGAGGAGCTTGCTCTCGCAATGGAGTGCCGTTGCTATCACGGCGGAGAGGGCAGAACAAGAATGAAACAGCTCCATATGAGCATAGTCGATCTCTATGGCTCTATATTCTGCGTGCTGTTCCTTGCAGGCGTTATCGTCATAAATATAGTCGTTTAGGAGGGGTATTATGAGCAGTGTTTTTAAAGATATGGATCAGGACGACAGACTTGATGCTTTGGAAAGAAAAGTCAAGAAACTTGAGAGAAATGCAAATGGGGGAAGTAAAATGTCAGGCATTATAAAAGAACTTATCGGCAGAGAATGTACCATTGACGGCGATGGGATTTATGGTCATAGCTGTACTATTCTTGACGCAGACGACGAGTGGGTAAAGCTTATCGTCCACGAAAAGAAAAGCGACAGCACCATGATAGTAAGACTTGACAATATAGATTCCATAACACTCGACTAAAGAAACGGGATATACTCATGACAAATTTCAGGATAATACTTGCCTATAACGGCACAGCCTATCATGGGTGGCAAAGGCAGAACAACGCCCTTGCCGTTCAGCAGGTGCTTGAAGAAGCTATCCTCGCCCTGACGGGACAGACAGTCACAGTGAACGGCTGTTCACGAACAGATGCAGGAGTGCACGCAAGAAGATTTTGTGCAAGTTTTCTTATAGAGTCCACAATAACCTGCCGTGGGATAGTTTTCGGGCTTAATTCAAAGCTCCCTGACGATATCTCGGTGCTGGAGTGCGAAAAAGTCCCCCTTGATTTTCACGCAAGATATATGTGCAGCGGCAAGGAGTATGAGTATATTATCCATAACAGCGAGATAAAAAATCCTTTTTATAGGGATACAGCCTACCGCAGTTGGTTTCCAATAGACGAAAAAAAGCTCGATAAAGCGGCACAGGATTTTGTGGGAACGCACGATTTCAAAGCCATGTGTTCCACCGATTGCACAAAGGAGAATACAGTTAGGACTATATTCTCTTTCCATGTAAGACGTGAGGGCGAGCTTGTGATATTCACAGTTTCGGGAGACGGCTTTCTGTACAATATGGTAAGGATAATGGTAGGCACGCTTATTTTTATAAATGAGGGCAAGATAGGAGAAACTCAAATACCCGATATACTTGCGTCAAAGGACAGAACAAGAGGCGGAAAGACCGTTCCGCCGCAGGGATTGTATCTTAACGAAGTATATTATGATAAAGATAAAGGATCTGAACAAGGTGAATGATAAAAGATCAAAGAGCAGGCGGAGAAAGAAAAATCCGCCTACCAAAGAAGAAAAAACAATAAGAATAACCAAGCAGACGGATTTTGTTCAGCGTGACGAGTTTCACGGTGCAGAAGAGCCTATGCCGAACGTTACTTTCAGAGAGATAAAGCGTCAGAAAAAGGCGGCTCAGAAAGCGGCGGAACGTGAGCAGGAAGAACAGCTCCGAAAAGAAGCGGAAGAAGCCGAGGAGTCACGAAGCAGAATAGAGCTGACGAACACCGAGGATAAAGCTGAGGAGGAAAAGCCTGAAAAAGCTGATGAAAGCAAGATAACAGTATCATGCGGTGAAAATAAAGAGCAGGCTTCAGAAAGCAAAGAGGAAAAATCCGAGCATAAAAGCAGAAAAGAGAAAAAGGCTGAGAAAGCTGAGAAAGCAGAGAGGTCTGACGAGGAAATATCCAACGTCACCGATATAAGAGCGGCAAGAAAGAAAGAGAAAAACAAAAAGCTCTATAAAAAGATAGCCGCCATAGCAGTGGTGGTCGCTTTCGGAGTTGGCGTTTACGCTTCAAGAGGAGTGTGGGTGCCGAAGCTTGAGGGCATTTTGGACAGACCTCATGCCACTATAGTAAACGACGGCAAAAAGCAAAGCGGAAATTTCCCGCTGACCTTTGATGAAAGCTCAGTAAATGTTATAAAACAGCTTTCCGACGGTATAGTTCGAGTTGACGACAGGAACATTGCTTTTTATGACGAGTCTGGCAATAAGATATCGGATAATTCTCACAACTTTGCAAACCCTGTTGTAAGAACATCTGGAAAGCGTGTGCTTGTTTACGATAACGGTGGAAATTCTTTCAGAGTGCTGAATAAAAAGGGCGAGCTGCTTTCAAAGGATATAGACCAGTCTATACTTTTGGCGGAGATAGCCCCTGACAGCACAGTTGCAGTGGTCACCCAGACTGAGAAATATGCCGCAGTGCTGACAGTTTATGACTCCTCGGGAGCAGAGATATATCAGTGGTCAAGCTCACGAAGAATACTTGATATAAGCTTTGATAAGGACGGAAGCGGCTGTTGTATCTCAACATTTTCCAGCAGTGGCGGAGCGTTGCGCTCGGTCATCTATTATGTGACCTTTGACAGCACAGAGGAGAAGATGAAGAGCGAACAGCTTGAAACTCTCGCAGTTGCCGTTCAGCGAAACGATAACGGCGATTATTGGGTAGTGGGCGATACCTGCTTCTATAAGCTTGACAGCAATGGTAAAATACTTATGCAGTATGAATATCCTGAGGAGCTTTCAGACTATGCCCTGACAGATACCACTGCCGCAGTAGCATTCGATGGCATACAGCGTAAAACAGGAACTCTTGCGGTGTTCCGTTCGGACTCTGACGGAGATAAGCCTGATAGCGTTGTTTATACTCAAAGCGGCAAGCCTAAGAAAATGGTCGCAGAGAACAAGAAGGTGATCCTTCTCGGCGAGGATAATATAGAAGCCTATGACAGTGCAGGAAATCTACTTGCAACAGCGGCAGTGTCCTCTGAGTATCTTGACTTTGTTTACATCAACGACAGCGTTTATTTCCTAGGTCTGCATGAGATAAACAAAATAGCTTTCGAGACCTGACGAAAGGCAGGAAAATATGGCATATTTTTTTGACGGAGCAGTTATAATGATCCTTATCGTGACCGCTCTGACAGGATACTGTAAGGGCTTTGTGAGATATGTCATCACAATGCTCGGAACAGTGGCAGCCGTTCTTGTGGCTTTTCTTATAGCCAATATGTCGGCTGAAAATGTATATAACAAATATTTCAAAACGCAGCTTATAACGAGCCTTGAAAACGCTGCTGAACAGACGGATCTTTCAAAGCTTGTGAGCAATGAACTGAAAAACGAGGGCGTTGATATCGACCTTTCAGATGAGGAGATAAAAAACGTCCTGTCAGGGGCAGGCACTCTTGCGGAGAATACCGAAAAGCTGCTTGTTTCAAAGGGAACAGACCTTGATACTGCTCAGCAAAAGGGCGAGGAGCTTTCAGAGTATATCCACAGCGTTATGCCCCAAAAGCTCAGCGAAAAGCTGGAGGGCAATAAGCTTGGAAAAAGTCTGTCTAAGGCGGTGAAGTTCACTGCCGAGCAGATAGACGAAGCCGTCAAGGCTCTCTCTGAGGGTGGCAGAACTGGTGCTGAGTATCTGGAAAAGAACATTTTCCGACCGATCGCCCTGACTTTTATAAGGCTTTGCGTGTTCATGACGGTTTATGTGCTTATGGAGATAGTCATAAGGCTTATCCTGCGTCTGTCGGGAGTTTTTACCCGAATGGCAGGTCTGACAGCGGCAAACCGTTTCGCAGGCATGGTGCTTGGTCTTTGCAAAGGTGGTCTGTATCTGGTGTTGATAGCCTTTATGGTCTGCACTGTGATAAATGCTACCGAGAACAAGCTTCCCAAGTTCAACAGCGCTGTTTTTGAAAATACCTATCTGTTCAGTTACTTCTTTGATATTCTGTATAAATGATTACCGTAAGGTGTATCAGTAAGGAAAGGAGCAAATAAAAATGTTAATGTGTTCAAGATGTAAAAAGCGTCCTGCTGTGGTGTTCATCTCACAGATGAACGCCAAGGACCCTCAGCACAAGAAGAACGAGGGACTTTGCCTTGTTTGTGCCAAGGAGCTTGGCATTTCGCAGGTGGACGATTATATGAAGGCAATGGGCATCTCAGACGATGACCTTGAAGCAATGTCAAATCAGCTTATGGAGGCTTCCGACGGGGACGATTTTGAGCCGGGCGGAACGAACTTCCTGAGCAATCTTTTCGGCGGTGATGCAGCCAATCTTTTCAGCAACCTCGCAGGAGGTATGCCTAAAGCCACCGATGAGGGCGGAGAGAACAAGCCAAAGGATAAAAAGAAAAAGCTTAAATTTCTCAACAACTATTGCACAAATCTTACTCAGAAAGCAAGAGAGGGCAAGCTTGATAACGTTGTGGGCAGAGATAAGGAGATATCAAGAGTTATCCATATCCTGTCAAGACGTCAGAAGAACAACCCATGCCTTATAGGCGAACCTGGCGTTGGTAAAACAGCCATTGCCGAGGGTATCGCACAGAGGATAGTTGGCGGAGATGTGCCGTTCCATATCAAGGATAAGGAGCTTTACCTCCTCGACCTTACCGCACTTGTTGCAGGCACTCAGTTCAGAGGACAGTTCGAGAGCCGTTGTAAAGGACTTGTAGAGGAAGTAAAAGAGCAGGGCAATGTTATCCTCTTTATAGACGAGGTGCATACCCTTGTTGGCACAGGCGATAATGAGGGAACGATGAACGCAGCTAATATCCTGAAACCGTCCCTTTCAAGAGGCGAGATACAGGTCATCGGCGCAACGACTTTCAAGGAGTACAGAAAGTATATCGAAAAGGACTCTGCACTTGAAAGACGTTTCCAGCCTGTAACAGTTTCCGAGCCGACAGTTGAGGACACAATCACAGTCCTCAAAGGCATAAAGCAGTATTACGAGAATTTCCATAGAGTAAAGATATCAGACGATATGCTCAGAGAGTGTGCAGTGCTTTCTGAAAGATATATCAACGACAGATTTCTCCCTGACAAGGCGATAGATCTTCTTGACGAAGCCTGCGCCTGCACAAGTATCAGAACGCCTGAAATAGAGGAGTTCGACGCACTTAACGAGGAGCTTAAAAAGCATGAAAAGCTCGTTGAGGATTACGAACAGAAGTCAGACCCTGACTATGAGATAATCGCAAAGGAAAAGGGCGAGATACTCAGGATCCAGAACAGACTCAAAGAGGTGGAAGAAACTCTTAAAAACGTTCAGGTCACAGAGGAAGATATCTCAAAGGTAATAGAGCTTTGGACAGGTATCCCTGCCAATAAGATAGCTCAGACCGAGTATGATAAGATAAAGCATCTTAAAGAAGCTCTTTCAAAGCGTGTTATCGGCCAGGACGAAGCCGTTGATAAGGTCGCAAAGGCAATAAAGCGTACAAGGGTTCAGCTTTCAAAACGTCGCAGACCGGCTTCATTTATTTTCGTCGGCCCAACAGGCGTTGGAAAAACAGAGCTTGTGAAAGTCCTTGGAGAAGAGCTTTTTGACGCCACCGAGCCGCTTATCAGAGTTGACATGACCGAGTATATGGAGAAGCACTCAGTATCAAAGCTTATCGGCTCACCTCCGGGATATGTAGGCTTTGATGAAGCAGGCCAGCTTACCGAAAAGGTGCGCCGCAGACCATATTCAGTGGTACTTTTTGACGAGATAGAAAAGGCTCACCCTGACGTTATGAACATACTTCTCCAGATACTTGACGAGGGACGTATCAACGATTCACAGGGCAGAAGTGTTTCCTTTGAGAACACAGTTATCGTCATGACATCAAACGCAGGTTCGACTGATAGAGATACAGGTGTGGGCTTCAATAAGACCGACAGTGATATTGCCAAGGATAAAGCAATGAAAGCCCTGAGAGATTTCCTGAGACCTGAGTTTCTTGGAAGAATTGACGAGATAGTTGTGTTCAATCCGCTCACAGAGGAGAATTTCGCAGGCATAGCAGGTCTTATGCTGGACGAGATGAAGTCGCCGCTGGAGGAGAAACATATCAGCCTGAGATATACAGATGAAGCTCTGAAAACTATCGCACATAAGGCATACGGTCAGAAGCTTGGTGCAAGAGATATCCGCCGTGTCATAAGAAACGAGGTGGAGGATAAGATAGCCGAACTGCTTATAGACAAGGGCGAGGGAGCAGTGTCCGCCGTGGCAATATCCGCTGACAACGGAGAGATAAAGGTGGACGCACTTTAAAAGCCTAAAGTTATAAAATCAGGGTAAAAATTATAAAAAAATACTTGATTTTTATGGCGGTATGTTATATAATAAAGGTAAGGTTGTTAGTTTTTTAACAACGTGAATTAAAAAATTAAATTGAGAGGTGTCTTTAAAATGGCAGGTTTAAACAAAGTTACTGTTGATGACATTAATGTAAAGGGCAAAAAGGTACTCGTAAGAGTTGACTTTAACGTTCCTCTTAAGGACGGCGTTATTACAAACGATAACAGAATAACAGCTGCTCTCCCAACTATCAAGAAACTGGTAGCTGACGGCGGCAAGGTAGTTCTGTGTTCACATCTTGGCAAGCCAAAGAACGGCCCAGAGGCTAAGTTCTCACTTGCTCCTGCTGCTGCAAGACTTGCAGAGCTTCTTCCTGAAACAAAGGTAACATTCGCTGCTGACGATACAGTAGTTGGCGACAACGCTAAGAAGGCAGTTGCTGAAATGGCTGACGGTGATATCGTTGTTCTCGAGAACACAAGATTCAGAGGCGCAGAGGAAACAAAGAACGGCGAAGCTTTCGCTAAGGAACTTGCTGACCTCGTTGACGACGAAGTATTCGTAATGGACGCTTTCGGTTCAGCTCACAGAGCTCATGCTTCTACAGCTGGCGTTACAAAGTTTGTTAAGGAAACAGCAGTTGGTTACCTCATGCAGAAGGAGATCAACTATCTCGGAAATGCAGTTGAAACACCTGTTAGACCATTCGTTGCTATCCTCGGCGGCGCAAAGGTAGCAGATAAGCTCAACGTTATCTCAAACCTCCTCGAGAAGTGCGATACACTTATCATCGGTGGCGGTATGGCATATACATTCCTTAAGGCACAGGGCAAGGAAGTTGGTCTTTCCCTCGTTGACGATACAAAGATCGACTACTGCAAGGAAATGATGGCAAAGGCTGAAAAGCTCGGCAAGAAGCTTCTTCTCCCTATCGACACAACAGTTGCAGCAGGCTTCCCTGATCCAATCGACGCTCCTATCGACGTAGAAGTTGTTGATTCTGATAAGATCCCAGCTGACAAGGAAGGCCTTGATATCGGCACAAAGACGCAGGCTCTCTTCGGCGAGGCTGTTAAGTCTGCAAAGACAGTTGTTTGGAACGGTCCTATGGGCGTGTTCGAGAACCCAACACTTGCAAAGGGTACAATCGCAGTTGCAAAGGCACTTGCTGAAACAGACGCTACAACTATCATCGGCGGCGGCGACTCAGCAGCAGCAGTTATCCAGCTCGGTTTTGCTGATAAGATGTCACACATCTCAACAGGCGGCGGAGCTTCACTTGAATACCTCGAGGGCAAGGTGCTCCCAGGTATCGACGTGATTGCTGACAAGTAATATATTTTACTAAGCTATAAGCTAGGGGCAGGCAGGTTTTGCCTGTCCCTTTTTTATGCAGAAATCGAGGTAGTAAAAATGAATGAAATAACACTACTTGCAAAAAGCGGATTAGGCTGGCAGGGCATAGGCGGAATAATTCTTCTGCTCACAGGCGTGGGACTTATCTATTTCGGTATCAAAGCCTTGCAGGGCTATCGCTTTTTCCCTGAGCAGGAATATAATATCCCTGAGGAGGATCACTACGAACCAACTCAGGCAAAAGCCTTGCAGAAGATCAAGACCACAATGCCTGATTTCAACGGCGGTGAGGACAGAGTTTTCACCGAGTGGAAAATCGGCTATACCGTTGACGGCGAAAAGTATACCCAGATAGTCACAGACAACGGCTATGAAAAGGGCGACATGATAGACATAAAGTATAACCCCGCAAACCCACAGGAATTTTACCTTGATGATGAAAAATCAAAGGTAGAAGTTACTGAGGAGGAAAAGGAAGCCGAGGAAAAAGAGGAGAAAACGCCTTTCGGCTATGCGGCTATCGCTATCGGTGTCCTGCTTGGCGTTTTCGGTGTCGTTATGCTTATAGATAAGCTGTAAAAAACAGATAAAATAAGTCCAAGCCTTTGTTAATTAGTTGACAAATACGAGTGAATGTTGTATAATAGACTTGGAAAATTAGCAGGAGCAGTTTTTCTGTTCCCTATAAAAAATAAAGGAGTTTTTTATCATGAAAAAAGCTGTAAGAAAAGCAATTATTGCAGGAAACTGGAAAATGAACAAGACAAGACCTGAGGCCAAGGAGCTTCTCGAAGCTATCAAGCCACTTGTTGCAAACGCTGAGGGCAAGGTTGAAGTTATCGCTTGCGTTCCTTTCACAAACCTTGAAACTGCTATCAACGCAACAGCAGGTTCAAACGTAAAGATCGGTGCAGAGAACGTTCACTTTGAGAAGAGCGGCGCTTTCACAGGCGAGATCTCAGCAGATATGCTCGTTGAGCTTGGCGTTGAGTACGTTGTTATCGGTCACTCTGAGAGAAGACAGTATTTCGGTGAAACAGACGAAACAGTAAACAAGAGAACAAAGGCAGCTCTTGCAGCTGGTCTTAAGCCTATCGTTTGCGTTGGCGAGCTACTCTGGGAGCGTGAGTGCAACATCACAGAGGAAGTTATCGCAAGACAGGTAAAGCTTGATTTCTTTGGCGTATCAGCAGAGGACGTTAAGAAGTCCGTTATTGCTTACGAGCCAGTATGGGCTATCGGCACAGGCAAGACAGCTACAGCAGATCAGGCAGAGGAAGTTTGCGCATTCATCAGAGCAACACTTGCTAAGATCTATGACGAGGCTACAGCAGAGGCAGTTACAATTCAGTACGGCGGCTCAATGAACGCTAAGAACTGCGCAGAGCTTCTTTCTAAGGAGAACGTAGACGGCGGTCTTATCGGCGGCGCTTCACTGAAGGCTGCTGACTTCAACACTATCGTTCAGGCTGCTGTTGAGGGCTAATTAACAGACGGATATCTAGGGGCAAAATATCATTCGTCACAAGAACAAACAAATAAAAAGTTCCGCAGGGGACGGCTGCGGCTGTCCTCTGCTTTTTTTGAACAGGGGGACGCAACTGTGAAAAAATTAATATTTGCAGCATTAGTATTATCTATGTGTATGTCATTTGCAGCCTGCGGAAGCGTTGACGAAAGCAGCGCACCTGTAGCAGAAAGCTCTCAGACAACATCTGAAGCTCAGCTTGAAAATGTAACTATCAAAATGGACTCTAGTAAGCTCCTTAGCGGCGTTGAGTTTACAGACAGCGAGCTTCTCGACAAAACCGCAGAGTTCACCAAAAAGGTAACTGAAAACGCAGAAGAAAAAGAGCCGGATTCAAAGGAGTATGTTGTCGGTGGCGATTGGCTGGATATAAAATGTTCAGAAGGTCCAGCTATCTACTATGAGTCAGGAGAGAGCAACTATGTCCGTATCGGCACAAAGACCTATTACACAAGCGACGATACTGCCAAGGAATTTAAGGAATATGTCCTGAGCTTCCTTGAAAATGGCGGTTATTGGGGATAATACGAATATAAATGATGTTGAAAGGACTAAGAAATATGTCAAAGAAACCCATAGCACTTATCATTATGGACGGCTTCGGCTATAATCACAAGGATTACGGCAACGCTATCAGAGCTGCCAAAACACCTAATATCGACAGACTTCTTGCCAACTATCCGCACACTCTTATCGGCGCAAGCGGCATGGACGTTGGACTTCCTGAGGGACAAATGGGTAACTCAGAGGTAGGCCATACAAATATCGGCGCAGGAAGAATAGTTTATCAGGAGCTTACAAGAATTACAAAGTCTATCAAGGACGGCGAATTCTTCTCAAATGAAGCTTTCACAGCAGCCGTTGAGAACTGCAAGAAGAATGACAGCGCACTCCACCTGTTCGGACTTCTTTCAAACGGCGGCGTTCACTCACATAATTCACACCTCTATGGTCTTTTGGAGCTTGCTAAGAAAGCAGGTCTTACAAAGGTTTACGTTCATTGCTTCATGGACGGCAGAGATGTTCCTCCTACAAGCGGTGTTGACTTCGTAGCTGAGCTTGAAGAAAAGCTCAAGGAAATTGGTGTCGGCAAGATAGCAACAGTAATGGGACGTTACTATGCAATGGACAGAGATAACCGTTGGGAGCGTGTAGGCAAGGCTTATGACGCAATGGTATACGGCGAGGGCAATAAGGCTGATAACGCAGTTGACGCTATCAAGGCTTCCTATGCCGCTGACGTTACAGACGAGTTCGTTGTTCCTACAGTTATCGATGAGAACGGCAAGATATCCGCAAACGACAGCGTTATCTTCTTCAACTTCCGTCCTGACAGAGCAAGAGAGATAACAAGAACTCTCGTTGACGATGATTTCACAGGCTTTGAGAGAAGAAATGGCAGATTCCCACTTTACTATGTCTGCATGACACAGTATGACGCAACAATGCCAAACGTTGATGTTGCATTCAAGCCAGCAAGCCTTGAAAATACTTTCGGCGAGTATATCGCAAAGAAGGGTCTTTCACAGCTTAGAATCGCTGAAACAGAGAAGTATGCACACGTTACATTCTTCTTCAACGGCGGCGTAGAAGCTCCTTTTGAGAACGAGGACAGAGCCCTCATCAATTCACCAAAGGTAGCAACTTATGACCTCCAGCCTGAAATGAGCGCATACCTCGTTTGTGACGAAGTTCTCAAGAGAATCGAGTCTGACAAGTATGACGCAATTATCCTCAACTATGCAAACTGCGACATGGTAGGTCACACAGGCGTGTTCGACGCAGCCGTAGCAGCAGTAGAAGCAGTTGACGAGTGCGTAGGCAAAACAGTTGACGCAGTTCTTGCAAAGGGCGGTATAGCACTTATCACAGCAGACCACGGCAACGCAGATAAGATGATGGAAGATGACGGCTCACCGTTCACAGCCCACACAACGAACCTTGTACCGCTTATCATCGCAGGTGCAGGCAATGTCCTTATCAGAGAGGGCGGCGTGCTTGCTGACCTTTCACCTACAATGCTCAAACTCATGGGTCTTGAGCAGCCAAAGGAAATGACAGGTAAGTCTATCATCAAGGACTAATTTTCATAAAAAAATCAAGGCAGTACCGAGAAAATCGGCACTGCCTTTTTTGTGTCCTATCTATTCACTTGCTCTGTATATTGCCCAAACCCTATTTCAGCGGATCAAGCCCCTTAGCCATTATGCAGTATGTGCTGCCGTATGGGTTCGGTATGGGTGGCATTCTGCTAACATGGAATTCTTTCGGCAAACCACGGCTGTCGCAAGGGAAACTCATGGTCACACAAGTGCCTTTGTCTATCTCACTGCGATAACTCAGCTCACCGCCAAAACGGACGCAGAAGCATTTTGCAAGTGCAAGTCCCAATGCCTCATTGCTGCTGTATTTTTGAAATGTGCCAAAGGGCGTGATAGCCGCCTGCCATACCTCGTCTGTCATGCCGTTGCCGTTATCACTAACTGACAGTATTATCCTGTCGTCCTCGGTTTTTAGGATAAGCTCAACCTGCCGCTGTTCCTTGTCATTGTACATATATGCGTTCACAAGCAGATTTACAAGCACATTTTTAATAAGGCTTTTGTTTGTTTCAAAATAAATGCATGGGTCAATGGAGTATCTGAAAATACAGCCGTCCTCCTCCAGCAAATTGCCTTCTTCGTCGCATACCTCACCGCATATGTCTGATAGGCTCTGATATTCAGTTGTGAAATTGCCACTGAAATATTTCGCAAGCTCTGTCATGTTCACCGTTGCGGAAAATGTCTTTAGTATACGAAGCCTTGCCTCGTGGTCAAAATGCTCATATTCAGTGCCGGTTTTTGAAGAAAAGGATTTCTTTTGGCTGTCAAGCATCGCTAACATTTTAGAAAGCTCTATCCTGATGTTGCCGAGAAAATTCGATTTGAAGCGTAAATACCCAGACTTGTCCGAAAGACGTTCTATGTCCATGCAGGAGTAATAGTGTATGAGATAATTCGTTATAACGCCATTATCTCTCAGCGGTTCAAACCGCATTGCCGCTGAGTCTGCAAACCTGCCCTTATATTCAAAGGTAGCTGTCTTTTCAACAGGCAGAATGAAAGCGTTTTCCGGAGTATCGCATAAAGCAGAAATATCTATAACATCAGGCAGATCGCCATGATTTTTCCAAATGACATTAAGCTCAGCGTCAGTGAGGATAATGTTTTCCTCAGACTGAGCATATATCTCTTTCACAGAAGATGTCAGTTCCACTTTGTTAGCCTGCCTTTCATAAAGATCTCATGTAAATATTATAACCTAAACTGTCGGGGTAGTCAATAAAAAATCATCAATATTTGATCATATTTTAAAGAATTTAGCAGTGCTTTGACGGATCAAGACACAGATAGCTTTACGGTGAAGTTTTAAGGCAACACCGCACAAAGCCCGCCTGACGGCTTTGCACGCCATCTGCTTGCAGATTTTCCGCCATATCACACAAAAATCCCTTGACATACGACAGTATGCCTGCGGAATTTTTATGTGACCTGACGAAAAAATCTGACTACGCATCTGACGCACAATCTTTGTGCGGTATTGCCTTAAAGAAAAAAAGTTCTAAGTTTTTTGTAAAAACACTTGCAATGTATAGAAAAATGTAGTATAATAAGTACAGAAAAATTTTTAGGAGGTAAATTAATTATGGCAGTTAAAGTCGCAATTAATGGTTTTGGACGTATTGGACGTCTTGCATTCAGACAGATGTTTGGCGCAGAGGGCTACGAGGTAGTTGCAATCAACGACCTGACAAAGCCTTCAATGCTCGCTGATCTTCTTAAGTATGATACAGCTCAGGGCGGTTACTGTGGTAAGATCGGTGAGAACCTTCACACAGTATCAGCTGACGATGAGGCTAATACTATCACTGTTGACGGCAAGACTCTTCAGATTTATGCAGAAAAGGACGCTAAGGATTGTCCTTGGGGCAAGCTTGGTGTAGACGTAGTTCTCGAGTGCACAGGCTTCTATACATCAAAGGCTAAGAGCCAGGCTCACCTCGATGCTGGTGCTAAGAAGGTAGTTATCTCAGCTCCTGCTGGTAACGACCTCAAGACTATCGTTTACTCAGTAAACGAGAAGACACTTACAGCTGACGATACAATCATTTCAGCTGCATCTTGCACAACAAACTGTCTTGCTCCTATGGCTAATGCTCTTAACAAGTATGCTCCTATCCAGAGCGGTATCATGAGCACTATCCATGCTTACACAGGCGACCAGATGATCCTCGACGGTCCTCACAGAAAGGGTGACCTGAGAAGAGCAAGAGCTGGTGCTGCAAACATCGTTCCTAACTCAACAGGTGCTGCAAAGGCTATCGGCCTTGTAATCCCAGAGCTTAACGGCAAGCTCATCGGTTCTGCACAGAGAGTTCCAGTTCCAACTGGTTCAACAACAATCCTTACAGCAGTTGTAAAGGGTGCTGACGTAACAGTTGAAGGCATCAACGCTGCTATGAAGGCTGCTTCTTCTGAGTCATTTGGCTACAACGAGGATCCAATCGTTTCTTCTGACGTTATCGGCATGAGATTTGGTTCACTCTTCGATGCTACTCAGACAATGGTATCTAAGATCGCTGATGACCTCTATGAGGTACAGGTAGTTTCTTGGTACGACAACGAGAACTCTTACACATCACAGATGGTAAGAACAATCAAGTACTTTGCTGAGCTTGCATAATCTGCACAGCCAAAACTAAATTGCTTACTAAAGACCGCTTCATCATGAGGCGGTCTTTTTTTGCGTATGTATACAACAAAGGTGAGCAAAAACTGGCGAACACTGTTCGTCCCTACGATTTATATTACACAAATGTAGGGGCGACCTTTGGTCGTCCGCTTGTCAATCGCAGCCTTATGGCAACACAAAAAAAGGACAAACCCCAAGTTCGTCCTTTTTTCGTTCATATCAGAAACCACGTCCTCCGCCATGACCTCTGCCAAAGCTCATTCCCTTGGAATTAGAAGTAACAATGCCGTCAATAGTCACGGTTTCCGACTGCGACCCTGCCGTAATGGTGTAGGTTTCGCCTTCCTTTAGGTCAGCGCTTGTGAATACAACGCTCTGCCAAGTTTTTTTAGGGGTAAAGCTCAAGATCTCCTTGCCGTCACTGTCAGTGATAGTCAGTTTTTCGTTTGCTGAAACTGTCGAACCAAGATCGTGCAGAACACTGTATTGTGTGGAGTTGTCACCGAAGCCTTCTTCCATTCCAACTGCACCACAGGCGATGAGCGTTCCACCTGTTACAGTTGCAGTGCCGTTGTAGTCAAGTGCACCGTTGCCACCGTTAGTAGGTCCGCAAACGCAAACTGTACCGCCTGCCATTGTGAAGTTGCCATTTGAGTCAAGTCCGTCGCCGTCAGCGTCAATGGTTACAGTTCCTCCGTTGATGTTAAGTTCAACACCGTCCTGTGACGAGAATTGGTCAGCACCCATTCTGTCTGTTGATCCAGTGTCGCTTCCGCCTGCGCAGTTTATTCCGTCATCGCTTGCTACCACTGATATGGTGCCACCGTCTATTGTCACGATAGCTCCCTCGATACCTTCGTAGCTCTTTGTGATGTCTACAGTGCCGTCGGATATGGTCAGATTTCCGTTAGCGTGCATTCCGTTGTCACCCGATGCCGCAGAAATGTTTCCCCCTGTTATAACAATGTTTCCGTTGCTGTGTACTGAATCGTCTGCCGAATCTATCTTGAACTCACCACCGCTTATGTTCACCTCGTTGCCTGCTTTTAAAGCCTTTGCAGATGTTGAAGTGCTGTCCGTTGTATCTGTGCTGTCAGTAGTCGTGTTAGCAGCCGCAGTTTCTATGGTCAGCCCTGTGCTGTCAGCCGTAGGCATTGCAGGCGGTTCAGCTCCCATGCCGTTTCCGTTATCGTCAGGTCTGCCCATTCCGTTCGGACCACCACCACCGTTGCACATGTTGTTCTTCCAATTTCTGTTTGGCGTGCCGTCAGACTTCATGGAAGCGTTTGCACTTCCACCGCCTGTGGTGATGTTAAAGCTTCCGCCCTCGATAGAAAGCACAGTTTCCGCCTCAAATGCGTCATTGTTTGCGACTACTGTGAAGCTTCCCCCTGTCACGCTTATAAAGCCTTTGTCAGAAGCCTCTGTGTTAGTAGATTTTATTCCGTTCGTGCCTGCGGAAATGTTGAATGTTCCGCCAGATATCTTAACGCTGTCCTTGCCCTCCATAGCGGTTGAAGCCGAGGTCACATTGATATTGCCGTCAGTGATAACAAGATCGTCCTTTGAAACTATGCCGTGCTTGTAGTTCGCATTCACAGTAAGTGTACCGCTGCCGTTTATAGTAAGGTCGGCTTTGGAGAAAATAGCACCGTCCGTGTTGCTGTCATCTTCTCCTAAAGAGTAGCTTGCACTGTCCGTCAAAACGTTCTCTGTGCTGTTCTCCAGCACGATGTAAACTTTTTTAGCTTTGCTCACGAGCAGGGGAGCGTTGTCAGCACAAGTTATGTCAACTCCATTGAAAATAAGCTTTATTTCAGCTGTCTTGTCCGCTGAAACGATTATCCTGCCGTTGGTTGCCGTGCCTGAAAGAATGTAAGTGCCTGCCTGCGAAATGGTAACAGTTTCACCCTCAGCGGTCGCACCCTCACCGTCTATAGCCGCACTGCCATCAGCAAATCTGATCCCTACTGAGCTTTCCTCGTCATATCCTACGTCAATGTCCTCTGCCGCAATGCTTGCGTCAATGTCAGACTTTGCCGCCTGAGAAACACTGCTTGTGGTTTGTGAAGAATTTGCACTCTCTGAACAGCCTGAAAAAGCAGTGGCCGTGATAAAAAACGCTGCAGTGATAGCTGCCAGCTTTTTAGTGTCCGAAATTTTCATGAAAAATACCCCCTTGTATGGTAAAAAAGGTTGAAAAAAGCCGCACAAGACCGCTTTAGCCTTGTGCGGTTTTGCTTATGGATACTTTTGTTATTTTGTCAGAATGATTGTTCCTCAATGTCTGCTGCCACTGCACACATTATCTCAAGGTTGCCGTTTCTGCATCTAAGTTCGTCAATAAGCTTCTTTTCGTTAGCGTCACCCTTTAGCTCTATGCGATATCTCAGCTTGAAAAGGCTTCCCATGTTGGTGGTCTTTACCGAAACAAGCTCACATTCTGAAAGATACTTTTCAAATATATCGTCAAATACCTCAGTGTAATCAAGGCTTTCAGGGATAGTGATACTAAGATCCTTGTGACCCGACTTCTTTTTGCCAATAGGCAGAAGCGTGTAAATAATGTTCAGCAGGCTCACGCACACCGCAAGCATAAGAGCCAACGCAAGGTGGTTGGTGCCCGTCGCAAGACCGACAGCCATTGAAAGGAAGATAGCACAAATGTCCATTGCACTTCCCGGTACAGAACGGAATCTTACCAAGCTGAATGCACCCATAACAGCCACACCAGTACCGATGTTTCCGTTTACAAGCATTATCACTACTTGCACTATCACAGGCAGCAAAGCAAGCGTCATCATAAAGCTCTTTGTCTTTTTCTGCCTGAAGTTGAAAGCAAACGCTATTATAAGACCAAGCACCAACGAAGCCGCAGTGCAGAAAACAAATTCGTTTGTAGTTATCGCCGCCACAGTCGTTTCAGTGGTGGTCACAGTAGTAGCCGCAAGAGTAGTTGAATTAAGCACAGCTTATCACCTTACCTTTATGTATTTTTTCAGAAAATTCATTAAGATACGCAGTTCCGTATTTTGAGAATGACGCAGGATATATCTCCAGTTCATCAAGTATAGCCGATAACCAAAGAGGCATAGCGTTTGGTATCTTTATCTCCATTACCCTCACGCCAGCAGGCAGAAGCTCTTTTCCCCAAATGCCCTTGTCAAGCTCCTTTTGCTCCTCACGGTAAAGAATGTGCGTGTCAAAGGTCAGCCTAAGGGATGGGTCTTCTGCACCGCAGTAAGCAAGCCTGTCATAACTAAGATACATAGCAGGAGCAATGCCCTCATAGAATTTGAGAAAATATTTCAGCTCGTTCTCTATCTGCGGATTATCATGAGGTACCTCTTTGCCTGCAAAGAAATCACGGGTCTGTGCAAGGGCCATTTCAATACGCCTCTTGTAGACCACACCCTTGTATTTCTTTTTAAGCTCCACAAAGACCATGTCTTCATCATTAGGTACGCCGTAGCTCCTCACTCTCAGCTTTTCCTTGTAAACAGGCTTTTCAATGGAGTTTCTCACAAGCTGATGACTTGGTGTGTCATAATATATGTTGCAGATAGTGCTTTTGTAATATCTGTCTTTGACAAAATGCCCATCCAGCTTTTTTATAAGCTTTTCATAAGTTGGTTCATCAACGATATATTTTTTCTCTATCCGTCTGAACACTTCCTGATTGCCATTCATATCCACGCCTCTTTTCGTGATTTTTTCGTATGCTTCGTGTAAACTTTCCTTTGATTAAAAGTATATATGAATAACTTTAAATATAGCTAAACCTTATATGTATTTTGTGTGAATGTTTATGAATATTGCAAAATACCTTATATTTATATACAAAAAACGGGTGAACTTCTGTCCACCCGTGGAAATTATTTTGTACTATATTATTCCGCAATAGCCTTGTGGAAGATCTTCTTACCCTTTTTGATAACAACAGGCTCAGAGAGATCAACAAGACCCTTAGGGTCAGTGAACTTCTCACCATTCACCGCAATGCCGTTCTGTGTAACAAGACGTCTAGCCTCGCCATTTGAAGGGCAAAGTCCGCACTTAACGAGAAGTGTAAGAATACCTATCTTGCCGTCAGTAAGATCAGCCGCCGCAATAGTCGTGCTAGGCATATCGTCGCTGTTTCCACCGCCTGCAAAAATAGCCTTTGCCGCAGCGTCAGCCTTGTCAGCCTCTTCTTTGCCGTGAACAAGCTTTGTCAGCTCGTAAGCCAAAAGCTCCTTAGCCTTGTTGTATTCAGCACCCTCCATGTGTTTCTCCATTTCCTCTATCTCCTCGATAGGAACGAATGTGAGCATCTTCAGGCACTTGATAACATCAGCGTCGCCAACGTTTCTCCAGTATTGATAGAACTCGTATGGAGAAGTTTTTTCAGGGTCGAGCCATACAGCGCCCTTTTCTGTCTTGCCCATTTTCTTGCCCTCAGAGTTAAGAAGCAGAGTGATAGTCATTGCATAAGCGTCCTTGCCAAGCTTCTTTCTAATAAGCTCAGTACCGCCCAGCATATTAGCCCACTGATCGTCACCGCCGAACTGCATATTACAGCCGTAATCCTGGAAAAGTCTGTAGAAATCGTAGGACTGCATTATCATGTAGTTGAACTCAAGGAAAGTAAGACCCCTTTCCATTCTCTGCTTGTAGCACTCAAATGTAAGCATCTTGTTTACAGAGAAGCAAGCGCCAACGTCACGAAGCACATCAACATAATTAAGGTCGAGAAGCCAATCGCCATTGTTTACGATAATAGCCTTGTCATCAGAAAAATCAATGAAGTGTGACATCTGCTTTTTGAAACATTCAACATTGTGGTTGATAGTTTCCTTTGTCATCATTTTTCTCATATCTGTTTTGCCTGACGGGTCGCCTATCATAGCCGTACCGCCTCCGATAAGAACGATAGGCTTATTGCCAGCCATTTGCAAACGCTTCATAAGGCAAAGTGCCATAAAGTGACCAACGTGGAGTGAATCAGCGGTCGGGTCAAAGCCGATGTAGAAAGTAGCCTTGCCAGCGTTGATAAGCTCCTTTATTTCCTCCTCATCAGTAAGCTGAGCGAGAAGACCTCTTCTTTTCAGTTCTTCAAATACTGTCATTTTTCATACCTCCGTATTATTTTTTGCGGTACATAAATAAAAAAATCCCCTGACAGAGTATCTGTCAGAGGACGAATCATCGTGGTACCACCTCAGTTTATCGGGAAAACTCCCGACCTTACAGGCTCAGCAGAAAGCGAAGCCATAGCACTGTAACGTGTGCAAACCGTTTCGCCTTACGCAAAAGCTTTCTCGGCGAACAGCTCAGGAATGTATTCACACTTTGTAGAAATGCTTTCTCGCACCGACCGAAAGCTCTCTGAAATTTCGCAAAAGGCTACTTATTTCCGTCATAGCATTTAAACCTATTGATATGACTATAGCACACTTTCATCCTTTTGTCAACCCCCTTTTTTAGAAGTGAGGAATAAGAAGTGAGGAATGAAGGTATCGCCTGCGGCGATGATTATTGTAGGGGACGACGCCCTCGGCGTCCCGCTCGGAGGTGCGAGGCTTGAATCATCACAAACTATGCCGATGTATAAAGACGGGCAAACTTTTTACCCCTGCATTATCCCCCGCTTTTTTAAAGAATTAACTTATTCGTCTACAAATGTACAAAAACATATGATATAATAAAATTTATATGATTTTATTTAGTTGGGAGAAAGAAAAATGCTGAAGCTTTTTAGGTATCTGAAAAACTATAAAAAAGAAAGCATAATCGGTCCGCTGTTTAAGCTTATCGAAGCCTGTTTCGAGCTTGCAGTGCCGATCGTTATGGCTAATATCATCGACGTGGGCATAAAAAATCAAGATAAGCCCTACATCTATAAAATGGGTGGCGTGCTTGTTCTCCTCGCCTTCTGTGGTCTGGCTTGTGCGCTGACTGCTCAGTATTTCGCCGCAAAAGCGTCACTAGGCTTTGGAACAGCCCTCCGACGTGACCTCTTCAAGCATATCAATTCACTGTCCTATGCGGAAATAGACAGCGTTGGAAGTCATACCCTCGTCACACGAATGACAGCGGATATCAATACCGCTCAGCAGGGTGTGAATATCCTCCTTCGTCTGTTTCTTCGTTCGCCTTTTATCGTGCTTGGTTCTATCATAATGGCATTCTCTATCTCAGTGAAGCTTACCCTTATCTTCCTGATAATCGCACCTTGCCTTGCCTATGTTATCTACCTTATAATGCACATCACTATACCGCAGTATAAGAATATCCAGAAAAAGCTGGATAAAACTAACCTTATGACAAGCGAAACTCTCACAGGCGCAAGAGTTATCAGAGCATTTTCCCGTCAGAAAGACGAGGAGAAAGAGTTCGCCGATAATACCGAAGAACTTAGACGTCAGCAGATTATCGCAGGAAGAATTTCCGCCCTTATGAACCCTGCCACCTATGTTATCGTAAACTTCGCTATCATCGCTATCATTTGGTTCGGCGGCAAAACAGTTTATTCAGGCTCTATTTCACAGGGCGAAGTGATAGCCCTTGTAAACTATATGAACCAGATACTTTTGGCACTCCTTGCTATGGCTATCCTTGTTACCAATATCACCAAAATGCAGGCTTCCGCTATCAGAATAAACGACGTTTTCGCTGTGGAGCCAAGTGTATCCGATAAGGATAATAAGCCTGTCGCAACTGACGGTAATGCCCCATGCGTAGAGTTTAGGAACTGTTTCTTCTCGTACGCATCAGCCGAAGCCGACTCCCTTTCGGATATAAGTTTCAAAGCCATGAAAGGCGAAACTATCGGTATAATCGGCGGTACAGGCTCGGGTAAGACCTCTCTTATCAACCTTATACCAAGATTTTATGATGTCCGTCAGGGCGAAGTCCTTGTTGACGGCGTTGACGTAAAAGAGTACCCATTCTCACAGCTCAGAGGTATGATAGGCATTGTTCCTCAGAAAGCCGTCCTCTTTAAGGGTACTATAAGACACAATATGCAGTGGCGTGATAAAAACGCCACGGACGAGGATATCTGGAACGCTCTTGACATTGCTCAGGCAAAAGACTTTGTAGAGAAAAAGCCTGATAAGCTTGACGAAATGATCTTGCAGGAGGGCAAAAACCTCTCAGGCGGTCAACGTCAAAGACTTACCATTGCAAGAGCTTTGGTTGGTGGTCCTGAGATACTCATTCTCGATGACTCAGCCTCCGCCCTTGACCTTGCCACAGATGCAAGACTAAGAAAAGCTATCCACGAAAAAACAAGCGGCATGACCGTTTTCATAGTTTCACAGAGAATCTCATCTATAAAAAGTGCTGATAAGATAATCGTTCTTGACGATGGCAAAATAGCAGGTATCGGCACTCATTCAGAGCTTTATAACGGCTGCGAGGTATATAAAGAAATATGCCTTTCACAGCTTTCAGAAAAGGAGGCGCAGGCAAATGGCTAAGCAAAGCACAAAAAACAAGCTTGATACCTCAGCTCTCAGACCGCTTCTAAGATACGCAAAACCGCATATGTGGCTGTTCGTCATGTCTATGGTCTTTGCAGTCATAACCGTTGCCACCACCCTTTATGCTCCTATCCTCGTTGGTAACGCCGTTGACCTTATCATAGCCAAGGGACTTGTAGATTTTGACGGAATTATCAATATCATCATCAAGCTTGGCGTAACAGTCACCGTAACAGGCATTGCCCAGTGGCTCATGTCACTTTGTACAAATAAGATAACCTATTGCGTGGTAAGAGATATCCGAAACGATGCTTTCGCAAAGCTCCAAAAGCTACCCCTTTCTTATATCGACTCCCACCCTCACGGTGATATAATCAGCCGTATAATCTCCGACTTGGAGCAGGTGTCAGACGGACTTCTCATGGGCTTTTCACAGCTTTTCACAGGCGTATGTACAATTTTTGGTACACTTGGCTTCATGCTCTCCATAAACGTGAAAATAACCCTTATCGTGGTTATCCTCACTCCGCTTTCCCTATTTGTCGCAAGATTTATCGCCAAGAACACATTCAAGCTTTTTCACCAGCAATCAGTTGCAAGAGGCGACATGACCAGCCTTGTTGAGGAAATGACAGGCAATCAAAAGGTAGTAACAGCATTCGGCTATCAGGAAGAAGCTGAGGAGCAGTTTGAAGAAGTGAACCTGAAACTCCAGAAAGTTGGACTTAACGCCACATTCTTCTCCTCACTCACCAACCCATGCACACGTTTTGTAAACAACCTCGTCTACATGGCTGTCGGTATCGTGGGCGCACTCTCCGTAATAAAAGGCGTGGGCTTCACAGTTGGTAACCTTAGCTGTTTCCTCACCTATGCAAATCAGTATACAAAGCCTTTCAATGAAATATCAGGCGTTATCACCGAGCTTCAAAGTGCATTCGCTTCTGCAAAGCGTGTTTTTGAGGTCATAGACGAAACAGAGGAGATACCTGACAGCTCTAACGCTACTGTCCTTACCTCCGTTGACGGCACATTGGACGTTGACAACGTGTCATTTAGCTATGTGCCTGATGTGAAGCTTATTGAGAATTTTAACCTCCATGTAAAGAGCGGTCAGCGTACAGCTATCGTAGGACCAACAGGCTGCGGCAAGACCACCATGATAAACCTCCTTATGAGATTTTACGACACCGACAGCGGCGAGATACGCATAAGCGGCGAGCCTATAAAGGATTGTACCCGTGACTCCATGAGAAGTATGTACGGCATGGTCTTGCAGGAAACTTGGCTGAAAACAGGCACCATAAGAGAGAACCTCTGCTATGGCAAACCTGACGCCACCGAGGAAGAAATGATAGCCGCCGCCAAGTCAGCCCATTGTCACGGCTTTATAAAGCGTTTGCCAAAGGGCTATGATACCGTTATTTCAGACAGCTACAGCACTATCTCCGCAGGACAGAAACAGCTTCTCTGTATCGCACGAGTAATGCTCTCGCTGCCGCCAATGCTCATTCTGGACGAAGCTACATCGTCTATAGATACCCGTACGGAGATATTGGTACAGCGTGCCTTTGAGAAAATGATGCAGGGCAGAACGAGCTTTATAATCGCCCATAGACTTTCTACTATCAAGAACGCAGATACTATCATAGTAATGGATTCGGGACACATAGTAGAGCAGGGAAGTCATGATGAGCTTATGGCAAAGAACGGCTTCTATGCCGATCTCTATAACTCACAGTTTGCTGTGACCTGATCCCGGCGTTTGTTTATAAAAATCTGATGTAGGGGCGGCCTTTGGTCGCCCTTTTGTATTTTGCCCTATTTTTTATCCCGTCCGTTTTTTCGATTCCTCATTACCCCACCCTTATTTTTATCATAAAAATTATTGACTTTTATCTTAAAATTGTTGTATAATGTTATATATTTCACGGGATATACACAATCGTGTTTTATAATGTATAGTAACGAAAACCTAAGGAGTGCCTATGTTCGGATATGTTCGCCCTTTCAAACCCTATATGCGAATGTTTGAATATGATATCTATAAAGCTGTCTACTGCGGACTTTGTAAGGATATGGGCAGGCGCTATGGCTTTGTGACACGCTTTACCCTTAGCTACGATTTCGCATTTCTCTCCCTTATGGATCTCTCTGTGAGGGGAGTGAAACTTGACGCAGAAAAGCAACGCTGTATCGCACACCCTCTTAAAAAGACCATGTGCGCAAAGTGTACCTGCAATCTTAAATATACGTCCTCAGCCGCTGTGATACTCACATATCATAAGCTCCGTGACGATATAGCCGATAAAGGGCTAAAAGGCAAGCTTGCCGCATTTGTACTGCTGCCTTTTTTCAAAAAGCCATATAAGAAAGCGGCTCGCCTTTATCCGGATCTTGCCCCTGCCGTTGAAAACGCAATGGAATTGCAAAATAAAATAGAACGTGAAAAAACAGCAGGCATAGACCTTGCCTGCGAGCCTACCGCACTTATGATGCAAGCCGTCGCAGGCGGACTTACAAGCAAGCGTGACGAACGCCGACCGCTCCTTGAACGATTCGGCTACCTCCTCGGCAGATTTATCTATATCTGCGACGCTCTTGACGACCTGCCCGACGACCACGAGAGTGAAAGCTACAATCCGCTCCTTGCAAAATTTCCACCCACCGAGGGCATAAATGCGGACTATCTCAAAAAAGTTCACGCCTTTTGTGATGACAGCATAAATTTCACCCTGGGCGAAATGGCAGATATCTATGTGAAGCTCAATCTTGAGCGATATCGTGATATACTTGATAATATCGTGTATCTTGGACTTAAAAATGTCTATACTCAAATAAGAAGCGGAAAATTCCGCAATAACAGGAAAGGAAATAACGATCAATGATCTCCAAAGACCCTTACAAAATTTTAGGTGTATCCCCAACAGCTTCAGACGCTGAAATAAAATCAGCTTATAAAGAGCTTGTGAAAAAATATCACCCCGACCAGTATCAGGATAACCCCCTGGCTGACGTAGCTGAGGAGAAAATGTCCGAGATAAACGCCGCCTACGATCAGATCATGACTTCAAGACGTGGGGGAGGATACCAGTCCGCAGAAAGCGGCTATGACGGCTATGCCTCTTCGCAGGGCTTTGACTCAGGCTATATCAGAAGCCTTATCCAAAGCGGCAGCTATACTCAGGCAGATCAGATACTTGATAACGTGTCCTCCTCGGAAAGAAATGCCGAGTGGTATTTCCTCAAAGGCACTATCTGCCACCGCAGAGGCTGGCTCAATGAGGCTTATAACAACTTCACAAGAGCCGTCCAGCTCGACCCAAATAACATGGAGTATCAAAGCGTGTTAGCCCAGATGAACAGACAGCGAAGCGGCTATATGAGCGGCAACCCAACCCAAGGCTATAGAGCAGGCGGCATGAGCGGCCCTGACTGCTGTTCCTCACTTTGCTGTGCAGACTGCTGCTGTGAAATGATGGGCGGCGACCTTATACCGTGCTGCTAAAGACCCATGAGAAATAAAATAGCTTTTCGAGTGGCACTTGGCGGCATATGCTCTGCTGTCTGCCTGCTTTTGATGTTTTCAAGCAGCTTTTTGCCCATGCTCGATTATACTATCCCTACCTTCGCAGGCTTTATGATGGTTGTGATGATAGTGGAGGTGGATAAAAACTGGGCGATAGCCACCTATTGTGCAGTGAGCCTGCTGAGCATTTTCGTGACCCCAAATTACGAAGCGACCCTGCTTTTCATATTGTTCATGGGGTATTATCCAATACTTAAATATTATCTCGACCAAAAGAAAAACAGCCTGTTGGTGTGGGCAATAAAGCTTGCAGTGTTCAATGTGGCGATAGTCATATTCTTTTTGGCTTTTCAGTATATCTTTACTTCGGTGGATATGCTGGAGGGCATGGAGATGTTTGGCAAGTATGCCGTGCTTGTTCTGTGGGCGGCGGCAAACCTGTTTTTCTTTATTTATGACTATGCACTCACACAGTTGACAGATATGTACATAAATTGGTTTAGGAAAAAAATACTCAGAAGAAAATGACGGTGACGTTTTTATGAACGAAGAACAAGAGAAAGAAATATTAAACGAGGCGAAAATACAAACTGCAAGGCACAAGAAAAAAATACAGATAATAAGCCTTGTTGCAATAATAGCGGTCATAGCAATGGCTACAGTGGCGTGTATACCTCTTATAAAAGCACTTCACAGCAAGGCAGGCATTGCAGCCTTGGAGCGTAAGCTTGATAACTACAGTGGCATTGTGGGAGTGCTTATCTTTACTTTCATACAAGCTCTTCAAGTGGTCATAGCGGTCATACCGCCTGTACAAGTGGTGGGTGGAGTGCTGTTCGGCTGGTTCTGGGGCGGGTTGCTATCATTCTTAGGTACGCTCCTTGGCACAATGGCAATATTCGTGCTTGTGAAAAAATTTGGCAGACCGATAGTGGAAGCCTTTGTTGACGAGAAACAGCTAAAAAAATTCAAATTCCTGCAAAATGAGAAAAAGCTAACCGTTATCCTTATAATCCTCTATCTCATACCGGGAATACCCAAAGACGTTATCTCATATATCGTCCCCCTGACTCCCATAAGCAAGAAGGATTTTTTCTATTATGTCATGCCTTGCAGACTTCCGGCAATAATGCTCTCCACGATTTTGGGAAGCAATGTAAAAAGCGGCAACTTCACAGTTGCACTTGTGGTGCTTGGAGTAGCTCTAGTAGCAGGTATCGTTGGCTTTTTGTTCAAAGATGTTATAGTGAATAAAATGAAACAACATAAGAAGAACAAATAAGTAAAGTTGCACAAAGTTGAGTTTAGATGAAAAAAATATAAAAAAGTGCTTGACAAAAGGCTCTTGTAGTGGTATAATAAATATCGTTGATTGAGCGGTAAGCTTGAAAGACCACCAAAAAAGCCTGGTCAGGCAGTATGCGGGTGTAGTTCAGTGGTAGAACTCCAGCCTTCCAAGCTGGTCATGTGGGTTCGATTCCCATCACCCGCTCCAATATATCTTAAACTTTTATCCGAGTTTGAGATATCAATGAGTACAGTATGCGTCATTAGCTCAGTTGGATAGAGCAACCGCCTTCTAAGCGGTAGGTCACTGGTTCGAATCCAGTATGGCGTACCATTAAACTCGTTCCAGATGAAAATCTGCTGCGAGTATTTTCTTCTAATATGTATGGTGGGTATAGCGTAGCTGGCCTAACGCGTCAGTTTGTGGCACTGAAGACCGTGAGTTCGAATCTCACTACCCACCCCACTGAATACGTTCTGCGTTAAGCAGAGCGTATTTTTTTTGTTTACATATCGCAGGGCGACCTTTGGTCGCTCGTTTTTTTATGTACCACCGACAATGACCCGTATCCTACCGACTTGGATTATTCTATCCCACCTGCAAATAGACAGAAAAAAGGCGGCAACTTAAAAGCTGCCGCCCCGATCCAGAGGTTATATATTTTATAAAGCGAAATTTTTGTTGTAAACAGCCTCGGCTATCCTGAATGTTTCGTCATCAAGTGCAGGAACAGCGTCAGCAGTGATCAAGGCGGCGCCTCTCTCAAAAGCGTCCTCCGCAATGCCATCGGCACCATGCTGAATAACAACGCTTCTTAACTCAGAGCAATCAACGAAAGCCTTTGCACCAAGCTTCTTCACAGATGATGGGATAACAACTTCTCTCAAAGCCTTACAGCCACGGAAAGCCTCGCTTCCAACATAAGCGATCTTGCCTGATATCCTCACCGTCTTAACTACAGTATTCTGAGCAAACGCTCTCTTGCCTATCCTGCTAACGGAATCAGGAAGATAAACGCTCTCGAGCTTCTCACAAAGTGCAAATGCACACTCGCCTATCTTTCTTACAGATCCTGCGAATTCAACCTTTTTCAGAGCAGAGCAGCCGAAGAATGCGTAATCGCCAACAGCCTCGATTCCAAATGGTATAGAGATCGCTTCCAGACCTGAGCAGAATGTGAAAGCATTCTCTGCGATCTCGATCATAGCTGCCGGTATCTCAAGCTCTCTCAGAGAAATGCAGTTCTGGAAAGCTCCGTTTCCTATGGAAACTATATTTTCATTAAGACAAATTTCTTTCATTGAAGAGCAGAAACCGAATGCAGACTCACCAATCTCTCTTACGCTCTCTGGCAGGTCAGCTCTCTCCAAACTGTCGCAATTGTAGAATGTGAATGGCAGTATCCTTTCCACACCATCAGGTATAGTCGCAAATCTCAGAGATTCACAACCGCAGAATGCCATCTCACCAATAAACCTTACGCTCTCAGGTATAGTCACATTCACCAGTGAACAGCATTTGTAAAATGCCTTTCTTCCGATGATAACAACGTCCTTTGAGATAACAGCACATTTAAGGTCGTAAAGATGTGCGAAAGCACCGCCTGCAACAGCTATGACCTTTTTGCCACGAAGCTCAAAAGGAAGCTCCAGCACTTCGATATGGCTGTCACCGCAGTATCCAGTGATAATACACATATCGTCAGCCGTAACATATTTAAAACAGCCCGAGATCTTCTCGCTGCTGATACTGCTGCTTGCAGTTACACCAACGCTCTCAAGTGCTTCTTTGAAACCATTGTCGCCCATAAAATTAATGCTTTTCATCAGCGTGACCTCCATTATACCCACTATAAATATATACCTCGTAACTGAACTTAAACGTTTTCTGTATTTTCTAATGAAATTATACTACAGTAAACTATGTTTGTCAATGGTATTCGCAATATTTTATTTATAAAAAATTAATTTTCAGAACTTTTTCACTGATTGTGAACGGCTTTTTTGTCACTTTTCACAATTAATTTACGCAAAATAATTTTAGTTTTCACATATCGTTCTCAATCTTTGAGAATGCTGTAATTTTATAGTAGCAAACGTTTTCGCAAGTGATGCAAAAGACTAATACCAATTTGTAGAATTTTCTTGATTAAATCGACCAAACCATAAGATGATGTTTTTCTTATATTTGTAAGATTGTCATAAATTATATTTATATAATATTAATAAATAATGATATGCTGTTCATGATAATGCAAGAAAGCACCAACAACTGCATTAAAATAGGAGATTAATATACTAACGATAAACAAAAATGTATAATATTATCATAAAGGTTTACAAAATAGAAACTTAATTATTACAGATTGTAATAATTTACGGTGTATAATAGTATAAATGAAATCGTATAAGTACATGAATACAAAAAACCGGAAAGGACTGATCCGTTATCAACGTAATAAGAAAAATAACAGCAGTGATAATTTCATCAGTTATAATGATAAGTTTTGTGGCATTTGCACCGCAGGGATCCGCTAAGACTTATGTGAATGTTATAACAGCTTCTGCTGCTGACTCAATGAAAAAACCTGTTTTGATAAAAAGACAAGCGTATTCAAACAAAATAGAAGCAGGAGTAAAAAATCTCACCAGCTTTTCATCAAAGACTACATTTGAGGTCTATGTAAACGGACGCTATGTAAGAAAATATACATGGCAGGCACTTAAAAAGGATAACTATATAAATATAACCAATGACGGCAAGCTTTATCTTAAAGCTTCCACAAAATATAAAGTCATCGTCAAAGCAGTAAACGGCAGTGCCAAGTCAGAGTCATCGGTCCTCAACGTAAAGACAGCAGCAAAAACATACTATTATATAGATAAAAACGTTCAGCTTTATAGCTTTAAAAACGGTAAGTTCAAGAAATCCTCAAAAACAAAAGCCTCTGTGGCTGTGTCGGGTACTCTTACTACCGATAAAAATAAGCATGTGGCAGGTAAGAACAAGAATATCGGCAGAGCAAATTATGTCCTTATCAATGAAGGCGATCATAAGGGTAAGTACGTCAAGGTTGGAAAAGGTGTGAAGCGTACACCTGAGAGAAAAGCAAGAATAAAAACAGCCGTTGATTATGCCGCAAGCATGAACGGCGGAAGATATGTCTGGGGCGGAACAAAATATAAGGCAACGGACTGCTGTGGATTGACAATGCAAGCCTATAGAAAAGCCGGTGTGAATATGTATAACAGCGTATATTCGCAGGCGAAAATGGGAAAAGCAGTGTCTTTGAAGAATATAGAAGCAGGCGACCTGATAATCTGTAATAACTATGGCCATGTAGCAATGTATATAGGCGGTGGGAAAATAGTCCATGCCATGAGTACATATTATGGGATCAGAATACAGCCGCTTGCAAATATCAAGTATTGCGGAAAGATAAACACTATCAGGAGAATACTGTAAAGCAAAGCGATCTTGCGGCATAACAAACTGTCGAATAGCTGTAGGGGCGACCTTTGTTCGCCAACTTGGTTTCATAGCACTGTATCGGCAAATTTTCAAATGTAAATGTAGGGGCTGGCGTCCTCGACAGCCCGATTTTGTTTGCTCGATAATACTTGTGATATCTGCACAATTTTTCCTTGACAATCTCGCTGACCAGTGTTATAATAAAAAAGCAGAAAAACTGCGAAAAATCGAATAAAGTTTGCAGGGGAACCCAAGCAAAAAGCTGGGTTGAGAAGGTAAAACCTGACCCTTTGAACCTGTTGGTCAAGACCAGTGTAGGAAGCAATTTGTGTAAATTTTACCTCCTGCATTGTCAGGAGGTTTTTTTGTTTCCCCTTTTCCATAAGAAAGGAATAAAGTATGTTAAAATGTTTGTCAGTGGCAGGCTCGGATTGCTCCGGTGGCGCAGGTATACAAGCCGACCTTAAAGCCTTCAGCGCTAATGAAACTTTCGGCATGAGCGTTATTACCTCTGTCGTCGCTGAAAATACTACCCGTGTGCTGTCTGTTTTCAACGTACCCGTTGAGGAGATACAAAAACAGATAGACGCTGTGTTTGAGGATATCCACGTCGATGCCGTAAAACTCGGTATGCTCCCAACTGCCGAAATTATTTCAGCAGTTGCGGATAAGCTTAATGAGTATAAACCAAGTATTATCGTCTGCGATCCCGTCATGGTCGCTACAAGCGGCGACGCTCTCTCTGAGGGCGGAACTGTTTCCACCATGAGGGAAAAGCTCTTTCCTATAGTTACGCTCCTTACACCGAATATCCCCGAAGCCGAAGCTATCTCAGGCTTGGAGATAAAGAATGAAAACCATATGGAAAAAGCTGCAAGGATAATAATGGATATGGGCGTAAAAAACGTCCTCGTCAAAGGCGGTCATCTCACTGGCGACGCTGTGGATTATCTCTGTACCCCAGAGGGCGTTCATAAGCTTGCCTGCAAGCGTGTTGATTCGCCTAATACCCATGGCACTGGCTGTACTTTGTCATCTGCCATAACTGCAAACCTTGCCCACGGTATGGATATGCTCTCCGCTGTAACTAAGGCGAAAAACTATATCACCGAGGCAATAGAAAAATCATTCACAGTGGGCAAAGGACATAGCCCCGTTAATCACTTTTATGACTATTACGATTTGAAAGGAACTGTTCTATGAGAAACTATAAAACTCAAATGGAAGCCGCTAAAAAGGGTATCGTTACCCCTGAAATGGAAACAGTGGCTAAGAAAGAAAATATGGACGTAAACGAGCTTATGGCTCTTGTTGCAGCAGGTCAGGTGGCAATCCCTGCCAACGTAAACCATACTGCTCTCTCTGCCGAGGGTATCGGTAAAGGTCTTAAAACTAAGATAAACGTAAATCTCGGTATCTCAGGGGACGCTAAGAATTATGACATTGAGATGCAGAAAGTGGATATGGCTATCAAGTTCGGCGCTGAAGCTATCATGGATCTGTCAAACTACGGCAAGACCAATACTTTCAGAAAAGAGCTAGTAGCAAAGTCGCCTGCCATGATAGGCACTGTTCCTATGTATGACGCTATCGGCTACCTCGATAAAGACCTCCTTGAGATATCCGCTCAGGACTTTCTTAAGGTAGTAAAAGCCCATGCAGAAGAGGGCGTTGACTTTATGACTATCCACGCAGGTATCAACAGACGTGCAATCGAAGCTTTCAGACGTGAGGGAAGAAAAATGAATATCGTTTCCCGTGGCGGTTCACTGCTCTTCGCATGGATGATGATGACAGGCAATGAAAACCCATTCTTTGAGTATTATGACGAGGTGCTTGAAATACTCAGAGAGTATGACGTAACTATCTCACTTGGCGACGCACTCCGTCCGGGATGTCTTGCAGACGCTTCCGACGCCGCTCAGATCTCCGAGCTTATCGAGCTTGGCAACCTCACAAAGAGAGCGTGGGAAAAGGACGTTCAGGTAATGGTAGAAGGCCCTGGCCATATGGCAATGAACGAGATCGCCGCAAATATGATAATGGAAAAGAAGATATGCCATGGTGCACCTTTCTATGTACTTGGACCTCTGGTAACAGATATCGCCCCTGGCTATGACCATATCACATCAGCTATCGGCGGAGCAATAGCCGCAGCAAGCGGTGCAGACTTCCTCTGCTATGTTACCCCTGCCGAGCATCTCAGACTTCCTGACGTTGGCGACGTTAAGGAGGGCATTATCGCCAGCAAGATAGCAGCCCATGCCGCAGATATTGCAAAGGGCGTAAAGGGTGCAAGAGATATCGACGATAAAATGGCAGCGGCACGTCACAAAATGGATTGGGACGAAATGTTCGAGATAGCACTTGACGGTGAAAAGGCAAGAAGATTCTTTGAGCAGACTCCACCTGCCGACAGACATACCTGCTCAATGTGCGGCAAGATGTGTGCCGTTAGAACAACAAACATGATACTCGAGGGCAAAGAGGTAAAATTCTGCTCAGAGAAGTAGAAAACTCGATGTATGGGCGAACAGCGTTCGCCCGCATGATATAAAAATTGAATGTCAGCTCGACAATTGTACGAAAAATCGGACAATTACATGAGAGCAGATATAAAAAGAATGTAATGTGCAAGAGGAGCGTCTTGCGAACTTTTTCATAAAAAGTATTCAGCGAGGGAACCCGTGTTTCGGGGTGAGAGGGTGCAATGGAGCACCGACCGAAAATAATTTACGTCAGATCGTGAGCGGATAGCATAGCCACGGTCTGTGCGCCGCTGGATAACTTGCTCTTTTTCGTTCGGCGGTGCGATACGATATGGAGGAATAAAAATGAAAAAGACAAACATTCACAAATTGGTATTCGCAGCAGTATTGGTAGCCCTTGCAGTGGTAGGCTCGCTCATCTCGTTCCCTATCGGCGCTTCAAAGTGCGCACCTGTTCAGCACCTTGTAAACATAATCGGTGCAGTTTTCCTTGGACCTGCATGGGCAGTGGGCGTTGGCTTCACAGCCGCACTTCTCAGAAATCTTCTGGGACTTGGCTCTCTCCTTGCGTTCCCAGGCTCAATGGTTGGCGCATTCGTTGCAGGTATGCTCTATAAGTACATAAAGAAGCTCCCTGTCGCTTATGTTGGCGAGCTTTTCGGCACATCAGTCCTCGGTGGACTTCTTGCATACCCTGTTGCAAGATTTCTCGTTGGCGCACCAGCCGCAGCAATAACAGTTTATATCCTGCCTTTCTTTGTAAGCTGTGCAGGCGGTACAGTTCTTGCTATCGTTATCGTTACAGCTCTTAAAAAGGCAAAAGTATTTGATAATTTTCTTGGCTTCTCAAAGGAGGTAAGAGCATAATGGGCTCTATAATTGAAAGCTGTGCGAAAGCAGCAGACAAGGTAAGAGATATATGCCCTTTGGTGCATTGTATCACAAATTATGTTACTGTAAATGACGTTGCAAACTGCATTCTCGCCATTGGCGCTTCACCTATCATGGCAGACGATATCGCAGAAGCAGCAGATATAACTTCTATTTCAAAGGCTCTCGTTATAAACATGGGTACTCTCAATGCAAGAACGGTCGAGTCAATGGTAGCTGCTGGAAAGAAAGCCAACGAGCTTGGCGTTCCTGTGGTTTTTGACCCAGTTGGAGCAGGCGCATCAAATTTCAGAAATGAAACTGCAAAGCGTATACTTGAAAATGTGAAAATAAGTATACTCAGAGGAAATCTTTCTGAAATGTCATATCTTGCAGGACTAGAAGTTTCCACAAAGGGTGTTGACACCTCGGAAGCTGACGAGAAAAACGACCCTGTTTCCGTTGCGAAAAAAACAGCCGCAAAGTATAACTGCGTTGCAGCTATCACTGGTGCGGTGGATACAATAACAGACGGAAAAAGAGTCGCAAGGATATCAAACGGTCACCCATATCTTTCAAAGGTAACAGGCACAGGCTGTATGACAACAGGACTTGTAGGCTCATTTGCAGGTGCTTGCGACGATATGTATACCGCCGCTGTAACAGGCATTGCAAGCATGGGCATAGCAGGCGAGTTCGCATATGAAAATGCTGGAGAGATAGGCTCAGGAAGTTTCCATATTTCTATCATTGACGCAATCAGCAAAATGAATAGTCAGGTATTTGCGGCTAAGGCTAAGATAGAAGAAGTTTAGTATTGCAATATTTCAGATCTAGTGGTATCATATCAATGTGATGCCACTAAATTTTATGTGGTGATGTTGCTTGCGGGGGCGAACAGCGTTCGTCCGTTTGCATTGCATATTATACTTTTTCATACAAAGGAGAATGAAAAATGACCGTAAGATTTGCTTGTGAAAAGGATATACCGCAAATGAACAGCCTGCTCTATCAGGTAGAAAGAGTTCATCAGCAGGGCAGACCTGACCTTTTTAAAGAGGGTGCGAAAAAGTATACTGATAACGAGCTTAAAGATATGCTCAAGGATAAAACAAAGCCTATATTTGCCGCAGTTGATGAAAATGATGTGATGAAGGGCTACGCTTTTTGTGTGTTTCAGGAGCATAAGGGCGACAACGTTCTCACGGATATAAAGACTTTGTATATCGACGATCTGTGCGTTGATGAAAATTGCAGAGGTCAGCATATCGGCTCGGTACTTTACGAGGCGGTGAAGAAATTCGCTAAGGAGCAGGGCTGTTATAATGTTACTCTCAACGTGTGGGAGTGTAATCCATCGGCAAGAAAATTTTACGAAAAAGCAGGGCTGAAGCCATACAAGACAGGTATGGAAGTTATTTTATGATAAAAGATAAGAGGGTAAAAAAATGGACAAATCGAAAATTGACTACACGCTTTATCTCTGCACTGACCGTGGACTTATGTCCTGCGAAACTATCGAGCAGTCGGTAGAGGAGGGTGTAAAAGGCGGCTGTACAGTTATCCAGCTAAGAGAGAAGGACTGCACTTCAAGAGAGTTCTATGAGCTTGCAGTTCGAGTAAAAAAGATAACGGACAAATACAATGTGCCGCTTATCATCAACGACAGACTTGATATCGCACAGGCTGTTGACTGTGCAGGCGTTCATCTGGGACAGAGCGATATGCCATGTGCAGTTGCAAGAAAAATCCTCGGTGAGGACAAGATAATAGGTATTTCTGCGGCAACTCTTGAAGAAGCTAAGAAAGCACAGGCAGATGGTGCAGATTACCTTGGCGTTGGTGCAATGTATGCCACCAACACAAAGACAGACGCAAGAGCTGTCACAAAGGAACAACTTGTAGAAATAAGAGCCGCTGTGGATATTCCTATCGTAATAATAGGCGGAGTTAATCAAAAAACTGTGCCGAACTTTAAGGGTATGGGTATTGACGGCGCTGCGGTAGTTTCTGCGGTGGTATCTCAGCCTGATATTGAAAAGGCGGCAAAGGATCTTCGTGAGCTTTGCGAGGATTGCTTCGGAAGATAAGATGTTGAACGGGCGGTTATTAAGACCGTCCGTTTTTTTGTTTTGAAAAATGTATGATTTTGTTTTTCGATTTTACACAAATTATACATTGTGCTATTGACGATTAAGTTAAAATCGGTTATAATAAATTAAAAAGCTTTGTTTTTTTGGATTAAAACGCTAATGCGTTGAAATAGTAATGTATGTTAGGAGAGTAAAAATGAAAAAAACTAAGATCGTATGCACTATCGGACCTTCCACAGATGACGAAAACATTATGCGTGAGCTTATGAAAAACGGTATGGACGTTGCGAGATTCAATTTCTCACACTCTGACCACAGTGTTCATAAGGCTCGTTTTGAAACTGTATGCAAGCTAAGGGAAGAACTTGGCGTTAATATTGCAACTCTTCTTGATACAAAAGGACCTGAGGTAAGACTTAAAAACTTTAAGGATCACAAGCCTGTTACTATCAAGGACGGCGATACATTCACACTTACCACAAGAGAAGTGGAGGGTGATGAAACTATCTGCTCTATCACATTCCCACAGCTTCCAAAGGACGTTTCTGTAGGCACTAGAATACTTATTAATGACGGAAATATCGAGCTGAAAGCTACCAGAGTTGACAACACTGACATCGTCTGCGAAGTTATCCACGGCGGAGTTGTTTCCGACCACAAGGGTATCAACGTTCCTGACGTAAACCTTTCTATGCCTTATATCTCTGACGCTGATATGTCTGACCTTGAATTTGGCGCAAAAATGGGATTTGACTATATCGCAGCTTCATTCGTAAGAACAGGCGCTGACGTTATTTATCTTAGAAAATTTACTCAGAGCCTTGGCTGGTTCAATCCTAGAATTATCGCTAAGATAGAAAACGCTCAGGGTGTTGCCAATATTGACGAGATCCTTGACGCTGCTGACGGAATAATGGTAGCAAGAGGAGATATGGGCGTTGAGATACCTTTCGAGCAGATACCTGCTATCCAGAAAGAGCTTATCAGAAAAGCCTACAACGCAGGCAAGAACGTTATCACAGCAACTCAGATGCTGGAGTCTATGATAACAAACGCACGTCCTACAAGAGCCGAGATAACCGACGTTGCAAACGCTATTTATGACGGCTCGTCTGCTATAATGCTTTCAGGGGAAACTGCCGCAGGTAAATATCCTGTTGAGGCTGTCAAGACCATGAGCCTTATCGCAGAAACGACCGAAAAGGATATCGACTATATCTCACGTTTCAAGAAAAGAGCAGACGAGAGAAATTCATCTATCACTGACGCTATCTCACACGCTACTGTTACAACTGCCCATGACCTTAATGCTGTAGCGATCCTGACAGTAACAAAGGGCGGAACAACAGCAAGAACGCTTTCAAAATTCCGTCCGAACTGTCCTATAATCGCACTTACAACTGACGATACAACATATCATCAGCTCAGCCTTTCATGGGGTATCAGAGCAGGCGTTATCGAAGAGAAAACAAACACTGACGAACTCATCAGACACGCTCTGGAGCGTTCTGTGGAGCTTGGCTATCTGAAAAAAGGCGACCTTGTCGTTATTACAGCAGGAGTACCGCTTGGAATGAGCGGAACGACAAATCTGCTCAAAGTCGAGAGAGCGTAGTTTTTAAGTGAGAAGTGAGGAGTGAGGAATGGCAGCGCCATACCGAGCAAATCACCAACACAAAGTAAAAGCACCCACGAGCGAAGCGAGCAAAAGGTCTGCGGAGAGAACCTTAATAGGTGCAAGACTGCTAAGCGGTGCAGAAAAGCAATAGAAGAATTGCAAAAAATCAATTACAAAGCGGTGTGGGAGCGGAATGCTCTGCACCGTTTTTGTTGCGAAAAATGTTTGAGCTTTTTGGAGACGATCACTTTTTTTATTCAAATAATTTTCCGTGAATTGGGTAACCAATTCTAACATATGAAAGAAGTATGGCGTAAGAGTAATATTTCTGAATGTGACTTGACTTTGATTTTGAAGTATGTTATTATTTTAACATACGAGCGGTAGTATTATTAATAGGTATGCAATACTGAATATTGAGGTAATATGTGCTGCCCGAAATCTTATGTCAGGAGAGTATAAAATGGAAAGACAGTTTTATGACGAATGGGAAGGCTTTAAGCCCGGCAGATGGTCAAACACTTCTATCAATCTTCGTGATTTTATCCAGAAGAACTTCACACCATATGACGGTGACGACAGCTTCCTTACAGGCCCTACAGAAGCAACTACTAAGCTCTGGGAACAGGTAATGGAGCTTTCAAAGAAGGAGAGAGAAGCCGGCGGTGTTCTCGATATGGACACTAAGATCGTTTCTACTATCACTTCACACGGCCCTGGTTACCTTAACAAGGATCTTGAAAAGATCGTTGGTTTCCAGACTGACAAGCCTTTCAAGCGTTCTCTTCAGCCTTTCGGCGGTATCAGAATGGCTATGAATGCTTGCGAGCAGAACGGCTACACAGTTGATCCTGAAGTTGTAAAGATCTTTACTGAATATAGAAAAACTCACAATCAGGGCGTTTTTGACGCTTACACACCTGAGATGAAGCTTGCCAGACACGCTGCTATCATCACAGGCCTTCCAGACGCTTACGGCAGAGGAAGAATCATAGGCGACTACAGAAGAGTTGCTCTTTATGGTATAGACTATCTCGTTGAGGACAAGAAGGATCAGCTTGCTACTTCACTGGTAAGAATGACTTCTAAGAACATCAGACTCAGAGAAGAGCTTTCTGAGCAGATCAGAGCCCTTGGCGAACTCAAGAAGTTGGGCGAGATCTACGGCTACGATATCTCACGTCCTGCTAAGAACGCTAAGGAAGCTATCCAGTGGCTGTACTTCGGCTACCTTGCTGCTGTTAAGGAGCAGAACGGTGCTGCGATGTCACTTGGCAGAACTTCTACATTTATCGATATATACATCAAGAGAGATATGGACAGAGGTATCCTCACAGAGCAGGAGGCTCAGGAGCTTGTCGACCACTTCATCATGAAGCTCAGACTTGTTAAGTTCGCTAGAACACCTGAGTACAACTCACTGTTCTCAGGCGACCCAACTTGGGTAACAGAGTCTATCGGTGGCGTTTCTATCGACGGCGTTCCAATGGTAACAAAGACTTCATTCAGATATCTCCACACACTTGAGAACCTTGGTCCTGCACCAGAGCCAAACATGACAGTTCTGTGGAGCACAAAGCTTCCTGTAAACTTCAAGAAGTTCTGTGCTAAGACTTCTATCAAGACTTCTGCTATCCAGTACGAGAACGACGACCTTATGAGAGTTACACACGGTGACGACTACGCTATCGCTTGCTGCGTATCTTCAATGAGGATCGGTAAGGAAATGCAGTTCTTCGGTGCAAGAGCTAACCTTGCTAAGTGCCTGCTTTATGCTATCAACGGCGGTGTTGACGAAAGACTTAAGATACAGGTAGGTCCTAAGTATCGTCCGGTTACAGGCGATTACCTCGATTATGATGATGTAATGGCTAAGTATGACGATATGATGGAGTGGCTGGCTGGTCTGTATGTAAATACACTGAACGTTATCCACTATATGCACGATAAGTATTCTTATGAGAGAGTTCAGATGGCTCTTCATGACAGAGATGTCAAGAGATACTTCGCTACAGGTATCGCAGGTCTGTCAGTTGTTGCTGACTCACTTTCTGCTATCAAGTACGCTAAGGTAAAGTGCATCAGAGATGAGGACGGAATCGTTACAGATTACGAAGTTGAGGGCGATTTCCCTAAGTATGGCAACAACGACGAGAGAGTTGACAAGATCGCAGTTGACCTCGTTAGAACATTTATGGACAAGATCAGAAAGCACCACACATACAGAGATGGTGTTCCTACAATGTCTATCCTTACTATCACATCTAACGTTGTTTATGGTAAGAAGACTGGTTCTACACCTGACGGAAGAAAGATCGGTGTGCCTCTTGCTCCTGGTGCTAACCCAATGCACGGCAGAGATACTCACGGTGCATCTGCATCACTTTCTTCAGTTGCTAAGCTGCCATTCAGACACGCTCAGGACGGTATCTCAAACACATTCTCTATCATTCCTGACGCTCTTGGCAAGGACGACAAGGTATTCATGGGCGACCTTGATATCGAAAGCATAGCTAAGGAGCTTAACGAAGATGGGGTTTAATGTTAAAAAGGACGAGGACGAGGCTCAGGTAAACGAGCTTGTTGACGTCATTGACAGACTTATGATGGGCGGTCAGGGTCATCTTACGATAGACATTGACGAAACTGAAGAAGGTCTGAACGTTAAAACTTACAGCACTTCCGATTGTGGCGGTGACGGCAAGACGGCTTGCTGTCAGCCTACAGAAGAGGACGCTGTTGACAGAGATGAAGATTAACTCCCTATTTTAGAAAACGGCGGAGATAAATGCTCCGCTTGTTTTCCATAAATACTAAGAAAGGAATGTAATACTATGGCAAACTTTGAACCAACAGAGGCACAGGTAGACAACCTTATCGGACTTCTTGACGGATATGCTGAAAAAGGCGGTCATCACCTTAACGTAAATGTACTTAACAGAGAAACTCTTCTGGACGCTCAGGCTCACCCTGAGAAGTATCCACAGCTCACTATCAGAGTTTCAGGCTACGCTGTAAACTTTGTAAAGCTTACTAAGGAGCAGCAGGACGACGTTATTTCAAGAACGTTCCACAAGAGCCTTTAATTTGAGCTTTGCCGCATAGAGCGAGTTTCTTTGCGGATAATATGCACACGGGCGGTCGGCGTCGTCTTACATGGAACATCTTGTTTTATGTGGAGGGGAGCTGCCGCTCGTTTGTTACTTTTTGCGGATAGGTATGCGGTGATATAAATTTGTGAGCGAGCAGAAACGGGACGTCAAGGGCGCCGTCCCCTACAGAATGGTTTGTGCAGGCTGAACGGGCGTACGTTCATGCGAAATAAAAAAGGAGGGATATCCCATGGAGGGATTTATACATTCTACGGAAAGCTTTGGTACGGTGGACGGACCGGGGATAAGGTTTGTTATTTTCTTTCAGGGCTGTCCTATGCGGTGTCTTTACTGCCACAATCCTGATACTTGGAAGATAGGCACGGGTACAAAGAGGACGGTTGAAAGTCTGCTGGCGGAATATGACTCGGTAAAAGAGTTCATGAAAAATGGCGGAATTACCTGCACGGGCGGTGAGCCTTTGGTACAGATAGACTTTGTGACGGAGCTTTTTGAAAAGGCTAAGGAAAAGGGGATACACACTTGTCTTGACAGCTCGGGCATCACTTTTACGCCTGACAGCACGGAAAAGTTTGAAAGGCTTTGCAAATGCACTGACCTTGTTATGCTGGATATCAAGCATATTGACCGTGAGGAACACAAGAAGCTTACGGGGCATTACAATGACAACATTCTTGCGTTTGCGAAGTTTTTGTCGGAGCATGGTGTGCCTATATGGATACGTCATGTTGTTGTGCCGGGTATCACGGACAAGGAAGAATATCTTTTCAGGCTGGGTGAATTTATTTCTCAGCTAAAGACGCTGAAAGCGCTTGACGTTTTGCCTTATCACACCATGGGCAAGGTAAAGTATGAGCAGCTCGGTATAGATTATCCTCTTGGTGACACGCCGCCTCTTGACAAGGAGGACGCTGTTAAGGCGAGAGATGTTATCATGAGAGGGCTTAAAGCGGCGTTGAAAAAGAGAAAATAGGCTTTGCATAAGCCGTAAAAGCGGGCGAACGCTGTTCGCCCCTACAGATTATATTGGGTCATTTTAATACGGGCAGGCTTTGGTCTGCCTGTTTTTTTGTGTAAAAATATATTTTTTGTCCTGCATTTTTGAAAATATTCTGTCTGTTTGGATAATTGACGGCAGGCTTAAAATATGGTAAAATAAATAAGTAAGGAATACAGCAATAGAATATTGTTAGGACAGGTTTATATTGGAAACGCACATTCTCTGAATGATAACGAACAACACAGCGTCTGAGAAAGGGCTGTAGGTTTGATATCATAAGGAGGATTTTTTTATGCCAAAGAATTTGTTTCAGGAGATAGTTTTTACGGTGCTGATGGTGTTTGTGATGGTATACGCCATGATATGCTACAACATTGTACTCAACATGGGCGGAATGTCAAATGCCGTATTTCTCAAGGCTTTTCATGAGCTTGTCATAATGGCTCCGATAGCTTTTGTTCTTGACTTTTTTGCTGTGGGAAAGATAGCAAAGAAAAAGGCTTTCAGCATTGTTGATGTGAGAAAGGATAATCCTTTTCATCTTGTGCTTGCCATATCTGTTATCTCTGTTATTTTTATGTGTCCACTCATGAGCCTTGCGGCTACGCTGCTTTTTAAGGACGCAGGCAGAGAAGTTATTGCGGTATGGTTAGAAACAACTGCTATGAACTTTCCTATGGCTCTTTGCTGGCAGCTTTTCTTTGCAGGTCCGATAGTTAGATTCGTCTTCGGACTTATTTTCAGAGAGCGTGAACAGAAAAGCGGGGCTGTATCTGCAGCTGCGGAATAAGGTTTTTACGAGTGGACTTCAGTCTGCTCGTTTTTTATTTTACACTGAAAAATAAAAACTAAAAAAAGTGTTAAAAGCCTTTACAAAGGCAGGCGGTTGTGTTATAATAGTAATCGTAAAAATTTGCGTGAAAAAGGAGGAGCTTATAGTGCAGAAGGCGTATCTGATTTTGGAGAACGGTACTATTTTCGAGGGTAAAAGTTTCGGCGCAGCTGGCGAAGCTATTGGCGAAATTGTTTTTACTACGGCTATGACAGGCTATCTCGAAACACTTACTGACCCTAGTTACTACGGACAGATAGTTGTTCAGACATTTCCGTTAATTGGTAACTATGGCGTTATTCCTGAGGATTTTGAAAGTGAATGTCCTCATGTTAAAGCTTATATTGTTAGAGATTGGTGTCAAGAGCCTAGCAACTTCCGTTGTGAGGGTGATCTTGACACTTTTTTAAAGCAGCATAACATCGTAGGTCTTTACGGTATTGACACTCGTCAGCTCACAAAAATAGTTCGTGAGTCGGGTGTTATGAACGGAAAGATCGTTCCTGAGGGTTCAAGTTTCGGCTTGACAGATCTTAAGAACTACACGATAGTTGAGGCTGTAAAGAACACGACTTGCTCTGAGGAGAAAACATTCGAGCCTGAGGGAGAGGTCAAGAGAAAGGTAGTGCTTTACGATTTTGGTGCAAAGCACAACATTGGAAGAGAGCTTGTTAAGAGAGGCTGCGAGGTAACTGTTGTTCCTGCATATACTAAGGCAGAGAGGATAAAGGAGCTTTCACCTGACGGCATAATGCTTTCAAACGGCCCTGGAGATCCTGCGGAGAATGTGGAGATAATCGAGGAGCTTAAAAAGCTTTCCGAGATGAAGATACCTACGTTTGGAATTTGTTTGGGTCATCAGCTTTTGGCGCTTGCACATGGTGCGATGACACACAAGCTGAAGTATGGTCACAGAGGTGCGAACCAGCCTGCTGAGAACACAGAAACGGGAAGAGTTTACATAACATCACAGAACCATGGATATGCAGTAGAGAACGATTCACTCCCTGAGGGTGAAGCAAAGGTGCTTTATGTAAATGCCAATGACGGCACTTGTGAGGGTATCAGATATCTCAACGAGCCTGCATTTTCTGTACAGTTCCACCCAGAGGCTTGTGGTGGTCCGCATGATACTGACTTCTTGTTTGATGAGTTTATTGCGCTCATTGACACTAACAAGAAATAAGCTCTGATTTTTTGAAGTATAGAAATTATTGATCTCAGTTTCTGCAACAGTAGAGGCGAACAGTGTTCGCCCGTGGCTGACGGAATGTGTTTGATATGACTATTGTAGTGTTCATTATTCGAGCGGCTTTTATATGGGGCGGTCGTGATAGTGAACGGGCGAACGCTGTTCGCCCCTACATTATGTTTTACTGAGGTTGTTAAGCTTTAACACAGAGGGCTGCTGGGTGCGGTTTTCGAGAGTGTGAGAAGGGATAACTCCTCACTCCTCACTCCTCACTTTCAGCGTTTCCCTAAACTTTTCAGAAAGGATTGAATTTAAGTGCCTTTAAATAAAGATATAAAGCGAGTTCTCGTTATCGGCTCGGGTCCTATCGTTATAGGTCAGGCTGCAGAGTTTGACTATGCAGGTACACAGGCTTGCCGTGCGCTCAAGCAGGAGGGTCTGGAGGTTATTCTTATAAACTCTAACCCTGCTACTATCATGACGGACAATGCTATGGCTGACAAGATATACATTGAGCCGCTTACTCTTGAAACTGTTAAGAGAGTTATCAAAAAAGAACGTCCTGACAGCCTGCTTTCTACCCTTGGCGGTCAGACGGGTCTTACGCTTTCTATGCAGCTTGCTAAGGAGGGATTCCTTGACAAGTATAATGTAAAGCTTCTTGGTGCTAACCCTGAAACTATCGACAAGGCTGAGGACAGACAGATGTTCAAGGACACTATGGAGTCTATCGGTCAGCCATGTATCCCGTCTAAGGTCGTTAATACTGTTGAGGACGCTGTAGACTTCGCTAATCAGCCTGGTATCGGTTATCCTCTTATCATCAGACCTGCTTTTACACTTGGCGGTACAGGCGGCGGTATAGTTAATGATGAAGAAGAACTGAAAGAGATCACAAGAAACGGTCTTTATCTTTCACCTATCACTCAGGTGCTTGTTGAGAAATGTATCGCAGGCTGGAAAGAGATCGAGTTCGAGGTAATGAGAGATGCTAAGGGCAACGTTATCACTGTTTGCTCAATGGAGAACTTTGATCCTGTTGGTGTTCACACAGGCGACTCTATCGTTATCGCTCCTGCTGTTACGCTGGCTGATAAGGAATATCAGATGCTCCGTTCCGCAGCTTTGAAGATAATCGATACTCTTAAAGTAGAGGGTGGCTGTAACTGTCAGTTCGCTCTTAACCCTGATAGCTTCGAGTATGCTGTTATCGAGGTAAACCCTAGAGTTTCACGTTCTTCCGCACTTGCTTCTAAGGCGACAGGTTATCCTATCGCTAAGGTTGCAGCTCAGATAGCTATCGGATATACTCTTGACGAGATAAAGAATGCTGTAACAGGCAAGACTTATGCTTGCTTTGAGCCTGCCCTTGACTATGTTGTTGTTAAGCTCCCTAAGTGGCCTTTCGACAAGTTCGTTTATGCTAAGCGTGAGCTTGGTACACAGATGAAGGCTACAGGTGAAGTTATGGCAATCGGCTCGACTTTTGAGCAGGCTATAATGAAGGCTGTAAGAGGAGCTGAGATAGGTCATGACTGCCTTATCTCACCTAAGATGCTTGACCTTGATGACAAGACTATCCATGACAGACTTTCTGACTGCACAGACGAAAGACTTTTCGTTGTATACGAGGCTCTCAGACGTGGAGTTTCTGTTGATGAGATACACAGCATCACTAAGATAGACGAGTGGTTCCTCTACAAGCTCTGCAAGCTTATAGACATGGAAAAGACACTCAAGAATGACTTCAATGAGGAAACTTATCTTGAAGCTAAGAAGATAGGCTACACTGATAAGGTCATCGAGAAGATAACAGGCAAGAAGATAGAAAAGCCTGTTCATGCTGTATTTAAAATGGTTGATACCTGTGCGGCTGAGTTTGCGGCTATGACACCTTACTTCTACTCAACATATGACAACGAGGACGAGGCAAGCGAGTTCATTGCAAACAGGGGTCATGACAGAAAGACTGTTATAGTATTCGGTTCAGGTCCTATCAGAATAGGTCAGGGTATCGAATTCGACTATGCGTCAGTTCACTGCGTATGGGCGTTGAAAGAAAAGGGCTATGACGTTGTTATCGTAAACAACAACCCTGAGACGGTTTCAACTGACTTTGATACTGCTGACAGACTTTATTTCGAGCCTCTTACTGACGAGGACGTTATGAACATCATCAGAGTTGAAAAGCCTGTTGGCGTTGTTGTGGCATTCGGCGGACAGACTGCTATCAAGCTCACAAAGCATATGGCTGAGCATGGTGTAAACATTCTTGGTACTCCTCCTGACGCTATCGACGCTGCTGAGGACAGAGAGAGATTTGACGAGCTGCTTGAACAGCTTAAAATAAAGAGACCTCAGGGCTTTACGGTCATGACTTGTGACGAGGCTCTTGAAGTTGCAAACAAGATACACTATCCTGTTCTTATGAGACCTTCTTACGTTCTTGGCGGACAGAACATGATAATCGCATTCAATGATGATGATATCAAGGAATACATGGCTATCATTCTCGACCAGGGAATCGAGAACCCTGTACTTATAGACAAGTATCTTATGGGTACTGAGCTTGAGATAGACGCTATCTGTGACGGCGAGGATATTCTTATCCCTGGTATCATGGAGCATATCGAGAGAACAGGTATCCACTCAGGCGACTCTATTGCGGTTTATCCTGCATGGAACGTTTCTGACAGCTTGATAAACAGAATTATCGAGTGTTCAAAGAAGCTTGCTATCGCACTTAACACAAAGGGTCTTGTAAACATTCAGTATATTGCATACCATGACGAGATATATGTTATCGAGGTAAACCCACGTTCTTCAAGAACTATCCCTTATATCTCTAAGGTAACGGGCGTTCCTATGGTAGACCTTGCAACTAAGTGTATGCTTGGCGAGAAGCTCAAGGACATGGGCTACGGCACTGGCCTTTACAGAAATTCACCATATGTTGCCGTTAAAGTTCCTGTATTCTCATTCGAGAAGCTTATCGGCGTTGACAACCACCTTGGACCTGAGATGAAGTCAACAGGTGAGGTACTTGCAGTTTCTAATTCTCTTGAAGAGTCACTGTATAAGGGCCTTACTGCTGCTGGCTACAAGCTTGGCAAGAAGGGCGGAGTATTCATCACTGTCAGAGATTCTGACAAGGGCGAGATACCACAGACGGCTAAGATGTTCGCTGACCTTGGATTTAAGATATACGCTACAAACGGCACTGCTAAGGTGCTTCACGAGCATGGCATTGACGCTGAGGTAGTGGCTAAGATACACGAGAATGAGGACAACAACACTCTTACACTTATCGAGAGCGGAAAGATAGCTTATGTTATCTCAACTTCTTCAAAGGGAAGAATACCTACCAGAGATTCTGTTAAGATAAGAAGAAAGACAGTTGAGTGGAACATTCCTTGCCTGACTTCTATCGACACTGCAAACGCTATTGCGGCATCTATCAGAAGTAAATACACTGAGTCAACTACTGAGATAGTTGATATCAACAACATGAGAACTGAAAAGCAGACATTTGAGTTCACAAAGATGCAGGGCTGCGGCAATGACTACATCTATTTCAACTGCTTTGACCAGAGAATAGACAATCCTGAGGGTCTGGCACTTAATCTGTCTGACAGACACTTCGGTATCGGTGGTGACGGTGTTATCCTTATCTGCCGTTCAAAGGTCGCAGACGCTAAGATGAGAATGTTCAATCTTGACGGTTCTGAGGGCAAGATGTGCGGAAACGGTATCAGATGCGTTGCTAAGTTCATGAGAGATAACGGCATTGTTGACAAGGACGAAATGACTATCGAAACACTTTCGGGTATCATGACAGTTTCACTTATCCGTCACTACGGTGAGGTAAGCGGTGCTACTGTAAACATGGGCAAGGCTATTCTTGCTCCTCACCTTGTTCCTGTTGAACTTGAGCCTGACGAGAACGGCAGGGTAGTTGACAGAAAGGTGAACATTGCAGGAAATGACTACAACATCACCTGCGTTTCAATGGGCAACCCACACGCTGTTGTATTTATGAACAATGTTGACAGCCTTGACATTGACAAGGTAGGTCCTGAGTTCGAGCATGACAAGATATTCCCTGAGAGAGTGAACGCTGAGTTCATCAAGGTGATCGATGACCACACACTCAAGATGAGAGTATGGGAGAGAGGCTCCGGCGAAACTTGGGCTTGCGGCACCGGTGCTTGTGCAGCAGCAGTTGCGGCTGTTCTTAACGGATTCTGCAAAAAGGACGAGGAAATATCTGTTATACTTAAGGGAGGCACTCTTAAGATAAGATACACAGACGAGGCTGTATATCTTACAGGCGACGCTGTAACAGTATTCTCAGGTCACATCGTAATGTAAATTTCGCAGCGGACACTGCGTTAAAAAAGCGGCAGCCGCAGAGCGTTTTGAATGAGCTTTGCGGCTGTGTGCGTTTTATAAGTTTGACCCGTGAAACTTCGGGTCGCAAAAATGAAAAGGAGTTGGAATTATGCCAAGTATCAACGAAAATTTTCTCAAGCTGGAAAAGAATTATCTTTTTATAAACATTGCCAAGAAGGTAAAGGCCTTCACTGAGGCTCACCCTGAGGCTGACATCATCAGAATGGGTATCGGCGACGTTACTCAGCCTATCGCAAAGTGCGTTGTTGAGGCAATGAAAAAGGGCGCTGACGAAATGGGTGTCAAGGAAACATTCAAGGGCTATGAGGACAGCGGTGCAGGATATGACTTCCTGAAAGAGGCTGTTGCAGGCTACTACAAGAGCTTCGGTGTTGTCATTCCTGCTGACGACATCAGGATAAACGACGGTGCAAAGTCTGACTGCGGAAACATTGTTGACATTTTCGGTGACGACAATGTAGTGCTTATCACAGACCCTGCATATCCTGTTTATGTTGACACAAACCTTATGAACGGCAGAAAGGTAATTTATGCTGATTCAAACGAGGAGAACAACTTTGCGGCTATGCCTGACGAGAACGTAAAGTGCGACATTATTTATCTTTGCTCACCTAACAATCCAACGGGTTCTGTTTACACTAAGGAGCAGCTTAAAGTTTGGATAGACTATGCAAAGAAGAACAACGCTATCATCATTTATGATTCTGCATACGAGGCATTCATTACAGAAAAGGACGTACCAAGAAGTATTTTTGCTGTTGAGGGTGCAAAGGAATGTGCTATCGAGATGTGTTCACTTTCAAAGACAGCAGGCTTCACAGGAATGAGATGCGGATACACTGTTATCCCTCACGAGCTTGTTGTTAAGGCATCTGACGGCAGCGAAGTTTCTATCGCTCAGCTTTGGGGCAGACGTGAAGGCTCAAAGTTCAACGGTGTATCATATCCTGTTCAGTGTGCTGCTGCGGCTGTATTCACTGAGGAGGGTCAGAAACAGACAAGAGCAAACATTGAATACTATCAGAACAACGCAAAGGTAATGGCTTCCACACTTGACGAGCTTGGTATCAAGTACACAGGCGGCAAGAACTCGCCATACATCTGGCTGAAATGCCCTAACAACATGGGTTCTTGGGAGTTCTTTGATTATCTTCTTGAGAACGCAAATGTTGTTGGCACACCTGGTGCAGGTTTTGGCAAGAACGGCGAAGGCTGGTTCAGACTTACTGCTTTTGGTGACAAGGACAGGACTGTTGAGGCTATGGAGAGAATAAAGAAGCTGCTGACTAAGTAGTGAGGAGTTAGGAGTTAGGAGTGAGGAATTATTCTTGCTTTTACTCTGATATTCTCGGATAGGTTTTATATGATTTTAAAAGGGCGGTTTTGACCGCTCTTTTTTTTGTTCGCAAATTCTACCGCCGCAAAATCACTTCGCTCTTCGCGGATTGTACTTTGTACAAAGATATAGTAAAAGCGGTGCAGAGTTTTTTACTCCGACACCGCTTTGTTATTTGCTTTAGTTTGTGTTTCTTCTACTTGGTAGTGGCTCTTTGCTAGGTTTGGCTATGCCATTCCTCACTCCTCACTCCTCACTTAGCCTACACCTTTATTCTCCGATACTCTCCCGGAGTCATATTTTCATACCGTTTGAATACCACGGAGAAATAAGATCCGTCCTGAAAGCCCGTTTCATCTGATATCTCGCCTATGGTCTTGTTGGAATACACAAGCAGATCCTTTGCGTGCTGTACTCTTACTTGCGCAAGATACTCCATAGGTCTGAGCTGAAAATTTTTCTTAAAGAGTCTGCATAAGTGCTGCTCGGATACTCCTGCGATTTTTGCAAGCTCGTTAAGCTTTATTTGCTCCGGATAATGCTCTTCAATATACTGCAATACGTCTGCCAAGGCAACAGATTGTGCGGTATAAAATGACGAGAGCCTGTTATCAGCTATTTTACGATATTCTATAAGAAAGTCGTAAAGCTGTGCTGAAGCGTAATGATTGCCATAAAGCTTATCACTTTTCAGAGTATAATAGATGCGTGTTATGATACGGCGTAATCTGTCCATATCTACCCCTTGAATGGCGGTGAACTTATTAAGCTTCCACTGCTCCAAGAGGGGAATGACCTGTGAGCCAGAAAAGGCTATCCAATCCAGATACCACGCATCGCTTAGCGCATGATACTCATGTGGACAGAATGGGGGGATATAGAAAACAGTATCGGGCGGTATTTTTGTGGTTTCTCCGTTTATTATGACCTCGCCCTCCCCTGAGCGTGACAAAAATATTTGTGGGTACTCGTAGCCATCTGCACGTTTTATTGGAAACTGCCAGCTTTCAAGTCCCAGACCTACCACATAAAAGGGCAGGTTTTTTTCGTCGCCTATGACGGGATATATCTGTTTGTACATTATTCTGCACCCCCAATTTACATATCTTTATAATACCACTGGGTTTGGGGTTTGTCAAGATAAAACTATTCTTTTGCTGAGCTTTTAAAGAAAAGCGAAAAGATAAAGGCGAATGTCATGGCTGCAGTTATGCCTGCGGCGGAGGCGGTAAGTCCCCCTGTGAAAATGCCTAGGAAGCCTATTTTATCTATCTGTTCACGGACACCGTTATAGAGAAGATAGCCGAAGCCCGTGAGAGGTACAGTTGCGCCACAGCCAGCGAGGTCTATAAGTGGCTTATAAAGTCCCAGCGCACCCAGAAGAACGCCGCCTGTGACGTATGCCACCAGTATTCGTGCGGGGGTCAGTTTTGTGAAGTCCATAAGCACCTGTCCTATGGCACAAAAAAGACCTCCTATAAGAAAAGCCCATAGATAGTCCATTAGTTTGCTCCTTTCATATCTTTTTCCCCTGACAGCCACACGAGATGTGAGATAGAGGGGATAGATTCCCCTTGCTGATTTACTGTTGGTGACATTAGCGCACCCGTGGCAGCAAAGAGGATATTTTTTATTTCACCTGCACGGAGCTTCGGGAGAAAATAGCCGCACAGAACGCTTCCTGCACACCCACAGCCGCTTCCCCCTGCGTGGATATCCTGCTCGTCAAAGTCATAGAGCATCATGCCGCAATCTTTATGATTGTCACGGATATTTATATTTTCACGCTCGAAAAGCTCACAGAGAATACGGCTTCCAACTTTGCCAAGGTCGCCTGTGACGATATAATCAAAGTCGGAGGGGGTCATGCCTGTGTCGGTGAAAAATGTGCTTATGGTGGAAAAGGCTGCAGGTGCCATGGCTGCACCCATGTTGTTGGCGTCGCTCACGCCCAAGTCAACTATTTTTCCGATAGTACAGCCCCTGATGTAGGGGGGCTTGTCCGAGGGGGCAACCACCAATGAGCCTGAGGCTGTGGCTGTCCACTGAGATGTGGGAATACGCTGTCCACCGTAGTTGAGGGGAAAGCGGTACTGCCTTTCAGCGGTGCAGAAGTGGGAAGATGTGACCGCCATTGCTTTTTTTGCGAGGTCGTTGTCAACGAAAAGAGAGGCGAGGAGAAGTCCCTCCGCCATGGTGGAGCAGGCTCCGTAAATGCCGAGAAAGGGCATTTCAAAGGCTCTTACGCCATAGGTAGTGCCGACACACTGATTTAGCAGGTCACCGCCGAAAAGCACGTCTATATCCTCGGGGGAGAGGGCGGCTTTATCCAAAGCGTGAAGCACTGCCTGCTTTTGAAGCTGACTTTCGCCCTTTTCAAAGCTATCTGTGGATAAATAGGGATCGTCATTTATTTTGTCAAAATAGTCGCCCAAAGGTCCTTCGTTTTCTTTCTTGCCGCCTATGGCTGCGAAAGAGATGACAGAGGGTGAGGTTTTCATAAGCTTAGTGGCTTTCATTTTATCACTCCTATTGATGAATATCGTCATTTGATGTTATTTTCTACATTGCAGATGAAAATATGCAAAAAAAGTTTGGCGTTTTAAACGTAAACTTAAAACTATCTTAAAATAAACTTGTTTTGATCTCAAAATCGTTGACATATTCACAAAAAAAAGATATAATTAAATAGTCGATTTATTGTTGATTATGTAGTGTTTTGTTAAGTGGTATGTGTGAAGGGAGGATATGTCCCGTAGGGGGCATAGTTTTAGATGAAGAAAAATGAAGATAAGCCGGTGGTCATAAAGCTTGACCGAAAAAAAATAAAGCAGTCGGCTAAAGGCAGGGTGAAGCGAAATTATATCGCCTGCATAGCAGTGTGCTTCATAATGGTATTTATTGCAGGAGAATATGGTTCGACCACGCAGAATGTGTCAAGCTATGATAATTCTCACGTTGCTGATCTTAAATATGACGCCGAAGATAAGGAAGAGATCATTGAGGATATGGTTAAAAATGAACTTACGGCAGAACAGGTCAGTGACAAGTGGCAGATAGATAACCCTGACGCTGTAAAAAAGTGGTTAGACGCTTATAAAAAATACGGAGTTGACGGGCTAAATTCAAAGGAAGTCACGTTCTTTGGTTCATCAAACGACACTTCTAATCTGGAAGCACTGGCAGACGCTTTTTCTTTTAGCCGAAATGCAAAGGAAAAGGCACAGACCTATCTTAATGACAGGCTCAATAATTTTACAGCCTCTGCTTCGGTTTATTTTGACAGTGCAACAAGCTCTAATTCCTATCAGTTTTCATTGCTTACGGCGATAATGAATGTTTTAGGAAAAAAATCCACATGGGATACTATAGTTTCATTCGTGTATTTTATTTTCCAGTTGATGTTCACCATATTCATAGTGAATGTGCTTTGGGTATGTGAGAGAAGATTTTTCCTTGAAAATCACACATACAAGAAAACGAAGATAGGCAGACTAGGCTTTCTTTTCCGCGAGAGAACGCTTCACCCCGCAAGGACTATGTTTGTAACTAGCATATATCAGACCTTATGGGCGTTTACTATCGTGGGATATCCTATAAAACATTATGCCTATTCAATGGTGCCGTTCATATGTGCGGAAAACCCTAACATCAAGACGAGAAAGGCAATAAAGCTTTCTATCGCCATGACTAGGGGATACAAGTGGCAGCTTTTCAAGGTGGATCTTTCTATGATAGGCTGGACACTGCTTTCGAGCATATCGTTCGGTGCGGTGGGAGTATTCTGGTCTAACCCATATACAACGGCGATAGATGCAGAGTTGTATTTACAGCTAAGGCGTGAGGCTATCAAGAACAAGATAGAGGGCTATGAGGAGCTTAATGATAAGCTGCTTGACCTTGACCTTCTGGAAGAGCTTATGGCTGAGGAAGCTACACAAAAGGGAGAAAATCCTGACATTGTTAGAAGCATACCGATATGCACGATAAAAGTGCCTGAAAATAATGAGAATGGGGGCGGTGAATAATGGAGAGAACGCTGACGCTTGACGATCTGCGGGAATTTGAGCAATACCCCGGTCTTGCGGTAGACAGAAAGGCGCATTTCAGCCGATTTGCCAACAAGACTATAGTTCACCGTGACTATCACAGAAACTATACACTCATGACGTATATACTGCTGTTTTTCATATTCGCATTTATAGGCTGGATATGGGAAGTGGGCATACACATTGTTGAGGACGGAGTTTTCGTCAATCGAGGAACCATGTTTGGCCCATGGCTTCCTATATATGGTTTTGGAGGTGTGTGCGGTATCATACTGCTGAAGCGGTTCATAGACCACCATGTGGCGACTTTTTTCCTTGTTGTGGGGTTATGCTCGGTGGTCGAATACGTAACGAGCTGGTATCTTGAAACGTTCAAGCACATGAAATATTGGGATTACACAGGATATTTCTGCAACATCAATGGCAGGATATGTCTTGAGGGAGCGTTGATATTTGGCTTTGCAGGCTGTGCAGGAATATACATCATGGCACCGTTTTTTGATGATCTTTTGAAGAAGATACCATTCAAGGCAAGGTTTGCGGCGTGCGTGATACTTGTTGTATTATTCTGTTGTGACGCTGTTTACTCAAAGGCTAATCCTAATCAGGGCAAGGGCATAACTGATTATGCGGCTTACAATCTGCCTTTTCACAGGGTCGTGGTTAGTGAGGAGCCAGGAGTGAGGAGTGAGGAATTATTATTGCTACACTCTGATATTCTCGGATAGGTTTGATATGATTTTTAGAAGGGCGGTTTTTGACCGCCCTTTTTCTGTGTGGAAATAATGTAGGGGCTGGCGTCCTCGATGTCCCAAATTTGGTCGCCTGCTTAATCCTGTGTTATCCGCACAACATTCGACGTATTGTTTCAAAATGCTTAACGGCGTAACATTTGCAACACGGTACGTCTACACAAAATTGTGATAAAGCAAAACCTTGACACTCTCCGAACGGGACGTCGAGGGCGCCGTCCCCTACATTTTGTTCGCAAGTTCTATTGCTGCAAAATCGCTGGCGCTCTTTGCGGGGGGAGTTTGTAAAATGAGATAGTAAAAGCGGTGCAGAGTTTTGTTCTCCGACACCGCTTTGTTTTGTTATTGTGATTTGTTCGGTTTGGCGTTGCCATTCCTCACTCCTCATTCCTCATTAAACTAGAGCTTTAATCCAAAGCTTATTGATAATGCCGAATTTACTGCGGACATGGAGCTTACGTCAAGTGTTCCCATTTTCTCCTTTAGCCTTTTCTTGTCCAATGTACGGATCTGTTCCAACAATACCACGGAATCTTTTGCTAGTCCGCAGGTGCCACCGTCAACTTCTATATGTGTCGGCAGTTTCGCTTTATCAAGGCGGCTCGTTATTGCCGCTGCTATCACTGTGGGTGAATGCTTATTGCCTATGTCATTTTGTACTATCAGCACCGGTCGCATACCGCCTTGCTCTGAGCCTACCACTGGGCTGAGATCTGCATAATATATATCGCCCCTGTGTACAGTCACTTGTAAACACTCCTATTCTATGGGCTTTCGCCTTGATTTGCAGGCTTTTGCTCCTGCTTGTTCCTATTATTGCCTTATTATCGGGGTATTATACCAAAGTATCTATTTTGTTACAAGGTGCAGGGCTGTTTTATTTTATGCGGCAGCAGTGCTTTGGGTGAAAAGTCAGTATTGGTTGACTTTTCACGGTCAAAGTGATATACTTAACATAGTAAATAAAGGCGTAAATGCTTTGAAAGGAATGATTCTATGAGCGAAGGCTGCACACATGATTGCGAAAACTGTGCTTCAAAATGCTCTGATAAAAAGAGCTTGAAAGAGGAGCTTAATGCTGCGAGCTCTGTGAAAAAGGTATATGCAGTAATGAGTGGAAAGGGTGGCGTAGGCAAGTCTTTGGTGACAAGTATGCTTGCAGTAACGGCACAAAGACGTGGCTTTAAGACCGCTGTGCTGGACGCTGACATAACAGGCCCGTCTATACCGACAGCGTTTAATATCCACGAGAGAGCTAATACCAATATGTATGGCATTATCCCTGCGGTGAGCAAGACCGGTATCGAGATAATGAGCCTTAATCTGCTTCTTGAAAATGAAACTGACCCTGTTGTATGGCGTGGTCCTGTTATCGCAGGTGCAGTGAAGCAGTTTTGGACAGATGTGGCATGGAACGACGTTGACGTGATGTTTATAGATATGCCACCTGGAACAGGCGACGTGCCACTGACAGTTTTTCAATCCATTAAGGTTGACGGCATAGTTATCGTCACTTCGCCACAGGAATTGGTTTCCATGATAGTCGAGAAAGCGGTGCATATGGCGGACATGATGAAAGTACCGGTGCTTGGAATAGTGGAGAATATGTCATATTTTGAGTGTCCTGATTGTGGAAAGAAGCATAATATCTATGGTGAGAGCCATGTGGACGAAGCGGCAGTGAAGTTTGGTATCGACGCTGTGGCGAAAATGCCTATAGACCCGAAGTTTGCGAAAGCTTGCGATAACGGTGAGATAGAAGAAGTCGAGGGCGGCTGGCTGGATACGATCGCGGATAAACTTCTCGGTTAAAGTGAGGAGTGAGGAGTGAGGAATGGCATAGCCAACCGAACAAATCACAAGCATAAAGTAAAAGTCAACACCGAGCGAAGCGAGCAAAAGGTCCAGGGGCACGCCCCTGGTCAGGGTCAAGGGGTGAAACCCATTGTGGGTACAGGGCAAAGCCCTGTCGGAGTTTGAGGCAGAGCCTCAATAGGCGCAAGCCTACAAAAGCGGTGCAGAAAAGCAATAGAAGAAAAACAAACTAAAAGCAAAATCAAAGCGGTGTCGGAGTAAAAAAACTCTGCACCGCTTTTTCCATCCCATAGCACAACGTAAAATCCGCAAAGAGCGTAGCGATTTTGCGGCACAGCGAATTTGTCTGAACAAAATGTAGGGGCTGGCGCCCTCGACAGCCCGTTTCGAAGCGGTAAGGTTTGATTATTCATGAATTTGTGTAGATGTGCCGTGTGCGGAAATGTTGTGCCGTACAGCGTTTTGAAAAAATATGCCGAACGTTGTGCGGATAACGTAGAATTGGACAGGCAAACGAGAAGCGGGACGTCGCATTTCTGCTTGCAGAAATTGCGCTGCTCCCCTACATGGTTTGTGAAACGCAAAGCATTGTGTGAATATCGCAAATAAAAAAGCAGGCAAGTCAAAAAACTGACTCGCCTGCTTTCGCTATATTCAGTAATTATTAGAAACCAAGAATGCCCTTGAAATCTTCAATAAGCTTTTCTTCCTGTGCTTCTGCATCAGCTCTTGTGTCGCCGATAGTTGTGTAGTATGCCTTGATCTTTGGCTCTGTGCCGGAAGGTCTGATTATTACACTTGCACCCTGCTCAAGCTTGAATGCGATAACATCTGACTTTGGAAGTGTAAGAACTGTCTTTGCGCCTGTTTCAAGGTTTGTTTCCTCAGATGCAAGATAATCTGCTATGTCTACTACCTTGAGTCCGCCAATAGCCTTAGGTGGATTAGCTCTCAGATCTGTCATGATCTCCTTCATTCTCTCCATTCCGCTTGCACCCTCGCACTGGAATGACTTCTGGCTGTGGAGATAGTTTCCGTACTTCTTGTACATATCTTCTCTTGCCTGAAGCAGTGAGATGCCCTTTGTTCTGTAGAATGCTGCCATTTCACAAATGAGCATTGAGCCTACTACTGCGTCCTTATCTCTTACATATGAGCCTGCAAGATAACCATAGCTCTCTTCAAATCCAAAGATATATCTGTCGTCCTGTCCCTCTTTCTCAAGGAATCCGATCTGCTCGCCGATAAACTTGAAGCCTGTGAGAACTTCTCTAAGCTCTACATTGTATTCTGCTGCTATCTTCTTGCAGATGTCTGTTGTTACGATAGTCTTAACAGCTACAGGGTTCTTTGGCATTGTGCCAAGGGCTGTTCTTTCCTGACAAATGTATTTGAGGAGCATTGCACCTACTTCATTTCCGCTGAACAGAACATAGTTTCCGTCAGGGTCAGGTACTGCGATACCAACTCTGTCACAGTCTGGGTCTGTTGCAAGAAGAAGGTCAGGCTTTACTGTCTTGCAAAGCTCAAGTCCCTTTGCAAGGGCTTCCTTTATCTCAGGGTTAGGGAATGGGCAGGTAGGGAAGTTTCCGTCAGGATTTTCCTGCTCAGGTACTACTGTTACTTCCTTTATGCCTATCTTCTTAAGGATAGCTCTTACAGGTTTGTTTCCTGTGCCGTTAAGAGGAGTGTATACTACCTTCAGACCGCTGTCTGCTACGAGGTCAGTATGTACGCCCTGCTGTGCTACCTTGTCAAGATACTTGTCGATAACTTCCTGCTTGATGTATTCGATCTTGCCTGACTTGATACCGTCCTCAAAGTCCATTACCTTTGCACCGCCGAACATCTCAACTGCGTTGATCTTGCCGATAACTGTGTTTGCAACATCGAGTGTGATCTGACAGCCGTCCTCGCCGTAAACCTTGTAACCATTGTACTTTGCAGGATTGTGTGATGCAGTTATAACGATACCTGCCTGACATTTAAGCTCTCTTACAGCCCAGGAAAGCATTGGAGTCGGCATAAGCTCTGAATAGATGTATACCTTTATGCCGTTTGCAGCCAGAACCGCAGCAGCTTCCTTTGCGAACTTGTCAGACTTGATACGGCTGTCATATGCGATAGCTACGCTGCCGTTTTCAAATGCGCCGTTTACATAGTCTGCAAGACCCTGTGTTGCACGTCTGATAGTGTAAACATTAAGTCTGTATGCGCCTGCACCGATAACTCCTCTGAGTCCGCCTGTGCCAAATTCAAGATCTCTGTAAAATCTGTCCTGGATCGCAGCCTCGTCGCCCTCGATAGACTTAAGCTCTGTCTGGAGATCAGGATCGTCAACAGCCTTTTCACACCAAAGCTTGTAAAGTTCCATTTCTGTCATTGTTAAATCACCTCATATAAATATTTCGCTTATAAAATACACATTTCTATAGAATACATTATAGCACACTCCCATATTTATTTCAAGAGTTGTAACAGTTATTTAACAAATTCCTGCAACTATTTACAAATGAGTTTCCAGAAACTTTTCGGGGCATAATGCTAATTTCGGGACAGGGTGAATATAAATATAAAAATAGTATATGTGAGAGGTGGAAAATGTGAAAATATTAAGGAAAATATGCTCGGCAGTGTTGTGTGCGGCGGTGGCAGTGTTTATGGTGTGTTCGCTGGCGGAGGGAAAAGAAAAAGCAGGTGCGCTGTCAGCGGAGAACTTTGTGCCTGCGGACACTGTGGCGGTGAGCGATATGATAGAGGGGCTTACGGCTAGGTCTGCAGTGGTGACGGAGATGACCACAGGCAGGGTGCTTTTTGAAAAAGAGCCGCAGGAGCAGTGTGAGTGCGGTCACTATGCGAAGCTCATGGTGCTTTTGCTCACAGCAGAAAAGATAGACAGCGGTGAGCTTTCCATGAGCGACACGTCAGTGGTGTCGGAGTATGCCAACTCTCAGCAGGGAAGCCAGATATGGCTTGACAAGGGAGAGAAGATATCTGTGGAGGAGCTTATAAAATCAGTGTCGGCAGGCAATGCAAACGACGGCTGTGCGGCACTTGCGGAAAAGGTGGCAGGCTCGGCAGACAAGGCGGTGGAGCTTATGAACAGCCGTGCGAAAATGCTTGGCATGAATGGTACTGTTTACACTGATTGTACTGGCGTGGGAGAGGGCAATGTTACAACAGCGAAGGACACGGCTTTGCTTTGTTCAGAACTTGCAAAATACAAAAATCTCACTCCTTACCTTACCTGCTGGCTCGACACTGTGAGAGACGGCAAGGCGGAGCTTGTGAACCTTAATAGGCTTGTGCGTACTTACAAGGGCGTAACAGGCATGAAAGCGTGGGGAAGTGAAAAGGCTGGGAGCTGTATTGCGGCAACGGCTGAAAAAGGGGATATGTCAGTATGCGTAGTGCTTAACGGCTGCGATTCGCAGGAGGATATGAATGCTGAGGCGAAGAAACTTCTGAACTTGGCGTTCGATACATATGAGATATACACCCCTGAACTTCCTGAGGATATGGTAAAGGAAACTGTGGTGTGCGGAGGAGAGGAGCTTTCTGTGAAGCTTGCTCCCGAGGGGCTTTATCCTATAGTTATACCGAGGGGAACATATCGTATGGTGGAGTGCGATTTTACGGCAGAGGAGAAGCTTGACGCACCTGTGAAAAATGGCGAAACTGCGGGAGAAATAAGATACACCATGGGCGACGAGGTGATATTAGATGGAAAGATAGTCGCCTGCAAAGAGGTGAAGAAAATGAATTTTATCTGCGGCATAAAAAAGCTTGTGTACAATTTGCTGAGTATGTAATATTATATTTGTTTAAAATGTACAAAAGATGATTTCGCTTTATAAAACTCTTGAAATGTTCACAAAAATATAGTATAATTTATCTAGTATTAACGGAGAAACGTGTTTTATGGTGTCACGCTCTCCGACAGGTAAGGAAAGGAAATGAAGGATAATGTCATTAAAGCTTAACACAAAGTATCTTGAGGGTTTTGTAAGTGAACATGAATACGAGGGTATGGCTGCGCAGGTAACTGCAGCTCATAATACTCTGGTAAACAGAAACGGTCTGGGAAATGATTTTCTCGGCTGGGTAACACTCCCTGAGGATTATGATAAGGAAGAATTTGCAAGGATCAAGGCTGCTGCCGCAAGGATCAAGGAAAAGTGCGATGTTCTCATCGTTATCGGTATCGGCGGTTCTTATCTTGGTGCAAGAGCTGCAATCGAGCTGCTCAAGTCGCCATTCTACAACAATCTTAAGAAGGATACTCCTGACATCTATTTTGTCGGAAACAATATCAGCTCGGCTTACCTCAATGAGGTGCTTTCAATTTGCGAGGGCAGAGATATCTGCGTAAACGTAATTTCAAAGTCGGGCACGACAACTGAGCCTGCACTTGCTTTCAGAATTTTCAAGAAGCTTCTTGAAGATAAGTATGGCAAGGAAGAGGCTAAGACAAGAATTTTCGCCACAACTGACAAGGCTAAGGGTACTCTTAAGCAGCTTTCTGACGAAGAGGGCTACGAGACATTCGTTGTTCCTGACGATGTTGGAGGAAGATTTTCAGTTCTTACAGCAGTTGGTCTTCTCCCTATAGCAGCAGCAGGCTGTGATATCGACAAGCTCATGGCTGGTGCAAGAGAGGGTATGAAGAAGTATTCTGCTGATGATAACAACGATTGCTATAAGTATGCAACTCTCAGAAACATTCTCTACAGAAAAGGCAAGAGCGTTGAGATGCTCGTTTCATATGACCCTTCATTCACAATGATGGGCGAGTGGTTCAAGCAGCTGTTCGGCGAGAGCGAGGGCAAGGACGATAAGGGTATATTCCCATCTGCCGCTACATTCTCTACAGACCTGCACTCACTTGGTCAGTTCATTCAGGACGGCTCAAAGCTTATGTTTGAGACAGTTATGCACATCAAGACACCAAAGAGCGACCTGTTCTTGGAGCCTGACAAGGATAATCTTGATGGACTTAACTTCCTCACAAATCAGAATATGTCAGTTGTAAATGAAAAGGCATATCAGGGTACTATCCTTGCTCACACTGAGGGCGGCGTTCCTAATATCGTTATAGATGTTGACAAGCTTGACGAGGAAAATCTCGGCGAGATGATCTACTTCTTTGAGAAGGCTTGTGCTATCTCAGGTTATATGCTTGGCGTAAACCCATTCAATCAGCCGGGCGTTGAGAGCTACAAGAAGAATATGTTCGCTCTTCTCGGCAAGCCGGGTTATGAGTCACAGAAGGCTGAACTCGAGGCTAAGCTGGGCTAATATCCCAAAGGCAGAACAAAAGGAAATTTTGAGCGTTTCCCCTTCGGGGGTCTGCTCTTAAAATAAATGCTTTAATAAGCGGAACGGAGAGTTTATATGATTAATTTGATTCCAGGTAAAAAGGGCACAGGCAAGACTAAGATACTTGTTGATTCTATCAAGAAGGCTGCTGAAAATGCTACAGGCAACGTTGTTTGCATCGAAAGAGGTATGCAGCTTACCTATGACCTTCCTCATAATGTAAGATTGGCTGACGCTGAAGAATACGGTATCAACAGTTTTGACAGCTTCTATGGCTTTGTTGCAGGTCTGATGGCTGGCAACTATGACATTCAGGAAGTTTTCGTTGACGGTATCCTGAAGATCGGCGGCAGAGATTATGACGCTCTTGGCAATATGCTTGAAAAGGTAGCAGTTCTCACAAAGGACGTAAACGTTACTTTCACAGTATCTGCTGACGTTGACGAGCTGCCTGCAAAGGTAAAGGCTTTCATCAAGTAAGGCTTTGCGCTTCGTTTATTGGTATTTTGATAGCAAAAACGAAAAAATTGAAAAAAAGTATTGACAAATCACGTTTCTCAGGTTATAATGGAATTTGTGATGTTTGAGGTGCAAGTATGAATGTACAGTTGAAGGAACTTTTCGATATAATCGGAGAGCGAAAAACGATCGATTATTCCATAACAGCAGACAAGCTGTCGGAGTATGGCGGATATTCTTTTGCATCGCCCGTTGCGGTAACAGGTGAGATAGAGAACAGGGCAGGGGTGGTAACACTCAGGTTCAAGACTGTTTTTACTATGGATCACACCTGTGACAGATGTCTAAAGGAGTTCAGCAGGGAGTATGTTTATGACTTTGAACACACTCTGGTGAGAAGTGTTCAAAGCGACAGGGACGATTATGTGGTCTGCGAGAACAATACTCTTGATCTGGACGAATTAGCTATTTCAGATTTGTTGTTACAGCTGCCTACAAAAATTCTTTGCAGGGATGACTGCAAGGGTTTGTGTTACGTTTGCGGACAGGATTTGAATGAGGGCAAATGTAACTGCTCTTGACGGGAAATAGCTGAACAGACTATAATGATTTTACTGACGAGGAGGTGCCAGAATGGCAGTACCAAAGAGAAAAGTATCCAAGGCTAGACGTGACAAGAGACGTTCAGCAGTTTGGAAGCTTGACGCACCTGCACTTTGTAAATGTTCTAACTGCGGTGAGCTTACTTCACCACACAAGGTTTGCAAGAATTGCGGTTATTATAAGGGCGTAGAGGTTATCAAGAAGGAAGCATAATTTTTGATAAGCACATAGAGCAGAATGGCTTAGGCCGTTCTGCTCTTTTTTGTTGTAGCAGTGAAAAAGGCGGGCAAACGCTGTTTGCTTCTACATATTTGTAGTAAAAAATCTATGGAATGTGGGTGCTGTATTTCTCGTATGGTTGACAAAACGTGAGAAATTGTGTTATACTATATGATGTATCAATGTGCAAATTTATATGAAATGAGGTCGATATATATGTCATTGCCGATCGTTGCGATCGTGGGCAGACCTAATGTTGGTAAGTCTACTCTTTTTAACAAGCTTATCGGTCAAAGACTTTCTATAGTTGAAGATACCCCTGGCGTCACAAGAGATAGGATATATGCAAAGTGCGAATGGCTCGGACACGAGTTCATGCTGGTTGACACGGGCGGAATCGAGCCTGAGTCTGATGATATTATCCTTGCTCAGATGCGCAGACAGGCGGAGCTTGCTATACTGAAAGCTGATGTCACTATTCTTGTGACAGACCTTAAATGCGGAGTTACTGCCACTGACTATGAGGTGGCACAGATGCTTTTGAAATCGGGCAAGCCTATCGTGCTTTGCGTGAACAAGGTGGATAATGTGGGCGAACCGCCTATGGAGCTGTATGAGTTCTATAATCTCGGTTTGGGCGAACCGTTCCCTGTTTCTTCTGTTCATGGTCACGGAACGGGCGATCTCCTTGACGAGGTGCTGAAATATCTTCCGGAGGAAAATGAAGAGGACGATGACGATGATTCGATAAAGGTCGCTGTTATCGGCAAGCCTAACGTCGGAAAGTCCTCTATAATAAACAAGATATGCGGTGAGGAACGTGTTATCGTGTCAAATATTGCAGGCACTACCCGTGACGCTACTGACTCGGTTGTGGAAAATGAAAAGGGCAAGTTCGTTTTCATAGATACGGCTGGTATCAGACGTAAGTCAAAGGTGCTGGAGACTATTGAGAAATACTCTGTGTTGAGGGCTTATATGGCTGTTGACAGAGCCGATGTTGCGGTTATCGTTATTGACGCAACTGTGGGCTTTACTGAGCAGGATTCAAAGGTGGCAGGCTATGCTCACGAAAAGGGCAAGGCTTGCGTTGTTGCGGTGAACAAGTGGGACGCTATCGAGAAAGAAACTAACACCATGAACGACTTTCAGAAAAAGCTTCAGGACGATTTCAGCTTCATGAGCTATGTACCTTTTGTGTTCATCTCTGCAAAAACAGGTCTGAGAATGGACAAGCTTTTTGATACTATCAAGTTCGTTGCAGAGCAGAACTCTATTAGAATACCGACAGGCAGACTTAACGATGTTCTCGCATATGCTACCCAGAGGGTACAGCCACCGTCTGACAAGGGCAGAAGGCTGAAGATATACTACATGACGCAGGTGTCTACCAAACCGCCTACATTCGTGTTTTTTGTAAACAGAGCCGATCTGTATCATTTTTCCTATCAGCGTTATATTGAAAATCAGATAAGAGAGACCTTCGGACTTGAAGGCACGCCTATCGTTTTCAAGATAAGAGAGCGTGACAAGGACGACGTTAAATAAAATTCTGGAGGTTATTTTGTGGACATATTTTTAAGTCTGGCATTCACTATAATTTTTTCCTATCTTTTCGGAAGTCTTAATTCTGCCATAATCGTGTGCAGAGTTTTAAAGCATAAGGATATCCGTGATTACGGAAGCAACAACGCAGGTTTGACCAATGTTCTGAGAGTATTCGGAAAAGGGCCTGCGGCGGCAACGCTGTTGTGTGACCTTGCAAAGGGCGTGCTTGCGGTAGTTATCTGCCGACTTGTGGTGACTAATGGCTTCGGCGTGACATTTTTTCATGACGATAAATTTATCGGATATCTTGCGGGCTTTTTTGTAATGCTTGGACATATTTTCCCGGTATTCTATGGTTTTCACGGCGGAAAGGGCGTTCTTATTGCGGCAACGACCCTTATCGCTATCGACCCACTGACCTGTGCTTTCTCGGTGGCTGTTTTTGCTATCGTGCTTGCGGCAACAAAATACGTGTCTGTAGGTTCTATATGCGCCGCTATCGCATATCCTGTTTTTACGCCTATCGTTCAGCTTTTTATCATCAATGGCGACGGCGTTCTTGCAAACACTCTTATGGCAACGGCTATCGGTCTGCTTATCATTTATATGCACAGACCTAATATCAAACGCCTTATGAACGGCACCGAAAATAAATTCGGAAGCAAGAAAAAGGCGTAAGGGAGGTTTTATTATGGCAGATATTACTATACTCGGTTCAGGCGGATTTGGTCTTGCACTGGCAATAATGTGCGACAATGCAGGGCATAAAGTAACAGTATGGTCAAAGTTTCAGGACGAGATAGATGCTATCAAGAGAACAGGCGAGCTTAAAGCAAAGCTCCCTGGCGTTCAGGTGAACAAGACTATCGAGCTTACAACGGATATAAGCTGTGTTAAGGATAAAGACATGGTGATACTTGGCATACCTTCGCCTTTCCTCAGAGAGGTTTGCGAAAGCGTTGTGCCTTATCTTGAAAGCAGGACTATAGTTGTGAACACGGCAAAGGGTCTTGAGGGCGGAAGCCTTAAAACTATGTGCTGTGTGGCGAGAGAGTGCTTTCCGAACAATCATGTTGCGGTGCTTACTGGTCCGTCACACGCAGAGGAAGTGGCAAGAAAAGTTCCCACTACTGTTGTTACTGCTTCTGACGACAGGGAGGTTTCATATTATATACAGAACACTCTTTCTAACGATACGTTCAGAGTGTATGTTAATGATGACGTTATGGGCTGCGAGATAGGCGGTTCGCTGAAAAACGTCATCGCTTTGGCGGCAGGCGTTTGCGACGGCCTGGGACTTGGTGACAACACAAAGGCTGCACTTATGACAAGGGGAATCAGAGAGATATCACGTCTTGGAGTTGCAATGGGCGCAAAGCTTGAAACCTTTGGCGGACTTAGCGGCATAGGCGACCTTATCGTTACCTGCTGTTCAATGCACAGCAGAAACCGCCGTGCGGGTATTCTCATAGGCAAGGGAGTTACCCCTGAGGAGGCTGTAAGACAGGTCGGCACTGTTGAGGGCTATGTTTGCACCAAAAACGCATGGGAGCTTTCAAAGAGAATGGGAATTGAAATGCCTATCACAGAACAGCTTGCAAAGGTGCTTTTTGAGGGTGAGCCTGCGGCCAACGCTATCAAAAATCTTATGGGCAGACCGAACAGAAATGAAACTGAGTCAACTTTCCTGAGTTAGGAAAGCGACCGTTGAAAGGACTGATACATATGCTTAAAAGATACACTATCAAGACAGAACGCAGAGGGCTTTACAACATCACGAGCTATGTAAGGCAGGCTGTAACAGAATCAGGAGTGCAAAGCGGCATGGCGGTGGTATTCTGTCCCCACACCACGGCGGCGATAACCATAAATGAGAATGCCGACCCCGACGTAAAGACGGATCTTCTTTACGCTTTGGAGGAAACATTTCCGAACAGACCGCAGTTTCGTCACGCTGAAGGAAACTCTGACGCTCATATGAAGTCAAGCTGTGTTGGTGCTTCGGAAACTGTTATCATCGACGATAACGAACTTCTTCTCGGCACTTGGCAGGGTATCTATTTCGCTGAGTTTGACGGACCGAGAACAAGAAACTTTTTTGTGAAGATAATAAAGGGCTGATTTTGGCGTTTTTCCTCTTTACAATCTGCTGAAAATATTGTATAATTAATATGGATAATTCCAACGAAATATGTGTTAAGGAGTGCTTTGAAATATGGAACCTAAATATAAGAGAATATTGCTCAAATTAAGCGGTGAGGCTCTTGCAGGCGATAAGAAGATAGGTCTTGACTATGACGTTATCACCTCATTCGGCAAGAGCATAAAAAAATGTGTTGACGCCGGCGTTGAGGTAGGTATCGTTGTAGGCGGCGGCAATTTCTGGAGAGGAAGATCAAGCGGTGCAATGGACAGAACAAGAGCCGACCATATCGGTATGCTCGCAACTGCTATGAACGCACTTGCTGTTGCGGACGGCCTTGAGAACTGCGGTCTTGAAGTGAGAGTACAGACAGCTATATCCATGCCACAGGTCGCTGAGCCTTACATCAGAAACAAGGCTATGCGTCATTTTGAAAAGGGCAGAGTAGTTATCTTCGGCTGCGGCACTGGTAACCCATTCTTCTCAACTGATACGGCTGCGGCACTGAGAGCAGCTGAGATAGAGGCTGATATATTCTTTAAGGCTACCATGGTAGACGGCGTTTATGACAAGGATCCTCACAAGTATCCAGACGCTGTTAAGTATGACACACTTACATTTGCTGATATCCTTGCAAAGGGTCTGCAGGTAATGGACTCGACCGCTGCGGCAATGTGTAAGGACAACAATATCCCGATACTCGTTTTCGATCTTGCAAGACCTGACAATATCTATGACGCTTGCATGGGCGAAAATATAGGCACTCTCGTAAAATAATAAAGAAATCAAGAAAGGATCGTTTGAATATGAAACAGATCAAGGAAAATGCTAAGACAAAAATGGAGAAATCCATAAACGTTATGCTTTCGGACTTTGCAGGCATCAGAGCAGGCAGAGCTAATCCGTCCGTACTCAACAAAGTCCAGGTAGAATATTATGGCGCAATGACACCTGTCACACAGATGGCGGCAGTTTCTGTTGCTGAGGCAAGAGTGCTTGTTATACAGCCATGGGATAAGTCAACTCTCAAGCCTATCGAAAAGGCTATTCAGGCTTCTGATATCGGCATCAATCCACAGAATGACGGCACTGTTATAAGACTTACTTTCCCACAGCTCACTGAGGACAGACGTAAGGAGCTTGTTAAGGAAATCAAGAAAATGGGCGAGGAGTGCAAGGTCGCTATCCGTTCTATCAGACGTGACGCTATGGAAAAGTTCAAGGCAATGAAGAAGAACAACGAGATCACAGAGGACGATCTTAAGGATTGCGAGGACGAGATCCAGAAGCTTACTGACAGGTTCGTTAAGGAAGTTGACGGTCACGTTGCCGAAAAGGAAAAAGAGATACTCTCTATCTAAGCCATGGCGAAGAATGAGAAGATAAACCTTGGAGAGAACGTGTCTGTGCCTGTTCATGTGGGCGTTATCATGGACGGCAACGGCAGATGGGCGAAAAAGAGGGGTATGCCCCGAAAGTTCGGACACAGAGAGGGCGCAAAAACCTTTCGTGCCATAACAAGACACGCCAAGGCGCTTGGAATACAGTATATAACTTACTATGCGTTTTCTACCGAGAACTGGAAAAGGCCTAAGGACGAGGTAGACGCAATTATGGATCTTTTTGAAAAGTATCTTGACGAGGTCAGGGACTTTATTGAGGAGAATATCAGGGTGCGCTTTATAGGCGACAGAACAAGGCTCAGCGAAAATCTGCAAAAGAAAATGGCTTCCGTTGAGGAGGATTCAAAGGACTTTGACTCTATGACCCTTGTGCTTGCTATCAACTACGGCGGCAGGGACGAGATTTGCCATGCGGCTAAGACATTGGCTCAGCAGGTGAAAGAAGGCAAGCTGGAGCCTGAGGATATCACAATGGATATGATAGAGAGAAATCTCTACACTGAGGAGATACCTCCTGTTGACCTTGTTATAAGACCTAGCGGAGAGCAAAGATTGTCAAACTTTATGATATGGCAGGCGGCTTACGCGGAGTTTTATTACACAAATATCCTATGGCCTGACTTCAAAGGCAGCGACCTTGACAAGGCTGTTATCGCATACAGCGAAAGAAACAGAAGATTTGGAGGGGTGTAAAAAATGTCTACCCGTATTAAATCTGCGGCAGTTGCCATTGTTATCGCAGTGATACTGCTTATCGCACACGGAACGTTCCTGTTCAACATTGCGGTGGGCGCAATTTCTGCACTTGCAATATATGAGATATTCAGGGCGACAAAAATGACAGAGCATAAGTATCAGACCATTGCCTGCTGTGCGTTTGCCTTTGTGGACGCTTTCATGCCTGTGTTCTACAGACACGGCTGGCTGTACTTTTTCAGCTACAAGCTTTACATGGGGCTTTTCGTTATAGCAATGTGTCTGCTTTATCTTAAAGAGCATACAAAATTCCAGTATACAGAGTTTTTCTTCATGCTGGGCGTGGGCATACTTCTGCCGTATTCATTCTCAACTTTGGTTACAATGGCAGGCTTGGGCGGCAAGGGCGTGTTTATGATAGTTCTTACTCTTGCAGCGGCTTGGCTGGCTGACAGCGGTGCTTATTTTGCAGGAACTTTCTTCGGCAAAACAAAGCTTTGCCCTGAGATAAGCCCTAAGAAAACTGTGGAGGGTCTTATAGGCGGCGTTATCTCAAATGGTATTCTTATGCTTATAATAAGCCTGTTCTATCAGTTCGTACTTAAAGGCGAGCCTATCCACTATCTGGGCGTTTTAATTGCAGGTATGCTTGCGGCTCTTATCGGACTTGTGGGCGACCTTACAGCTTCGGTGATAAAAAGACAGACAGGTATAAAGGACTATGGCAACATAATGCCGGGTCACGGTGGAATAATGGATCGATTTGACAGCGTTCTGCTCGTTGCACCTTTTATGTACTATATGTTCACACAGGGGCTTATACTTAAATAGAAAATTATGACTTTTAGGGGCAGGCTTAGGCTTACCCCTTTTAAGCGTTATTAAGGCAACACCGCTTGCAAACCATCTTTATGCGGAATTGCCTGAATTTATTTTATATGATGAGGGACAATAAATGAAAACAATGACCATACTCGGTTCAACGGGTTCTATAGGCACGCAGGCATTAGAAGTGGCTGCAAAGCATAATATTAAAGTAAAGGCGCTTGCGGCAAATTCTGACGTTGAAAAGCTTGCGGCTCAGGCTAAGGAGCTTTTGCCTGAGCGTGTGTGTATCTACCGTGAGGACAAAAAGGCAGAGCTTGAAAAGCTTCTCAGTGACACTGGCATAAAAATATCCACAGGCATGGATGGACTTAAAGAGATAGCAAGAATGGACGGTGTCGATATCATGCTCAACTCAGTCGTTGGCATGGTGGGTCTTGTGCCAACCCTTACGGCTATTGAAAAAGGCACTGACATTGCCCTTGCAAATAAGGAAACACTTGTGGCAGGCGGTGAGCTTGTCATAAAGGCTGCGGCTGAAAAGGGCGTGAAGATATATCCTGTTGACAGCGAACATTCTGCTATCTTTCAGTGCCTGCAGGGAAACGAGGGCAATAAGCTCAAAGGGATAATCCTTACTGCTTCGGGCGGACCATTCTTTGGCAAAACAAAGTCTGACCTAGAGGGCGTGACAGTTGAGCAGGCTCTTAACCACCCTAATTGGTCAATGGGCAGAAAGATAACCATTGACTCTGCTACGCTTATGAACAAGGGTCTTGAATTTATCGAAGCAATGTGGCTTTTCAAGCTCAGACCTGAGCAGATAGAGATAGTTGTCCATAGACAGAGTGTTGTACATTCAGCGGTGGAGTATGAGGATAATTCTGTTATCGCACAGCTTGGCGTGCCTGATATGAAAATACCTATACAGTATGCTCTGCTTTATCCTGAGAGAGTGGAATGCGATGTGAAAAAGCTGTCCCTTACAGACTATGGAAAACTCACTTTCGAGAAGCCTGACTATGATACGTTCGATTGTCTGAGGGCTTGTATAAAGGCTGTCACTATCGGTGGAAATCTTCCTGCGGCAGTGAATGGAGCGAATGAGGAAGCCGTTGCGGCTTTTCTTGACGGCAGGATAGATTTTCTTGACATTGGTAGGATAGTAATGAATGTCTGCGAGAATACACCACGGGAAGAGATAAAGTGCGTGGAAGATGTGCTGGAAGCGGATAGAAAGGCTAGGGAGAGAGCGAAGGAGCTTATCGGAGCTTAGTGAGGAGCGGCTTTTAAGTGAGGAGTGAGGAATGGCAAAGCCATACCGAGCAAAGAGCAAAGCGATTTTGCGGCAAGATAAACTATCCCGAATATTTGTAGGGGCTGGCGCCCTCGACAGTCCGCTCGGAGGAGCGAGGTTTGAATTATCCAGAGCTTATGTAGAAAACATTATGTGGATAACACAAATGAGATTGTAGACGAAATGTCGGAGGGGTCGGGACGTCGGATTTATGCAAAGCAGAAATTGCGCCGCTCCCCTACAGGAGATAAATTACCACAACATCAGTAAACCAAACGCACAAAGTAATCATGCGAGGTAAAAAAATGAGTATATTATTTGGAATATTGATCTTTGAAGCTATCATAATAATACACGAGCTTGGTCACTTTATTGCGGCGAAAGCCAGCGGAGTAAAGGTCAACGAGTTCGCTATTGGCATGGGTCCTGCCATTATCAAAAAGAAAAAGGGCGATACCCTTTACGCTTGGCGTGTGTTTCCCATAGGCGGCTATTGTGCCATGGAGGGCGAGGATAACGGAAGCGAGGACGGCGGTGCGTTTTGTAATAAAAGCCTGCCAAAAAGAATGCTTATCGTGGTGGCAGGCGTTATAATGAATCTTGTGCTTGGATATATTATCCTTTGTATCAGCACCGCAAGGTCTGACGGCATCGCAACCACCACTATATCGTGGTTTGAGGATAACGCTATGTCCCAATCGACCGGCTTGCAGGTGGGTGACGAGATAATCGAGGTCAACGGCATGAGGATTTTCACTACTATGGATATGTCCTATCAGTTTGGCAACGATGAGGACGGCAAGTTCGATATGGTGGTGAAGCGTGACGGAAAAAAGGTGGAGCTTAAAGATGTCACCTTTGCAACGGACGATAATACCATGCACATTGATTTCAAGGTCGCACCAAAAGCTGTGACCGTCGGCTCTGTGATAACTCAGTCTTTTAAGCAGGGCTGTACTGACGGCAGACTTATCTATATCTCCTTTGCAGACCTTATAAGAGGAAAGTATTCCATAAAAGACCTCAGCGGTCCTGTGGGTATCGTTGACACTATCGACAATGTTATCGACAGCGAAAGGGACGGCGAGTCGGGCAAGATAGACTGGTCGTCACTTATTGACACAATGATGTCGCTGGGTGCGTTCATGACCATAAATATCGGCATTTTCAATCTCTTGCCATTGCCTGCACTTGACGGCGGAAGACTTTTGTTTCTTATTATCGAAGCGGTACGCCGTAAGCCTGTCAAGCCTGAGCATGAGGGAATGGTACACGCTATCGGTATGGCGGCTCTGTTGCTTCTTATGGTAGTGGTGACAGTGAGCGATATCATCAAGCTTGTTTAAAGGAGGAACTGTTTATGTCAGGTGAAAATAAGAGAAACGTAAGACCTGTCAAGGTGGGGGGACTTGTCCTTGACGGCAAAAAGATATATATCCAATCAATGCTCAATGTGCCGTCTACGGACATAGAAGGCTCTGTTAAGCAGGCTGTGGAGCTTGAAAAGGCTGGCTGCGAGATAGTCAGAGCGGCTATACCAAACATGGAGGCTGTTAAGCTTATCCCTGCTATCAAAGAGAAGATCTCTATCCCTCTTGTGGCGGATATCCACTTTGACTATCGCCTTGCCATTGCGGCGGCGGAAGCTGGTATCGACAAGATAAGGATAAATCCCGGAAATATCGGCTCTATGGATAGGGTGAAAGCGGTGGTTAAAGCATGTCGTGAAAGAAATATACCTATAAGGATAGGAGTAAACGGCGGTTCTCTTGAAAAGGAACTGCTTGCGAAATACGGTTCGCCAACCGCGGAGGCTCTTGTGGAAAGTGCAATGGGTCATGTGAGGATATTGGAGCAGTGCGACTTTGAGGATATAGTTATCTCTATAAAGTCATCAGACGTGCCGACCATGATAAAGGCATACAGACTGTGTGCACAGACCTGTAATTATCCTCTGCACTTGGGCGTCACTGAGGCAGGTACTGAGAGAATGGGTCTTATAAAATCAGCAGTGGGAATAGGTTCGCTGCTCTGCGACGGCATTGGCGAAACTATCAGAGTATCTCTCACTGACGAGCCTGTCAAGGAGATATATGCCGCAAAGGATATCCTTAAAGCTATCGGCAAGGGCGGCGGAGTAAGGATAGTTTCCTGCCCTACCTGCGGAAGAACCAGGATAGACCTTATAGGTCTTGCAAAAAAGGTTGAGGAAGCCACCAAGGATATAGACAAGGATATCAAGATAGCCGTTATGGGCTGTGTTGTGAACGGCATAGGCGAGTCGGGCAACGCTGATATAGGCATTGCAGGCGGTGACGGCTGTGCGGTGATATTCAGCCACGGTGAAAAGCTCAGAAAGGTATCAGAGGAGGAGGCTTTGCCTGCGCTTCTGGCGGAAATAGAAAAACTTTAAAAGGATATACCATAAATGAATACATACACCATTGAAAGCTTCTTTGAGAACTATAAGGAGCTTATACCCTCTGTGATAGAAAAGGGCAGGATATTAAGGCTGGGCTATAACGAAGAAAACGGCACTTTTACCTGTCAGGCGGCTTTTGACAAGCTGGTGCCTTTTGACAGCACAGTGGAATTTGAAATGAAAATGAGGGCGGCTCTCGGAGCAGGAAAGTTTATTTTGCAGCTCAAATATACCCCTGATATGCTTTGTGCGGAGTATTTTCCTGAGCTTTGCAAGTTTCTTAAAAGCAGATTTCCTCTTGTGAACGGCTTTTTTGACAACGCTGAGGCTGTTTATGAAAACGGCATTTTCACCGTGGATATAAAACACGGGGGCGAAGCGTTGCTGAAAAAGGCGGGCATAGAAACGGCTTTTCCTGCGCTCACCATGGAGCTTTTTTCCGTAAGGGCGGATATAAGGCTCACAGGTGTGCTTGAAACTGATATGGAAGAGCATCAGCGTGAGCAGGAGGAGTTTTTGAACTCCCTCCCTGTGCCGAAAATAGACCCTGCACAGCCTGAGAAAAAGGCGGCTGTTACCACTAATACTGCAAGCGGTGCTTCTGTGGATTTCCGAACTGCAAATGTGGACTTCACAAGGTTCTCGCTTCTGTGCGATGACTCTCTTGTGCTTATGGGTGCGCCAATATCAGGAAACGAGCAGGTGATGCAGATGAAAGATATCCCTGCGGATTACCGTGGACGTGTGGTAGTCTGGGGCGATATTTTCGGACCTGTGGAAACAAAGGAAACAAAGTCGGGTATGCTTATAGCACACCTGAATTTTACCGACTATACTTCCTCAAACTCTATAAAGTTCATAGGCTCAAACAAGAATTTCAGAAACATGAAAGGCTTGAAAAGGGCAGTGCTTGAGGCAATGCTTGAACACCTTAAGGCAGGCAAGACCATACTTGTGGCAGGTGAGATAGAGGAGGACGATTTTGACCACTCTATAAACATCAAGCCTGACAGCATTATGGTCGTAAAGCGTGAAAAGGAAAAGGATACCTGCGAGTATAAGCGTGTGGAGCTTCATTGCCATACCAATATGTCTATGATGGACGCTCTCACTCCTGCGGGCAAGCTTGTGGAAAGAGCCTATTCATGGGGACACAAAGCACTTGCCATAACAGACCACGGTGTCGTTCAGGGCTATCCTGACGCAGGAAATACCTGTATCGGCATACGCAAGGGCGGCGGTGACTTCAAGGTGCTTTACGGCATAGAGTCATACGAGGTCAATAATGACGAAAAGATATTCCGTGGAACGGACAAGCGTGAGCTTACAGACGAGATAATCTGCTTTGACCTTGAAACTACGGGTACAAATCCTAATGAAGATAGGATCATCGAGATAGGCGCTGTCAAGCTGAGAGATCTTGAAGTTGTGGACAAGCTCGATATTTTCGTGAACCCTGAAAGACCTATCCCTGAGTTTATCTCAAACCTCACCCACATCACTGACGATATGGTAAAGGACGGTGCAAGCGAAAGGGAAGCTCTCCTTAAATTCAAGGAGTTTATCGGCGACGACCCTGTTCTTGTGGCGCACAATTCTCAGTTCGATACGGGCTTTATATCCGCCTGCGCAAAAAGACAGGGCATCGAGATAAAATATTCTTCTATAGACACTGTGCCAATGTCGCAGATAATGCTTCCGGAGCTTGAAAAGCATAAACTCAACTATGTGGCGGAGCATTTCGGACTGGGGGATTTTCAGCACCACCGTGGCTGTGATGACGCAGAGGTGCTTGCAGGGATATTCATAAGGCTGTCGAAAATGCTCATGGAGCAGTATCCTCTGCTTCTTATAACAGTGGATATGATAAACAGCTTGCTTGCAAATGAAAATCAGGTGCTTGCAAAGCCGACTTATCACCAAATTATTATCGTAAGAAATAACACTGGTCTGAAAAATCTGTATAGGCTTATATCAGACTCGAACCTTAAATATTTCAAAAGACGTCCGAGAATACCAAAATCTGAGCTTGTAAGACACCGTGAGGGTCTTATACTCGGTAGTGCCTGCGAGCGTGGCGAGGTCATTCAGGCTTATCTCGAGGGCAGAAACTATGAGGAGATCAAGCAGATAGCAAGCTTTTATGACTATCTGGAGATACAGCCTGACGGAAACAACAAATTTATGCTCACCACCGAAAAGCCTCCTTATGACAGGATACACACAGCGGAGGATATAAAGGATATAAACCGCTTTATTGTAAAACTTGGTGAGGACTTGGGCATACCCGTCTGCGCAACAGGCGACGTGCATTTCATGGACAAGACCGACGCACAGTTCAGGTCGGTGATACAGGCTTCAATGGGCTTCCCTGACGCCGATACTCAGCCTCCTTTGTATCTTAAGACCACAAACCAAATGCTTGACGAGCTGAGCTATCTTGGCGAGGAAAAGGCGTTTGAGGTCGTTGTAACGAATACAAACAACGTGGCTGATATGGTAGACCCTGACCTGAAAGCGTTTCCGAACGGTACTTATACGCCTTTTATCGAAGGCTCGGTTTATCAGCTTCAGTATATATGCTGGAAGAAATGCTGTTCCATTTACGGCGACTGTGACCCTGAAACTATAGAAGTTCCGGAGGGCGAGGACGTTGACGTATCAAAATATTTTGAGGGACACATTCCAGACCTTGTTTTCAAAAGACTTAAAAGAGAGCTTGACTCTATTATCAAGCACGGATTTGCAGTTCTTTACATGATATCTCAGAAGCTTGTTGCCAACTCCAACGAGAATGGCTATCAGGTAGGTTCAAGAGGCTCGGTAGGTTCGTCCTTCGTTGCCTCCATGTCAGGTATCTCTGAGGTAAACCCTCTTGTGCCACACTATGTCTGTCTTAACTGCCACCACAGCGAGTTCATTACAGACGGCTCGGTAGGCTCAGGCTTTGACCTGCCACCGAAAAACTGTCCTGTGTGCGGAGAGAATATGCACCGTGACGGACACGATATCCCATTTGAAACGTTCCTTGGCTTTGACGGCGATAAAGCCCCTGATATCGACCTTAACTTCTCAGGTGACTATCAGGCAAAGGCGCATAAATATACGGAAGTTCTTTTCGGTGAGGACCATGTGTTCAAAGCCGGTACTATCGGCATGATTCAGGAAAAGACCGCTTTCGGCTATGTTATGAAATATCTTGACGAGCGTGGAAAAACAGTGCCAAAGGCTGAGATAGAGCGTCTTAAGCTTGGTTGCTGTGGCATAAAGAGAACGACTTCTCAGCACCCGGGCGGAATGGTCGTTATCCCTAGCGACTATGAGGTCTATGACTTCACACCTGTTCAGCACCCTGCGGAAAAAGTGGACTCTGACATGGTAACTACCCACTTCGACTTCCATTCTCTCCACGATACTATCTTGAAGCTTGACGAGCTTGGTCACGATAACCCGACAATGTATAAGTATCTGGAAATGTTCACAGGTCGAGATATCCTCGATTGCCCCATGTCTGACCCTGCGGTCTATTCGCTGTTCACTTCCCCTGAGTCACTTGGAGTGACGGAGGAGGATATAATGTGTCAGACGGGAACGCTCGGTATACCTGAAATGGGTACGCCGTTCGTAAGACAAATGCTTCTTGACTGTCAGCCGAAAAACTTCTCTGACCTTTTGCAGATATCAGGACTTTCACACGGCACTGACGTATGGCTCGGCAACGCACAGGAGCTTATCAAAAACGGAACCTGCGATATCTCAAATGTTATCGGTACTCGTGACAGTATCATGACATATCTGCTTTATCATGGCGTTGAGCCAAAGCTGTCATTTAAGATAATGGAGATAACCCGTAAGGGAAAAGCTCCGAAACTGCTCACAGAGGAAATGAAAGAGAATATGCGTCAGCATGACGTTCCGGAGTGGTATATCGACAGTTGTTTGAAGATAAAATATATGTTCCCGAAAGCCCATGCGGCGGCATATGTTACGGCAGCTATAAGACTTTGTTGGTTCAAGGTGCATGAGCCGCTTGCGTTCTATGCAACTTATTTTACGGTCAAGGGCGAGGATTTTGACGCAGAGATCGCTCTCAAGGGAAAATATATCGTCAGAAGCAAGATAGAAGAAATAAAGAATAAACCAAAAGACGAGGTGTCGGGCAAGGACAGCGGTGTGCTTGAAATTCTCATGCTTGTGAATGAAATGCTCAGCCGTGGATATGACTTTTTGCCTGTAAACATCAAAAAATCTCACGCAACTATCTATCAGATAGAGGACGGCAAGATAAGGCTTCCGTTCTGTTCACTTAACGGAGTGGGCGAGTCTGCGGCGATAAGCATTTACGAAAAGGCGCAGAACGGCGAGTTTATCTCTATCGAGGAGTTCCAGCAGCAGAGCGGAGTGTCCAAATCTGTTATCGAAACTCTGGAGAAAAACGGAGCTTTCGGCGATATGCCTAAATCTAACCAGATATCGTTGTTCTGATAGTTACTATGCACAATTTCATACTTTGCCCTTGTAACACTATTGACAAACAAGGGCGGGTGTGATAAAATTATTTGTGTTGATACTATGCTATCACTTTACTACGATAAAGTAAAGGCATTACATAACAACATAAAAAGTACAATCTATAATTTATATACAGGAAGGAAAAGTGTATGAAAAGATATGATCTTATAACCCCTGAGGGTACGAGAGATCTGCTGTTTGAGGGCTGTCTGGCACGAAGAATGGTGGAGGACAGGCTGTCAAAGCTGTTTGAGGGCTTTGGCTACAGCGAGGTGGTAACACCGGGAATAGAGTTTTACGATCTGTTTATGGGAAGCTCGAGAAACTTCCAGCAGGAGAGCCTTTATAAACTTACAGACTCAAAGGGCAGACTTATCGTCATGCGTCCTGATTCCACGATACCCATAGCAAGACTTGCTTCCACAAGACTAAAGGGAGCAAAGCTTCCCCTTAGACTATACTACAATCAGAGCATTTTTGAAAATAACTCCCTGCTCAAAGGACGTTCAGACGAGGTAGTTCAGGCAGGTATCGAGCTTATTGGTGGAGAAAATTCCAAGAGAGCAGATTACGAGGTGCTATGCACTGCTGTGGAGGCTCTTTCAAGCTTTGATAAGGAGAACTTCAGACTTGAGATAGGTCATATCGGATATTTCAAGGAGCTTGTGGCTCAGCTTGACGTTGACGACGCAGTAAGAGAGGAGATAAGACTTCTTATCTCTGCAAAGAACTATCCTGCACTTAATGATATCCTTGACGAGGTGGGCGACAATCAGGTGACTAACGCGCTCAGACAGCTCCCAAGACTGTTCGGAGGTGTTGAGGTGTTCGACAAGGCTGCTGATATTTATACTGACGATAAGATAACAGGCATACTTTATAACCTTAAAGAGGTCTACACCAGACTTTCAAGCCTTGGTTATGAGGGCAAGATATCTGTTGACCTTGGCATCGTGAGTCATGCGGATTACTACACAGGCATTGTGTTCAAGGGCTATCTTTCAGAGGTCGGTCAGTCGGTGCTTAAAGGCGGAAGATATGACAGACTTCTGGCAGAGTTCGGCAACGATTGCCCGGCGGTGGGCTTCGGCATAAGCGTTGACTCTGTTGCAAGACATATCGAAAAGCTAGGCGGAGCACCAAAGCTCAGAACTCCTGACGCAGTTGTGTTTGGCGAAAAGGGCTACGTGGTGGAAGCCATGGAATATGCTCAGACGCTCGTAAGAGAGGGCCTTACAGTTGAAAACTCGCTTTTCAACACACTCGATGAAACAAAGTCTTACGCAAAGTCAAAGGGAATAAAGAAGCTTGTGGTCGTTGGCAGCGAGATAACAGAGCTTGATATATAAGTTTGGAGGATAAGTTAAAATGAACAGACCCCTTAGGATAGCTCTTACAAAGGGCAGACTTGAAAAGGATACAGTCGGTCTTTTAGAGAAGATAGGCTATGACTGTACCGCAATAAGAGAAAAGGGAAGAAAGCTTATTCTTCCTGTACCTGACGGAAACCTTGAAGTTGTGCTTGCAAAGGCAAACGACGTTATCACATACGTTGAGCATGGCGTGTGCGATATGGGCGTTGTTGGCAAGGACACCATCATGGAAATGCAGGGCAAGTTCTTTGAGCTTGTTGATATCGGCTTCGGCAGATGTAAATTTGCACTTGCCACAAAGAAAGGCTCAAAGTTCTACGGCGGATTTGATGTCAAGACAGTTGCAACAAAATACCCTAACATCACAAGAAGATTTTTTGAAGCAAAGGGAATGGACGTTGACATCATCAAGATAGAAGGCTCAGTTGAGCTTGCACCGCTCCTTGAGCTTGCAGACGGTATCGTTGATATCGTTGAAACAGGCACGACACTTAAAGAAAACGGTCTTGAAGTCATCGAGGACGTTTGCCCTATCTCTGCAAGGCTTATCGTAAATATGGTAAGCATGAAAATGCGCCAGCAGGAGATCGAGAATTTTGTAAAGCTTGTTGAAGAAAATATCGACAAGTAGTTTATATAAACGGAAAGGACAGTATTGAAATGGCTGAAATAAAGAAGATTTTTGTCAACGGCAAAGACGAGGTAGAGTTTTTCAAGCAGCTTGAAAAGAGAAGCGGCGAAACAAACAAGAAGGTCACAGCTGTTGTTAATGAAATAATCGAAACTGTCAGAGAGGGTGGCGACAACGCTGTAAAGGCTTATACAGAAAAGTTTGACGGCAAGCTCCCGGAGTATTATGAAGTTCCAAGAGATGTTATAAATGACGCTCTCACTGAAGCCGATCAGGACTTTGTTGACGCAATGCTCAACGCAGTTGCGAACATCACAGATTTTCACCAAAGACAGAAGTCACAGAGCTTTATAAACGCTAAGGATAATGGTTGTATTCTCGGTCAGAAGGTAAGAGGACTTAACAGAGTTGGTCTTTATGTTCCGGGCGGCACAGCAGCTTATCCGTCAAGCGTGCTTATGAATGCAGTTCCTGCAAAGATAGCAGGCGTTAAGGAGATAATCATGGTGACTCCACCGCTCAAAGACGGCACACCAAATAAGGATATTCTTGTGGCAGCAGCTCTCTGCGGAGTTGACAGAGTGTTCATGAGCGGAGGCGCACAGGCTATCGCTGCCCTTGCCTACGGCACTGAGGAGATACCAAAGGTTGATAAGATAGTAGGCCCTGGAAATATCTATGTTGCAACTGCAAAGAAGCTTCTTTATGGTGTTGTTGATATCGACATGGTGGCAGGTCCGAGCGAGATACTTGTTATGGCTGACGAAAAGGCTAACCCTAAGTTCATTGCCGCAGACCTTATGTCACAGGCTGAGCATGACAAGCTTGCTTCCGCTATCCTTGTTACAACAAGCGAGAGCATTGCAGACAGAACTATCGAAGAGATAAACAGACAGGTGCAGAGCCTTTCAAGAAAAGAGATAATCGAAAGCTCTCTTGAAAATTACGGTGCTATCCTTATCTGCAATACAAAGGACGAAGCTTGCGACCTTGCAAACAGATTTGCTCCTGAGCATCTTGAAGTGCTTTTTGAAAACCCTATGGAGTATCTTGGCAGACTTGATAATGCAGGTTCAATATTCCTTGGTCAGTATGCTTCAGAGCCGCTTGGCGACTACTATGCAGGTCCTAACCACGTTCTTCCAACAAGCGGTACAGCTAGATTCTTCTCGCCTCTGTCAGTAAACAGCTTTGAGAAGCGTTCAAGCTTTACATACTATACTGAGGACGCTCTCAGAGAAGCAAAGGACGATATAGTTCTTATTGCAGAAAAAGAGGGTCTGACGGCTCATGCAAATGCAATAAAGGTAAGATTTTAAGCGGTAAAGGTGATGAAAATGCGTACAGCGGAGATAAAAAGAAAAACTAAGGAAACTGATATAGAGGTGTTCGTGAAGCTTGACGGTGAGGGCAAGGTCAGCGTAAACACAGGCATAGGCTTCTTTGACCATATGCTCACAGCCCTTGGCGTTCACAGTGGAATAGACATGGACGTTGAGTGCACAGGCGACCTTTATGTTGACGGACACCACACAGTTGAGGACGTTGGCATATGCTTGGGCAAAGCCTTTGCGGAAGCATTGGGCGACAAAGCAGGCATTGCAAGATACGGCTCGGCTTTCGTGCCAATGGACGAAGCGCTGGCATTCTGCTCACTGGATATAAGCGGCAGACCTTTTCTTGCGTTCAATGCTGAGTTCCATGACGACAGGATAGGACAGTATGACACCTGCCTGACGGAGGAATTTTTCAGAGCCTTTGCTTTCAACTCAGGCATAACACTGCATATCCGTGAGGAGTACGGCAAGAACGACCACCATATTGCAGAAGCAATGTACAAAGCAGTGGCTCACGCTTTGAAGGACGCTGTAAAAATAACAGGAACAGGAGTTTTATCCACCAAAGGAGTGCTTTAAATGATAGCAATAATCGACTACGGTGCAGGCAATATATTCTCTGTAAAAAACGCTCTGGACTATCTTGGTTTTGAGAACAAGCTCACAGACAAAAAAGAAGATATCGAAAAAGCCGACGCAATTATACTCCCCGGCGTGGGAGCGTTCCCATGGGCAATGAATATGCTCGGTCTTAGCGGTCTTATCGACACTATCAAGGAGCAGGCTAAAATAAAGCCTTTCCTTGGCATATGCCTTGGAATGCAGCTTCTTTTTGAGAAAAGCTATGAGTTTGAGGAGTGCAAGGGTCTTGGCCTTATCGGTGGCTATGTTGACAAGATAAACGAGCCTGACCTCGTTATCCCGCACATGGGTTGGAACAAGCTTGTGTATAACCACGATTGTCCTCTTTTTGACGGTCTGGGTGATGACGAGTATGTCTATTTCGTACACTCATACAAGGCTTTCTGCGACAATAAAAGTCTGTATGCCTACTGCGAATACGGCTCGAAAGTCCCTGCGGTGGTATCAGACGGAAGATATATCTTCGGCTGTCAGTTCCACCCTGAGAAGAGCGGAAAAACCGGTCTTAAAATACTTGAAAACTTTGCGAAACTGTCACAGGAGGTAAAATAATATGCTTGCAAAAAGAATTATACCATGCCTTGATGTGCGTGACGGAAAGGTAGTAAAGGGCGTAAATTTCGAGGGCATAAAAGAAGTCGGTGACCCTGTTGAATGTGCATATGAATACAATTTGCAGGGTGCGGACGAGATAGTTTTCTATGACATAACTGCCTCCCACGAGGGCAGAGGAGTTATGCTTGACGTTGTTCGTGAAACAGCAAAAAAGGTATTTGTACCGCTCACTGTTGGAGGCGGAATAAAGACTGTTGACGATATCAGAGATACTCTCCGTGCAGGCGCAGACAAGGTGTCTGTGAACTCTCAGGCAGTGCAGAATCCTCAGCTTATAAAGGACGGAGCGGATATTTTCGGCTGTCAGTGCATCTGCGTTGGCGTTGACGCAAAGAAGGTCGGCGACAACAAGTGGACGGTCTACATCAATGGCGGCAGAGTGGATATGCGAATTGATCTTATCGACTGGGTTAAAAAGTGCGAACAGCTCGGTGCAGGTGAGATATGCCTTAACTCTATCGACACAGACGGCGTAAGGGGCGGCTTTGATCTGCCAATGCTGAAAGCTGTGTGCAGTGCTGTAAAGATACCTGTTATCGCAAGCGGCGGAGCAGGAAAGCTTTCAGACTTTGCGGAAGCTTTCCTTGAAACTGATTGCTCAGCGGCTCTTGCCGCAAGCCTTTTCCACTTCAAAGAGCTGACAGTTGGACAGGTAAAGGACGATTGCAGGAGCAAGGGAATTATCGTGAGGTGAGCATAATGCTTGTTTTCAATATCGTATTTACTTTGTTTATACCAGTGCTTATGATATTGTGCGGCTATCTGATGTATAAGCATACACCGAAAGATATCAACGGCTTGGTGGGCTATCGCACTGCTATGTCAATGAAAAATCAGGAAACGTGGGATTTTGCCAACAATTATTGCGGACGTCTGTGGGTAAAGGTCGGAGTGGTCATGACGATAATTTCGGCATTGGTCTGTGTTCCATATTTCTTTATGAGCAGCGGCAATGCGACTGTGATAATGTGCATAGCTGAAGTGATACAGGTGGTAGTTTTGTGCTGGACGATAGTACCAACAGAACGAGCACTCAAAGATAATTTCGACCAAGACGGCAACAGAAAGGACAAATAATGAACCCAATAAAAGTTGATATAAACGATCTGGATAAATACTTCGTAAAAAGCGAGCTTACACCTGCTATCGCATTTGATGTGGATACAAAAACTGTGCTCATGCTTGCTTATATGAATAAGGAGAGCCTGAAAAAAACACTTGAAACAGGCTATACATGGTATTGGAGCAGATCAAGACAGGAATATTGGAACAAGGGTGCAACAAGCGGTCATCTGCAAAAGGTAGTTTCTATCTATGCGGACTGCGATAACGATACCCTGCTCCTTAACGTAAAGCAGACAGGTGCAGCCTGCCATACAGGCTCATATAGCTGCTTTTTCAATGAGATATATAATACGGAGGAAGAATAAAATGACAGTTTATCAGGAGATTTTCGAGGTAATAAAACAGCGCAAAGCTGACTATGAAGCAGGCAAGGCTCAGGAGAACAGCTACACAGCTTATCTCTTCGACAAGGGCGTAGACAAGATTTGCAAAAAGGTGGGCGAAGAGGCTACAGAAACAGTTATCGCTGCTAAAAATGGTGACAATGACGAGCTGAAAAACGAAATAAACGACCTTCTCTATCACGTTATGGTGCTTGCGGCAAATCAGGGACTTGAGTGGTCTGACGTGGAAAAGGTCCTTGACGAGAGAAACGAAAAAATAGGCAATCTGAAGAAATTTCATCAGGTAGACAAGAACACCTGATTATATGTATCCAAAGGCTCTGCGTTCATGCGCAGGGCTTTTTTTTGCTTTATGAGAGGATTTTCAGAAATTTAAGCACACAAAAGCCTTTTGCCGAATAGAATATAGCGAAGTAAAAAAACTTCCATGATTTGATTTATAGGAGGACTTACTATGAGCGATTTTAACGGCAAACCTTTCAAGGAAGCAATGTGTATCGAGGCAATGCGTGTGTTTGATTCATGCTCGTCACAGGATTGTCTGGAGGATCTTGCGTTTACATTCAGCGAGGCAGACCAGACCGTGATAAACGCTGCGGCGTATATCAAAAGCACTTGTATCGACGTGACAGACGTAAGCTTTGCAATATCTCCGGTGGCATTCAACCACGGCTTTTACGCAGTTGACGTTACTTACACATTCAGGGCGCAGATAGAAGCATATGAAGCGGCAGGCGCAGCTCCAACAGTAGTTTACGGCACCTCATCATTCACAAAAAAAGTTATTCTTTTTGGCAGCGACGGCGGCACACAGAGATTTTCGACCTGCGAGCCGAACCAGATCGTCACTACCTCGCCTACAAGCGGCTGCTCATGCTGTTGCTGCACAGCGGCAATGCCTTGCGCTTCTGTGAGCGTAGCAGCGCCAATGTGTCTTGACGCAAAGCTTGTCGCAGAGCCTGCACCAAGCGAGGAAAAGAACGTTCTTATCACTATCGGACTTTTCGCTATCATTCAGTTGTCAAGACCTGTGCCTATAATGGTGCCTGTATATGATTACTGCGTACCTGGCAAGGAGTGTTCCACAAACAGTGACAGCCCATGCGAGATGTTTGAAAAGATAGCATTCCCGACAGTAGAATTTTTCCCAAGAGGACTTGAAGAACCCCACTGCAAGGAAGAAAATGATACAGAGGGTCAGGGCGAAGCTCAGGGATAATATGTGATCTATGGGGGCGGAGTTTTCTGCCCCTTTTTGTTTTGCAAAGCAACCTGTTTGGCTCTTCGCTCCCAAAACGCTTGACAAGAAGCCTGAAAAGATTTATAATTAAAGGGAATGTACGAAATGAAATGAGGATATCAATGACTGAGAATTTTTCGGAAATAATAAATGAGGAAACCGCTTCGCAGAAGCTGCTCCAATGGTCTGGTGAATACGAAAGAACTTGCGGTCACAAGCCGCTTGCCCTTATCCATTCATACGGCTGTCAGCAGAACGTCAGCGACGGCGAGAAAATAAAAGGTATGCTTTCAAAGGTGGGCTATGAGTTCACATCCGATGTGAACGAGGCTCAGCTTATATTGTATAACACCTGTGCGGTAAGAGAAAATGCCGAGGACAAGGTGTTCGGCAAGCTTGGCGACCTTAAACATCTCAAAGAAAACAATCCCGAGCTTATTATAGGTATCTGCGGCTGTATGGCTCAGCAGAAGCACGTTGCCGAGAAGATAAAAAAGACCTATCGTCAGGTGGACTTGGTGTTCGGAACATTTGCCTATAACGATATGTATAATATGCTATGGGAGATAATATCAAAGCATGACAGGATTTTCAATCTGTCAGAAAATCATGTTGATATAAACGAGGACTTTCTACAGCTCCGTGACGATAAGATAAGAGCGTTCGTGCCTATCATGTATGGCTGCAACAATTTCTGCACCTATTGCATAGTGCCTTATGTCAGGGGCAGAGAACGCAGCAGAAAGCCTGAGTCTGTTATCGCAGAGGTAAAAGCACTTGTGAAAAACGGCTATAAGGAAATAACCCTGCTTGGTCAGAACGTTAATTCATACAGTTATGGTTTTCCTGAGCTTTTAAGAGAGCTTGACAAGATAGAGGGCGATTTCCGCATAAGATTTATGTCAAGCCACCCAAAGGACGCAAGCCATGAGCTTATTGACGCTATACTTGAATGCAAAAAGGTGTGCAAGCATTTGCATCTTCCTGTGCAGGCAGGCTCAGACAGGATACTAAAGCTTATGAATCGCCGCTATACCACGGCGGATTATCTGAAAATAATCGACTATGCCAGAAGCAAAGACCCTGAGTTTTCATTCACAACAGACCTTATCGTTGGCTTCCCAAGTGAAACATACGAGGAGTTCTGCGAAACTAAGGAGCTTATCAAAAAGGTAAAGTACGATAATATCTATTCTTTTGTGTATTCAAGACGAAGCGGCACAAAGGCTGCCGAAATGGAGGATCACATCTCAGACAAGCAGAAGGGTCTGTGGCTGAGAGAATTGCTTTTGGAGCAGAGAGAGGTGTCAACAGCGTGGCTTTCAAGATTTGTGGGAAGAACTGTCACCGTGCTGCCAACAGGCGAGGGCAGAACTGGCGCTGATTATCTCACAGGCAAGTGCGACGAGGATATGATCGTCGAGGTGAAAGCGGATAAAAAATATATCGGTAAATTCATTCAGGTTCGCATAACAAAAGCAATGAACTGGGCTTTGAGAGGCGAGCTTGTTGAAGATAAATAACAGCGAAAGCTGAATAATATTTAAAGGAGAATTACCATGGATGTAATTGAAATGACAAGAAAGCTTGGACAGGCTATTCAGGAAGACGAGAGATACAAGGCTTATATGGAGGCTTGTTCTATCAATGATACAGATGTTGAGATACAGAACAAAATAGGCGAGTTCAATCAGCTCCGTTCACAGCTCAGCGTTGAGATGCAGAAGCCTGATAAGGACGGCGAGAAGATGACAGCACTTGACACTCAGATCAGAGAGCTTTATGACGAGATCATGGCTATGCCTAAGATGATCGCATTTAACGAAGCTAAAGAAGTTATGGATAAGCTTCTCGGCTCAGTAAACTATATCATCTCAATGGCTGCAAACGGCGAAGACCCAATGACTTGCCCGGAGGAAGCTCCTCATAGCTGTTCAGGAAGCTGCGCATCATGCGGCGGCTGTCACTAAGACGGTATCAAAAAACGAATAACAGTCAGGGGGAGCTTATCCCCCGTCTGCCCGAATCTGAAGACCACTTCAGACTGGGGCGGATAATTTCTATAGGGATATGGCGCAACAATGTGTGTTGAACGAATATCATAATGGGATATGTGCGTGGATAAATATATGAAACGGAGTGAGTTTGAGTGGAAACCAAAGATATAGATTTTTCAAAGCTGTCACCAATGATGAAGCAGTATTTTGAAGTAAAGAATAAATATAAAAACCATATACTGTTCTACAGACTGGGAGATTTTTATGAAATGTTCTTTGATGACGCTATCATTGCGTCAAGAGAGCTTGAACTTACTTTGACAGGTCGTGACTGCGGACTAGAGGAAAGAGCGCCTATGTGCGGTGTGCCTCACCACGCCTGCGACGTTTATCTGAAAAAGCTTATTGAAAAAGGCTACAATGTGGCTATCTGCGAGCAGACCATGGACCCTGCCATGTGCAAGGGTATAGTGCCGAGAGAGGTCATAAGAGTAGTCACCCCTGGTACGCTCATCGAAAGCAGTATGCTTGATGAAACGTCCAACAACTATATCTGTGCATTTTATATGAGAGCCAAGGAAAGCGCATTGTGCCTTGCGGATATTTCCACAGGCGAGGTGCATCTGTTTGAGTTTGAGGGCAAGGAAATGACAAGCTCGGCTATAAATGAGCTGTCGAGATTTTCACCTGCGGAGATTCTTATAAATGACGCTTTTCTTTCAAATAAAGAGCTTTCAAGCTTCATAAGAGAAAAGCTCAAGACCAGCGTTCAACTTTTGGAGGAGAACGATTTTTCCCCTGAGATACATACAGAAGAGGTGCTGAAACAGTTTTCCACAAACAGCCTTGAATCTATCGGCGTAAAGCCTGACACAGTTGCAGCCTTTGCGGTGTGCGGACTTTTTGCATACATACACGATACACAGAAAGCACTGGTGGGCAGATTTTCCGAGATAATAAAGCATGACGCCGACCCTATCATGACTATCGGCTTCACTGCAAGAAGAAATCTGGAACTTACAGAAACTCTCAGAAATAAAGAGAAAAAAGGCTCGCTCCTGTGGGTGCTCGACCATACCAAAACTTCCATGGGCAAGCGTATGCTAAAATCCTTCCTGGAACAGCCCCTTGTCAATCCTGCAAAGATAATCGACAGACTTGACGCTGTTGAACAGCTCACAATGAAGCCTGTTGAACTTGGAGAGCTAAAAGAGATACTGGGAGGAGTCTATGACCTTGAAAGACTCATGACAAGGGTAATGTATAAGACCGCTACCCCTAGAGATCTTAAATCACTGTCGCTGACAGCACTTAAACTCCCTGAGATAAAGGAACTTCTCAAAGGTTTTGATTCAAAGCTTCTTGCAAACTGCAACAATAAAATATCCACCCTTGAAGCTATCTCAAACCTTGTTGAGAACGCCATTGTTGACGAACCGCCTGTTAATGTCAAGGACGGCAACGTTATCAAAGACGGCTTCAACGAACAGCTTGACGGACTGAGAAATATAATCTCAGGAGGCAAGGGTATAATTGATGATATTGCAGAGCGTGAAAGAGAAAAAACGGGTATCAAAAATCTGAAAATAGGCTATAACCGAGTTTTCGGATATTATATCGAGGTAACAAAGTCTTACTATGACCTTGTGCCTGACAACTATATAAGAAAACAGACCCTTGCCAACTGCGAGCGTTTTATCACGGACGAGCTTAAAGTCGCAGAGAACACTATTCTCGGTGCAAGCGATAAGATAGCAACTCTTGAGCAGGAGATATTTGCGGAGATAAGAGATTTTGCAGCCACACAGCTTAGACTTGTGCAGGAAACTGCCACAGCAGTGGCGCAGATAGACGTGCTTTGCTCGTTTGCAACTGCGGCGGTGAACAATAACTATACAAAGCCTGAGATAGCCATTGACGGCATTATTGATATCAAAAACGGCAGACACCCCGTTGTTGAGCTTATGCAGAAAGATGAGGTTTTCGTGCCTAACGACACATATCTTGATCTTACAAGCAACAGAATGGCAGTCATAACAGGTCCGAATATGTCAGGTAAATCAACTTATATGCGTCAGGTTGCTCTTATCACCCTTATGGCGCAGATAGGTTGCTTTGTACCTGCGGACTATGCAAAAATATCTGTGGTCGACCAGATTTTCACAAGAATAGGCGCTTCTGATGACCTTACCGCAGGTCAGTCTACCTTCATGGTGGAAATGAGCGAGGTTGCAGATATCGTAAAGCACGCCACAAAAAACAGCCTTGTTATCCTCGATGAGGTGGGCAGAGGTACTTCAACCTTTGACGGAATCTCCATTGCAAGGGCAGTGTCGGAGTATATCTCCACCAACAGATCAATGGGCTGCAAGACCCTGTTTGCAACACACTATCATGAGCTTATAAGCCTTGAAAAAGAGCTCGAGGGCGTGAGAAATTTCTCCGTCGCAGTAAAGCGTCAGGGGGATAGTATCAAGTTCCTTAGAAAGATAGTTCCGGGCGGAGTTGACGAAAGCTACGGCATAGAAGTTGCAAAGCTTGCGGGACTGCCGAACAAGATAATAAATAGAGCCAAAGAGCTTCTCGAACAGCTTGAAGCGGAAAACAAAAAGGCAAGAATTGCCGCTCAGCAGATAGAAAGCGACCAGATATCCTTTGACAAAATAAGCGACAGCATCGTTACCGATAGGCTTAGAAAGACTAACATAGACGAAATGACCGACAGCGAGCTTAGAGATTTTGTGAAAGACTTGCTGAGATATGTTTAGGTGAGCGTCATGAAAAAGTGGTATGACGAGGAGTACGAGTTTGAAATAGAGGTCACGGACTTTCTCCGTGGCGACCATACTGAAAGATATTGCCGAAACGGCGAGGAGATAGGGGATAAATATTTCTGCACCTATGGCTGTCCTGTGAATAAGAACGGCTATGGCATTTGCAGTAAAACAATGATGATGCTTTATCCCATTATGGAAGCTGTCCGCAGCGGCGGCGATATGACAAAGATAGGCGGCGACAGCAAATATACAAAAACTATCGTCTGTCCTGACGGCTGTGTCATGTTCCGCTTGACAGCAAAGCCGACAGGCAAGGAGAATTTTCATACAGGCGGCTTTTGGAAAGAGCCATAGAAAAGGATAGAAAAATGTCAGAAATAAAAGTTCTGAGCAAGGAAGTTTCCGAGCTTATTGCGGCAGGCGAGGTAATAGACAGACCTGCTTCAATAATAAAGGAGCTTCTTGAAAACGCAATAGACGCAGGTGCGAACGTCATAACAGTTGAGATAAAAAACGGCGGCCGCACCTATATAAGAGTGACGGATAACGGCAAGGGTATCTCAAAAGATGATCTGCCTATAGCCTTTCTTCGTCATGCAACAAGTAAGATATCAGTAAAAAATGACCTTGACAGTATTATGACCCTCGGCTTCAGAGGTGAAGCACTTGCTTCTATCTGTGCCGTATCAAAAGTGGACGTGCTCACGAAACGTCCTGAGGAGGATTACGGCACGCATTATGTTATCGAGGGCGCAGTGGAAAAGACCTGCGAGGAGTGCGGCTGTCCTGACGGCACAACATTCGTTGTGAGGGATATTTTCTATAATGTTCCTGCAAGACTAAAGTTTCTGAAAAAGGACGTTTCAGAGGGCAATTTTGCCGCAGACCTTGTTACAAAGCTTACCCTTTCACACCCTGAGATATCATTCAAGTTCATCAGGGATAATAAAGTTGAGATATTGACAGCAGGGGACGGCAAGATATATTCCGCAGTTTATTCAGTTTATGGCAGAGATTTTGCAAACTCCATGCTTGAAGTTGACTATACATGGCAGGGTATGCACATAACAGGTTTCACCGTCAAGCCACTGTCTGCAAAGCCTAACAGACGTTTTCAGAATTTCTTTGTGAACAAAAGATATGTGAAATCAAGGGCTTGTGCGGCGGCACTTGAAGAAGCCTACAGAAATCTTCTTATGACGGGAAAATTTCCGGCGTGCGTGCTCTATATTGATATCCCACCGAATACCATAGATGTGAACGTCCACCCTACTAAAATAGAAGTGCGTTTTTCAGACGAAAAGCTTATGCACGAGGCTGTGTTCTTTGCGGTGAAAAATTCCCTTATGAAGAACGACAGACCCAATGAGATGCACCTTGAAAACAAGCGTAATTTCACCGACAGAGAGCTTTTTGATATACCTAAAAAAGATAACAGCGTTCAGCTTAAATTCGCCATGGAGGATAATAGTCAAAAGCCTGTTGCCTCAAAGGCTGATATATCTGTCCCAAAGCCACAGACAGAAAAGCAGTACGAAAATTCGTACAGTTATCAAAAGCCTGCACCAACGCTTAAAACAGTCGAGAGCAGGAGCATAACTGAGGAGGAAAAAGAAAAGCTCAGCGGCAGTGACGATATGTTCCTTGCAAGCCTTGAACAGCCTGCAAAGAGAGAAACAGCCGTTACAGAACTTTCAGGTCCCGAGCCGAAACCCCATAAGGTGACAGTGGAGGAGATAAACAAGGCGATAAGCGAGATACCTCTCCCCGAAGAGCCGGAGGAGCAGAGCGGAGAAGCTTTCAAGTTTATCGACGCTCAAAGCTTCACAAAGAAAAAGCCTGTTTCTGTTATCGTGGAGGAGAAAGAGCCTGAAAAGCCGAAGCCTGTTGTGGTGGGCGAGCTTTTCAAGACCTATGTTGTGGCACAGGTGGGGGACGAAATGATACTTATGGATAAGCATGCCGCCCATGAGAGATATATTTTCGAGAGGATAAAAAGCGATGCCGAACAGCTTGAAACGCAAATGTTCCTAGAGCCTATCATGGTATTGCTTTCCTATGACGAGTATGACGCTCTCACCGCAAACCTCGATAAGGTGTCACAGCTTGGCTTTGAGATAGAGCCGGACGTTGCGCCAACTGTTGCAGTAAAGGGCGTGCCTATCATTCTTGGTGACGATAACCCTGCGGATATAATCAGCGAACTTGCAAAGAATTTTATCGAGAATAAACTCAATCCGCAAATAGAGCTTTTTGACGACCTCTACCATTCTATCGCCTGCAAAGCGGCAATAAAGGCGAACGATACCAACAGCGGAATAGAATTGCAGGCGCTAGTGAACGCCGTTTATGGTCAGGAAAATATCAGATATTGCCCTCATGGCAGACCTGTTATGATAACCCTCACCAAAAGAGATATCGAAAAGCAGTTCAGACGAGTTCTATAAAAAATGCAGGAGGCGAAAGCTATGGAAAATAAAATACCTCTCCTTGTCATTGCAGGGCCTACCGCCAGTGGAAAGACCGCCTGCGCAGTGGAGCTTGCAAAGATATATGACGGTGAGATAGTTTCCGCAGACTCTATGCAGATATATAAGGGTCTGAGCATCGCTACTGCCAAGCCTACCAAAGAGGAAATGCAGGGCGTGCCACATTATCTTATAGATTTTCTCGAGCCTGAGCAGGCTTTTTCCGTGGCAGATTATGTGAAGCTCGCAGGTGAGCGTATCAGAGAGATACACAGCCGTGGCAAAGTTCCTATTCTCTGCGGGGGAACAGGACTATATATAAGCTCACTTGTGAATAACGTAATCTTTGACGATACCGAAACGGACGGCTCGGTCAGAAAACGTCTTGAGAAGGAAGCCAAGACGCTGGGCGGTCACGCTTTGTGGGAAAGGCTCAGAGAGGTCGATCCCGAAACTGCGGAGAAAGTCCATGAGAACAACCTGCCAAGAGTCATACGAGGACTTGAAGTCTTTGAAACTACAGGTATACCGCTTTCACAGCATAAGGTGAACAGCCGTCGTGAGAAGTCGCCATATAACGCCTGCATTATCGGTCTTACAGCTTCCGACAGACAGTATCTCTATGACCGTATAAACCACCGTGTTGATGTAATGGTGGAAAACGGGCTTATAGAGGAGTGCAGAGTTTTTTATGACAGCTTTACCCCTGCTACAGCTTATCAGGCTATAGGATATAAGGAGCTCGTGCCGTATTTTGAAGGCAAAGCTGAGCTTTGTGAATGTCTCGACAAAATCAAACAGGAAAGCCGTCATTATGCCAAAAGACAGCTTACTTGGTTTAGACGAGTTGACGGAATTCAGTGGGTGGAAACAGATAAATTTGATAGTTTTCAAAAAATTATAGAAAATATCAAAAATATTATAGCCAAATCGGAAATTATGTGATATAATATAATTTGAAAGATTTTATAGTAAAAAAGCAATACATTGCTGTAAAAATTTTTAGGAGTGTTATTTATGAATAAGAATCTTAATCTTCAGGACGTTATACTCAACCAGATCAGAAAAGACAAGATAGCGTCAACTTTTATCCTTATGAACGGCTACCAGTTTAAAGGCGTTGTAAAGGGCTTTGACAGCTATGTTGTAGTTCTCGATTGCGAGGGCAAGCAGAACATAGTTTATAAGCATGCTATCTCAACTATCGTTCCGTCAAGATATATCAACGTTCTTGACGCCGCAGGCAATTCAGATATTTAAGAGGGCAGTAAAAAATGAATTCTCTGACCGTTAAAATACTTACCGGTCTGCTTTCTGTGCTGATAATCACAACTATCGGCAGTCAGATATACAGTGCACTTACAGAGCGTCATGACACCGAGGAAGCTGTGCTTGTTACTATCAATGAGGATATTGCTTTTAAGGGCGTTATAATCAGAGATGAAAAGGTGGTCACCTATGACGGCGGCGGAGTTTTGGATTATACCTATTCCGACGGCAGTAAAATATCTGTTGGCAATACCATAGCGTCAGTTTATTCTTCTGAGGACGCTGTTACAGCGAAAAACAAGATAAAGATACTTGAAAGCGAGATAGCCGCCCTTGAAAGAGCACAAAATCCGGGTACAACGAATTATGTTCAGCCTGAAACACTCAAAAGCAAGATAGATAAGGAATATAAGGAGCTTCTCTCATATTCTTCTCAGGATAATTTCTCTGAGTTTGCAAAAACAAGAGAGGATATGTCCCTTGTGATGAATATTTATAATATCGTCACAAAGACCGAGCAGAGCTATGACGAAAGGATAAGCCAGCTTCAGGCGAAAGTCAAGGAGCTGGAGGAACAGACCTCAGGCTCAGGAAAAACGATCACTGCTGACGAAACAGGCTATTTTGTTTCCTATGCAGACGGCTATGAGAGCGAGCTTACTATGGAGAACGCTTCCCAGCTCACTGACAAGGATATCCAAAAGGTCATCGGCCAGCCTAGTAAGGACGCACCGAACGCCATTGGCAAAATGTTTTCCGACTATTCATGCAGGATAGCAGGGATCATGGAAAACGATAAAAGGATAACAGAGGGCGCATGGCTTAGAATGACGCTCAGTACCACAAAAAACATCTATGACGTTCAGGTGGAGTCTGTTAAGCCTTGTGAGGACGATGAGAACAAAGTGGTCGTCGTGCTTTCCTGTGACAGACTTGACGAAGCCCTTGTTGAGTCAAGAGTGCAGTCTGCGGAGCTTATCTTCGACGAGTATCAGGGTCTTAAAGTTCCAAGAAGTGCGATACGTTTTCAGGGCGATCAGAAGGGCGTTTATGTGATACTCGGCAAGGACGTTACCTTTAAGAAGATCAATGTTATTTATGAGGGCGATGATTATGTGCTCTCTGAAAATACCTCAAACGAGGATTATCTGCTGCTTTACGATCAAATTTTGTTAGAGGTGGTATCAGATGAAGATGTGCAGCAAAGTAGATCAGACAGCAACGCTGTCACCTCAGGATAATTATTTTCCGGAGGTTCTTGAAAACTGTAAGGAAATATGTTATAATGTAGAGAACGCCAAAGCAAAATGGCGTAAGCCTGACGAAGAAGTCAGGATAATGGCTGTTACAAAGACAGTGCCGCCTGAAAAGGTGAATTTCGCTGTGGCTCAGGGCTTTAAGCTGCTGGGCGAAAACAGGGTGCAGGAGTTTCTTTCCAAGAAGGAAGCTTACGATAAAAGTGCAGAAGTGCAGTTTATCGGACATTTGCAGACCAATAAGGTGAAATATATAATCAATGATGTTACTCTGATACAGTCTGTCGATAACCTGAAGCTTGCTCATGAGATAAGCAGGCTTGCAGTGAAGAATAATAAAACTATGAACGTCCTTGTGGAAATAAATATAGGCGATGAAGCTACTAAAAGCGGCGTTTCCGCTGAAATGGCTGAGGAGCTTGTAAGACAGACCGCACAGCTGCCTAACGTTTCCGTAAAGGGTCTTATGGCAATACCTCCTGTTGGCTCAGGGGAGGACGTTTTTGAAAAAATGCACGGTATCTTTCTTAGTGTAAAGGAAAAGGATATACCGAACGTGTCTATGGATATTCTCTCAATGGGAATGTCTGGGGACTATGAGCTTGCCATAAAGCATGGCTCAAATTTGGTGAGGATCGGAACAAAGCTTTTCGGAGCTAGAAAATATTTGGAGGATTAAAAATGGGTGCAATGCAGAAATTAAAAAATCTCTTTGTAGGCGAAGATGAACTTGAGCAGGAGGACGCAATGTATCAGCAGCCGATGTATGAGAATAAAACAGAATACAACGAAGCACCAAAGAACACAGGTGCATATGTCAATAACGCACGTCCGGTAAGAATGGAGCAAACCACGACTTTGCAGATAGTTCTTGCAAGACCAAACGATTTTTCAGAGGTCAAGTCTATCGGCGGCGATATAAATGAGGGAAAGACAGTTCTTCTCAACCTGGAAACTGTCAAGAGCGAGGACGCAAAGAGAATACTTGACTTTATCTCAGGCGTTGCGTATGCAAATGGTGCAGACATCAAGATGATGGCTCAGAAAACTTTCGCTATCATGCCTAGAAACGTTGGCTTCTCAGGAGTTGACCTTATGAGCGAGCTTGAAAATAACGGCTACAGCTTCTAAAAATGGCTCATGCTAAATATCAGTTTTTGCCCGACCTGTCTGAGGACGATATCCGTCTGTTAGACAGAGTTTCCGATTGGATAATGGCGGCTGATGAAAAGTATATAACAAAGTTTTCTGCGTTTCTCGATGAAAGGCAGTGTCTGCTGTGTGAAAAACTCATGGCGTCTGTGAAATATGAGAATTATAGGCTTTGGGGCGGATATGAAAACGCCGCAAGGCGTATGCTGTACGTCTATCCTGAATATGGCGAGGCAGAAAGTGAGGATTTTCCTATCACCGCAATTACACTGCTGTATCGCAAAGAGGATAAAATAACTCACAGAGATATCCTAGGCTCGCTTATGGGACTAAGAATAAAAAGAGACAGCGTTGGCGACATTCTTGTGGGAGAGGGAAAGTCAGCGGTGTTCCTGCGTTCTTCTGTGGCAGGCGAGGTTACAAGCGTCCTGACGAAGGTCGGCAGAGCAGGAGTGAAGCTCCGGGAGGGCTATGACGGCAGTATACATATTGAGCAGAAAACTCAGGAAATAAGCGGTACTGTGGCTTCCATGCGTGCAGATTGTATCTTAAGTCTTGCCGCAAGGATATCACGAGAAAAGTCAGCACAGCTTATAAAAAACGTGGGCATCGAAATAGACCATATGCCGAAAAATTCACCGAAAATACTTCTTGAAGATGGCTGTACATTTTCAGTGAGAGGATACGGAAAATTCAAGCTGCTTTCAGTTGACGGCACAACTAAAAAAGACAGAATACATATAACTTTAAATAAATTTGTGTAAAGATCACGGAGGTCCTAGTATGTTAAATCCAAATAATATTAAAGGAAAAACTTTTGATACCGAGAAAAACGGTTATTCAAAAGAAGATGTAAAAGAATTTCTTGAGCAGGTAGCCGAGGATTATGCCGAAGTCGTAAAGGCAAATCAGGATACCGAAGCTAAGATAATCAAGCTCGTTGAGAAGATAAACGAGTACAGAGAGGACGAGGAAGCTATCCAGCAGGCTCTTGTCGTGGCTCAGAAAGAGTCAAATAAGATTCTTACTGAGGCCAAAACTCAGGCTCACGATATGATCGAATCTGCTAAAACAGAGCAGGTAAGACTCGCAGAGCAGAGTGCCTCTGAGTGTGAGAGAATAGTTAAGGAGCATAAGGAAAAGTGCGCTGAGCTTATCAGAACTAATACCGAGATAACAGAAAAGAAGATAAATGAAGTAAGAGCCGCTTATGACGAGGAGCTTGCTAAGTTTGAAAACCTCAAGGCTGAGGTAACTCAGTTCAAGGCTGACCTTACTCAGCTTTATAATAAGCAGATAAGACTTATTATGGAAATTCCTGCGTCCGAGCCTGCCGAGGATACAGCAGAGGAGTATGAGGAAGAAGAAACAGTCGAGGAAACTCAGGAAGCTGCAGAGGAGCAGGCAGAGGAAACAGCTGAGCCGGAGGAAACTGTTGAGGCTGAATCTGCACCTGTTACTGATAGTGAGCACGTTGAGAAGATACTTAACACTGGTTCTTTCGACCCTGTTATACCAAAGACAGCTCCTGCTGAGCTTAAATTTGGTAAAAATAATTAATTCAAAGGCTCTGTTTTTCGCAGAGCCTTACTGTTCATAAATGGAGTAGGGAATAGATGTTTGTAATTTCGCTTGTTATCATGGCAGTTCTCGTTGCCGCCGACCAGCTCATAAAGCTTGCCGTGACAAATAACCTGCCGTTGAATGGTCAGCCTGTGGAGGTCATAAAGTTCGGTAGCTTTAAGGTGTTCAGCCTGACCCATATAAGAAACTCAGGTGCAGCATGGAGCATGATGTCAGGAAAGACCTGGTTTCTTATCGGTCTGCCTGTTGTCGTATTGATCGTGGCGGTGATCTATATGTATAAGATACGCAAAGGCTCAAAGCTGGAGCTTGTGTCGCTGGCTATGGTGCTTGCAGGCGGTATCGGCAACCTTATCGACAGAATAAGGGTAAAAGAAGTTGTGGACTATATCAAGTTCGAGCCTATCAATTTCCCTATCTTCAACTTTGCGGATATCTGTATCGTTATCGGCGGAATTTTGTTCGTTATCTGTTTTTGCTTTCTTGACGAAAAGAAAAAGCTCATTCGTGACGATATAAAGGTCAAAGACGAAAATGACAAAGCTTGATTTTATTGCAACTGCCGAGGAAACAGGCGAGCGTATCGACAGATTTTTGTCAGCGCAGGATACAGGTCTTACACGTTCCGCTGTGCAGAAGCTTATCGAGGACGGTGGCGTCACAGTTGGAGGCAAAAAAGTATCGAAAAATTATAAGCTGCATAACGGTGACAGCGTTGAGATAATTATTCCCGACCCTGTGGAGCTTGACGTCAAGCCACAGGATATCCCCGTGGAAATAGTCTATGAGGACAGCGAGCTGCTTGTGGTGAATAAACCTAAAGGCATGGTGGTGCACCCTGCCGCAGGCAATCCCGATGGCACTTTGGTGAACGCATTGCTTTATCTTTGTCAGGGCAGGCTTTCTTCAATAAACGGCGTCATTCGCCCTGGGATAGTCCATAGGATAGACAAAAATACAAGCGGTCTGCTGATTGTTGCCAAGACCGACAGCGCACATAACTTTCTTGCGGCTCAGATAAAAGAGCATAGCTTTACAAGAGAGTATGAAGCTGTACTCACAGGCGGTCGCCTAAAGGCCCCTATCGGAACTGTGGACGCACCTATCGGCAGAAGCAAATATGACAGAAAGAAAATGTGCGTGACAGAGCAAAACTCCAAGCACGCAGTTACCCATTATGAGGTGCTGGAGGAGTTAGGTCAGTATTCGCTGGTGAAATTCCGCCTTGAAACAGGCCGAACCCACCAGATAAGAGTACATTCCGCCTATATCGGTCACCCTGTCTACGGCGACGATGTTTACGGCAAAGCTGTAAAGGGAATCGAGGGACAGTGCCTGCACGCAAAGAAAATTGGTTTTATACACCCTGCGACCAAGGAATATATGGAGTTTGACAGCGAATTGCCCGATTATTTTCAGGCGGTGCTGAAAAAACTCAGAGCAGGGAATTGACTCACGGAAGTGATTTTATGTTTGAAGATATATCAAAAGTCCTGCTTATAACGGATATGGACGGAACTTTTCTCCCCGCAAGCAAGATACCTACCCCGAAAACTCTCGCCGCTGTCAAGCGTTTTGAAGAGGCTGGGGGCAGATTTTCTATCGCTACGGGCAGAGCCATTCAGGCGGCTAGACAGTATTTTGACATGGTGAATGTGAATTGTCCTATCATAATGTCAAACGGCGGAATGGTCTACGATATCCATACGAAAGAGCAGATATATAACGTCTTTCTGCCAAGCTTTGCGGCGGATATCGTCAAGGAGATACTTGCCGATAATCCTTATGTTGGCTGTGAAGTGCTTACTGTCAACGAGGTCTATGTGCCAAGCATGACCCCTATGGAAAAGCGCCATAACGAGATCTGTAAGCTCATTCCCGTTCAGTGTGCCGTTGACGAGATACCTGACAAGAACTGGTATAAGGTGCTTTTTGCAGTTGAACCTGAGCGTATGGACGAGCTTATAAACTATGTGGCAAAAAAAGGCTACAAAGGAGTAGATTTTGTGCGTTCAAGTATCGAGTATTACGAGATACTTCCACAGAATATATCAAAAGGTACGGCTCTTGAGGAGCTGAGAAAAGCTTGTGGCATGGAGGATTTTACTTTCGTGGCTGCAGGCGACTATAACAATGATATTGAACTTCTTCAAGCGGCTGACGTGGCATATTGCCCGTCAAATGCGGCAGAGGAGGTCAAAAAGGTTGCGGATAAGGTCTTTGAGCAGTCCTGCGAGGAGGATTTTATTTCCGCAGTCATAGATGAAATTTTTGAAAAACTGAAGAAATAATATTTTTTTGGAGGTCAAAAGTATGGACGAAACATTAAAGAAACAGCTTGAGATCACAGCCTGCAAGGTTCGTCTTGGAATACTCGAGGGAGTATTCAACGCAAAGTCGGGTCATCCGGGCGGATCGCTCTCTATCGCAGATCTGCTCACTTATCTCTATTTTGCCAAGATGAACGTATATCCTGATAAGCCGGAAGAGCCTGAGAGAGATAGACTCGTGCTTTCAAAGGGTCACACAGCACCTGCACTCTATGCTACTCTTGCAGAAAAAGGCTTTTTTCCAAAGGAGGAGCTGAAGTCCCTCAGACATATCGGTGCAATGCTTCAGGGTCACCCTTGTATCTCTATCCCTGGCGTAGATATGTCCTCTGGATCCCTTGGACAGGGCATTTCTGTTGCCTGTGGTATGGCGCTTTCAGGAAAGCTCACAAGCGATACCTATAAGGTGTATACTATCCTTGGCGATGGTGAGATTGAAGAGGGTCAGGTATGGGAGGCTGCAATGTTTGCTGCTCATTATAAGCTTGATAACCTCGTTGCTGTTGTGGATAATAACGGACTTCAGATCGACGGAAAGATAGAGGACGTAATGTCGCCATATCCTATCGTTGACAAGTTTGCAGCATTTGGCTGGCACGTTATCACAGCCGACGCTCACGATTTTGACTCACTTGAAAAAGCATTCAACGAGGCAGAAACAGTATGCGGTCAGCCTTGCGTTATCGTAATGAAGAGTATCAAGGGCAAGGGCGTTTCATTTATGGAAAACAACGTTTCATGGCATGGTTCAGCACCTAACAAGGAGCAGTATGAGCAGGCTGTGGCAGAAATAAACGAACAGCTTAAAAGTCTGGAGGGTTAAGCAATGGCAGAATTGAAGAAGAAAGCTACAAGAGAAAGCTACGGCGAGGCTCTTGCAGAGCTTGGCGATAAGTACGATAACCTCTATGTTTTTGACGCAGACCTTGCTGCTGCAACAAAAACAGGTATATTCAAGAAGAAATTCCCTGACAGATTTTTTGACTGCGGTATCGCTGAGTCAAATATGATGGGCGTTGCAGCAGGTATGGCTGCAACAGGCAAGATACCATTTGCTTCTACATTTGCAATGTTCGCCGCAGGCAGAGCATTCGAGCAGGTAAGAAACTCTATCGGTTATCCTCACCTCAACGTGAAGATAGGTGCAACACACGCAGGTATCTCTGTAGGCGAAGACGGTGCAACACATCAGTGCAACGAGGATATCGCTCTTATGAGAACTATCCCTGGCATGGTAGTAATAAACCCTGCCGACGACGTTGAAGCAAAGGCTGCCGTTGAAGCCGCTATCCTCCATGAAGGTCCGGTTTATCTCCGTTTCGGCAGACTTGCCACACCTGTTTTCAATGATCCTGAAACATATAAGTTCGAGCTTGGCAAGGGCGTTAAGCTCCGTGACGGCAAGGATATAGCTATCGTTGCAACAGGCCTTATGGTTTATGAAGCTATTGAAGCCGCAAAAGCTCTCGCAGCTGAGGGTATCGAAGCAACAGTTATCAATATCCACACTATCAAGCCAATCGATGAGGATATCATCGTTGAAGCCGCAAAGAACACAGGACTTCTTCTTACAGTTGAGGAGCATAGCGTTATCGGCGGACTTGGCTCAGCCGTTGCTGACGTTCTTGCAGCAAGACACCCTGCAAAGCTTGTTAAGATTGGCGTTAATGACGAGTTCGGTCACTCAGGCCCGGCAGTTGATCTTCTTAAAGAATATGGCCTCTGCGCAGACAATATCGTTGCAAAGGCAAGAGATGCTGTTAAGGCAAAGTAAAAAAACACCAAACGGACGGATATCTTCCGTCCGTTTTTTTGTACACAAAAAAAGACACGCTTATGATCTCGTAAACGTGTCTTTTCTTATGCTTTTACAGTGCCTGCATGAGTGTCGATAATGTTGTTTATACATATGTAAAGATAAGGCTTAAGCTCGCCAATGTCCACAGGCTCGTTGTAAAGTATGGACGAGTAGCAGGTTGAGCTTACAAGCTCAACTATCATGAATATCATGACCTCAGGCTGAACAATATCATATGGAGCGTCAGCAAGCATAGCGTCATAAATGTTGCGGAAGTCGATGTCATCGTCCTTTATAGGCGACGTAAGAGCGTGCTTGAAAACGCCCCAGCTAAGATTCTTTGCAATAAAAGTCAAAAGCGACTTGTTCTCGTTTAGCTGGTTGATGATGTTGTCAACAATAAAAATAATTCGTTCGTTAAAGGTGAGCTTCTTGCCGCTCGCATTTAATGCCTCGATAGCGTTTCTGAAAAGCTGTGACGACTTATGAGAAACAAGCTTGTTTCTTATGTCATATTTGTCCTTGAAATAAAGATAAAACGTTCCTTTCGCCACACCAGCGTTGTTCACGATGTCTGAAATAGAGGTCTTGCTCACTCCCTTGGTGGTAAAAAGACTAAAAGCCGTGTTAAGCAGAGAGTCCTCCTTTACCTTTTTATTGGTATCAAGCTTGCCCATTTTAACACGTCCTTCCTTATTATAATATATACAATTTGTATGCCACACATACACAGATTTACTGTGGTTGACACTATATTTATTATAATACAAATTCTTGTTAAAGTCAACGGAGCAAAATGACCAATAGTCACTTGTGACCGTTGGTCATTTTGTGCAACTCTACAAAAAGAATGACTAATGGTCATTTTACTATTGACTGTTGGTCATTTTTGATGTATACTATGAATTGTTAAAAGACCGAAAGGTCAAAAACTATGTGAAGGGAATGACATTTGATGCAGAAATTTGGCAGAGGAGTTGTAAAGCTCCGAGTACCGATACTCATAGTCAGCGTTCTGTTGCTGATACCGTCAATATTCGGTTTTCTCAGCACGAGAATAAACTATGATATTCTTTCATACCTCCCGTCAGACATTGAAACCATGAAAGGTCAGGATATAATGCTTGACGAGTTCGGCAAGGGTGGCTTTTCGCTGGTAATGCTTGACGGCATGGAGGATAAGGACGTTGAAAAGGTCAAGGAGAAGATCGAAAAGGTAGACCACGTTTGCGATGTTCTCTGGTATGACACCTTGGCAGACGTTTCACTTCCAAAGGAAGTTCTTCCTGATGATATTTACGATTTCTTCAATACAGATAACTCCACAATGATGGCTGTCTTTTTTGACGAGGCGACCTCCGCTGACGGCTCACTTGAAGCTGTCAAGGAGATAAGAAGCATCGCAGGCGAGCAGTGTTTCGTAAGCGGTATGTCCTCGGTAGTTGAGGATATCAAGGATCTGACAATGCAGGAAGCTCCGATGTATGTTGTTATCGCAGTAATACTTACAAGTATCATACTTGCACTTACAATGGATTCGTTCCTTATCCCACTGTTCTTTATGCTCAGCGTGGGCATGGCGATAATCTATAACATGGGAACGAACTTCATACAAGGCGAAATATCGTTCATCACCGAAGCTCTTGCAGCTGTGCTTCAGCTTGCGGTAACGATAGACTACTCGATCTTCCTGTGGCACAGCTACAAAGAGGAGAAAGAAAAGCACCCTGGTGACAACAAAGAGGCTATGGCAGTCGCCATCGGCAAAACTATCACCTCAGTTGTTTCAAGCTCCATAACAACAGTTGCAGGCTTCCTTGCACTTTGCTTCATGAGCTACGAGCTTGGCATGGACATGGGTATCGTAATGGCAAAGGGCGTTGTTATTGGCGTTATCTGCTGCATAACAGTTCTCCCGTCGATGATACTTGTCTTCGATAAGGCACTTGAAAAAACAATGCACAAAGACCTTGTTCCAAGCCTTGAAAAGCCTTCAAAGTTCATTATCAAGCACCATGCAGCATTTATCGTACTCTTTATAGTTGTACTTATCCCTGCCGTATATGGTCAGATAAACACCAATGTCTACTATAACCTGACAGATACTCTTCCAAAAGATCTCAACAGTGTTATCGCAAACACAAAGCTAGATGAGGAATACAACATGGCAACGACCCATATGCTCCTGGTTGACGCTGATATGAAGCCAAAGGAAGTAAACTCTATGCTCGACGAAATGGGCAAGGTTGATGGTGTAAGCTTCTCAATGTCACTGGATACTCTTATTGGTCCGTCTATTCCTCGTGAGATAGTTCCTGAGTCAGTAACAAAGATACTCAAAAGCGACAAATGGCAGCTTATGCTAATAGGTTCTGAATACAAGGTAGCTTCTGATGAAGAGAATGCCCAGATAGATGAGCTTAGCAAGATACTTAAATCCTACGATAAGGACGGAATGCTTATCGGTGAGGCAGCGGCAACAAAAGACCTTATCGACATAACAGATCATGACTTCAAGGTAGTAAATATAGTTTCTATCGCCGCTATCTTTATCATCATTCTTATTGCACTGCGTTCAGTTTCACTGCCTATCATTCTGGTAGCCGTTATCGAATTTGCTATCACAGTAAACATGGGTGTTCCGTGCTTTACGAATACCACCATACCGTTCATAGCGTCGGTAGTAATCGGTACTATCCAGCTTGGTGCAACAGTTGACTACGCTATCCTTATGACAACAAGATATAAGACCGAGCGTAACGCAGGCAAAGATAAGCACGAAGCTGTTACTATCGCACTCACCACTTCAATGAAGTCTATCATGGTCAGCGCACTTGGCTTCTTCGCTTCAACATTCGGCGTTGGCGTATATTCAAGCGTAGATATGATCTCACAGCTTTGTACGCTCATGTCAAGAGGTGCAATAATCAGTATGATAACTGTTATCTGCATACTTCCTTCAATGCTTATGCTGTTCGATAAGGTAATAATCAATACAACAATGGGCATGAAGAAAAAAGAAAATAAGCTTTATAAGCTTCCTGAAATAAACTAATTGGTAAAGGAGATATAGTTATGAAAAAGTATTCAAGAGTTCTTGCAGGCATACTTGCCGTACTTCTTTCCGCAGGCTGCACAGGTCTTTATGCAGCAGCTCAGTCAGACAGCTCTTCCGCTGCCGACAGCACTGCCTCAACAACAAAGAGCGAATCAGATAAAAAAGATACAAAAGATACAAAGAAAGCTGATAAGTCTGACAGTGATACAGAAAAGCAGGCTAAGGAAGAAACAGTTTATGTTATCACTGACGCTTCCGGCAACAAGACAAAAACAGTCGTTTCCAACTGGCTGAAAAACCCACAGGGCGTAAAGAAGCTGGAGGACGTTTCCGACCTGACAGATATCGAGAATGTTAAAACAGACGAGGGCTTTACAGCCAATGGTGATAAGCTCACATGGGATACCGAGGGCGGAGATATCTACTATAAGGGCTATACCGATAAGGCACTCCCGGTTGATGTAAAGGTAACATATACCCTTGACGGCAAGGAGATAAAGCCTGAGGACCTCGCAGGCAAGAGCGGTAAGCTTACAGTAAGATATGACTATACGAACAACGATAAGAAAACTGTCAAGATAAACGGCAAGAAAACAGATATCTATGTTCCATACCTTATGGCAACAACAGCTATCCTTGATACTAACGTTTATTCAAACGTTGAAGTAACAAATGGCAAGCTCATTTCAGACGGAAGCAGGCAGATACTTATAGGCGTTGCAATGCCTGGCCTTACAAAGAGCCTTGATCTTCAGGATAACGAAGATATCGAGATACCGGAGTACGTTGAGTTCACAGCAGACGTAAAGGACTTCGAGTCAACGACCTCTCTCACAGTCGCTACATCTGACATCTTCTCAAAGCTTGACCTTAGCGATATCGGTGATGCTGACGATCTTCAGGATAAGCTTGATGAGCTTTCTGATGCTACAGACGAGCTTGTAGACGGCACAGCAGAGCTTTACGCAGGCATCAAGAAGCTGTCCGATTCCTCAGGAACACTTATCACAGGTATCGACAAACTTTATTCAGGTTCTAAGTCACTTGACGATGGTGCAAAGACACTTAACAGCGGTGCAACAAAGCTTCGTGACGGAGCAAAGACCCTTGATTCTTCAACAGGTGAGCTTATGAGAGGTATCTCCACAGCTCATAGTGGTTCAACAGCCCTCCTCGGTGGTTTTGATCAGGTAAACAGTGGTATGTCATCTTTGAAGAACGGCTCATCATCACTTTCAAGCGGACTTTCACAGGTATCCTCAGGCGCACAGCAGGTAAATAACGGTGCTGCAAGCCTTGCCGCAGGCACAAATAAGCTTGTTACAGGTGTAGGCGACCTCCAGACAGGCTCTAAAAACCTTGCCGCAGGCACAAAGCAGACCTATGACGGTTCAACTGCACTGAAAAAAGGCGTTGCAACACTTAATGCAGGCGTTTCCACACTCTATGAAAAGGTGCAGTCACTTCCTGCAAGCGTTGAACTTCTTTCAAATGGCATAACAAAGGTAGATAACGCACTTACACAGTCTATCGCATATGACCAGCAGGTACTCGCAGGACTTGAGCAGCTTCTCGGCAATTACGAAGAAGGCTCAGCAGAGTATACGAGCATAAGCAATATGATAGCAGCCGTAAATGGCTCTATCCAGTATCAGCAGGGCGCACAGAGCGGCCTTGGCGATGTTTCAACAGGTGTCGGCACAATGGCTACCGAGGGCAAACAGCTTGTTGACGGCGTAACTCAGATATACAATGGTCTTAACGATAAGAAGAAAGGTCTTGTCGCAGGCGTTGATAATTTGAATACAGGACTTAAAACAGTAAACGAGGGTGCTTCTGCACTTAAAACCGGTATCGGCACACTTGCTAAGTCCAGCAAGGATCTTAACAATGGTGCAGCTACACTCTCCGCAGGCACAAAGAACCTCTCCGCAGGAGTTAACTCAGCACAGGCAGGCGCAAGCAAGCTTGATAAGGGCGTTGACAGCCTGAACTCAGGCGTATCAAAGCTTTCAAACGGTGCAAAAACTCTTGACAGCGGTCTTGGTCAGCTTGACAACGGCAGCAAGCAGCTAAAAGACGGTACTGCAACACTCTATTCATCACTTGTAGAGCTTGCACAGGGTACAACAACACTTTCAAGCGGCAGTGCAGAGCTGTTCGGCGGTATCGGTCAGCTCAAAGACGGCAGTTCACAGCTTTCATCTGGTGTTAAGAAGCTTGAAAGCGGTGCAAAGACCCTTAAAGACGGCATGGCTAAGTATAAGGACGAGGGCATCGGCAAGCTCCTTGACATCTACAACAACGACCTCAAGGGACTTATCGACAGACTTGACGCTCTCAAGAAAGCAGCCGAGGATTCAACAACATTCTCAGGCGCAGCCGATGGCGTTGAAAGCTCAGTTAAGTATATTTACGAAACTGCGGCTATTGAAAAAGCAGACGAGTAATTTTTACTTCCCACACATAGCAAAGACCCCCTTGGACAGAAATGTCCAAGGGGATCTTTGTATTTATAAACGTATTATCTGTAAAAAAAACGGACGGAATCTCTCCGCCCGTTTTATATATCCTACTGTCTTAGATAAACGCCGTTTTCTTCGATGTAGTCCTCCATGTCCTGCTTGTATTCAAGATCAAGAGAATCTTTAGGAAGTGCCTTGAGTGCTTTCTGACCAATGTCTTTTCTGAAATGCTCTCCCTCGAACTCTATCTTGGAAACAGCCTCGTAAGACTTGTCCAGTGCGCCCTGAAGCGTGTAAGCATTGCAGGTAACACCCAGAACACGGCCGCCGTTTGTGTAAAACTTGCCGTCCTCGTACTTAGTGCCTGCGTGATAAATAAACGCTCCGTCTACCTGACCCTTGTCGTCCATACCGAACATCTCGATACCCTTTTTGTACTTAACAGGATATCCTCCGCTGGCCATAACAACACAAGTGCAGTAACCCGACTTCCAGCCGATCTTGACATCAGCCAGCCTGTGTTCATAAATAGCCTCAAATATCTCGCAAAGATCGCCCTCCAGCATAGGAAGAACTACCTGCGTTTCAGGGTCGCCAAAACGGCAGTTGTATTCGATCACCTTTGGACCATTAGGGGTGAGCATAAGTCCGAAATACAAACAGCCCTCAAAAGTTCTGCCCTCAGCATTCATTGCATTGATAGTCGGCAGGAAGATCTTTTCCATGCACTCTTTGGCAATGTCCTCAGTGTAGTAAGGGTTAGGTGCAACAGTACCCATTCCGCCTGTGTTCAGACCCTTGTCGCCGTCCAACGCTCTCTTGTGATCCATTGAAGAGATCATAGGAACAACAGTCTTGCCGTCAGTGAATGAAAGCACAGAAACCTCCGGACCTGTGAGATATTCCTCCACAACGATAGTGGAACTGCTCTCACCGAACTGCTTGTCGTCTATCATTGAGTGTATAGCCTCCACAGCCTCTTTCTCACTCTCAGCCAGAATAACGCCCTTGCCAAGTGCAAGTCCGTCAGCCTTTATAACAGCAGGGTATGTGTTCTGTTCCTTGACATATTTTATAGCGTCCTCACTGTTTGTGAACACCTCGTATTTGGCTGTAGGAATATTGTATTTCTTCATAAGATCCTTAGAAAAGACCTTTGAACCCTCGATTATAGCCGCATTTTTCTTAGGACCAAAGGTCTTGAAACCCTCAGCCTGCAAAGCGTCTACCATTCCAAGTACAAGCGGATCGTCAGGTGCAACAGCCACCATGTCTACTTTAAGCTTCTTTGCCAGAGCCACAACGCCCTCAATATCCGTTGCCGCAACATCAAAACATTCTGCATAGCGTGAAATGCCACCGTTTCCGGGTGTGCAGTAAAGCTTTCCTACCTTAGGGGACTCCGCAAGCTTCATAACGATAGCGTGTTCACGTCCGCCTCCGCCAACAACTAATATGTCCATTTTCAGACCTCCTCAGTGTGTTTTTCCAATTATAACAATACCGCACACCTATGCTGTGCGGTATCGTCATTTATTTACTTCGTATATTATTACTTAAGCTCAAAGCTGTCAAGAACTGTCTTGAACTCGTCAGAAAGCTTGCTGTAAGCGTTCTCGCTTGCACCATATGTGATAACAACAAGGTTGCCGTTGTCAGAAGTGATTATCTGATTGAGCAGTACCTTCTGAGAACCGACCTCGCCTGTTACGTCAACAATGTAAGCGTCCTTGCCTGCAAACTTATCTTCCTTGTCGTTTGTAACAGTGTAGCCGTCCATGGAATTATATGTTTGCTTGATCTGGTCAGCATAATCACTTGCTGTAAGACCATTGAGCAGATCGTTTGACATTGAGATAACGTTGATAGAAGCAGACTCAAGCTCAGCATCATCGCCTGCGTCAGCGTATGTGAACATTACGTCAACACCAGCGGATTCCTGCATTGCCCACTTCTTTGAGTCGATCTTGAAAGTATACAGATCGCTTGTGTAAACGTCATTCTCATATGTGCCTTTAGCCTCGTCGCCAGTGCTTGTTGTGTCGTCAGCAGAAGTTGTTGTGTCAGCAACTGACTCCTCAGGTGCTGCAGTTGTAGTTGTTGTGTCAGCCTTAGACTCGGCAGCAGGTGCGGCTGTAGTTGTAGTAGTTGTTTTAGCCTCAGCCTTTGACTCGTTCTCAGAATCATTTGACTCTGAGCAGCCTGTAACTGCAAATACCATTGACAGTGCCATGAGTGATGCAAGTAACTTTTTCATAATAAATTTCTCCTTTTCTTCTTGACCTTTATTGTTTTGCATTAATGCACAAAAATTAGTGATGGAATAATCTAATTCCAGTGAATGCCATTGCCATGTTGTACTTGTTGCAAGTCATGATAACATGATCGTCCCTGATAGATCCGCCCGGCTCGGCAATGTAAGCCACACCGCTCTTTTTAGCTCTCTCGATGTTGTCGCCGAATGGGAAGAAAGCGTCAGAACCAAGGCAAACGCCTGTGTTCTTTGCAAGCCATTCCTTCTTTTCAGCCTCAGTGAGCACCTCAGGCTTTACCTTGAATGTGTTCTGCCATACGCCCTCAGCCAGTACATCATCATGCTCGTCAGAAATGTAAACGTCGATAGCGTTATCTCTGTCAGGACGTCTTATGTTGTCAATAAACTGAAGTCCCAGAACCTTTGGGTGCTGTCTGAGCCACCAGATGTCAGCCTTGTTTCCTGCAAGTCTTGTGCAGTGTATTCTTGACTGCTGACCTGCACCGATACCGATAGCCTGACCGTCCTTTACATAGCAAACACTGTTAGACTGTGTGTATTTAAGTGTGATAAGTGAGATAACAAGATCAGTTTTCTTGTCCTCAGGGATCTCCTTGTTGTCTGTCACGATATTTGTGAGCATATCGTTGTCTATTTTCAGCTCGTTTCGACCCTGCTCAAAAGTTACGCCGAAAACCTGCTTTCTCTCAATAGGTGCAGGAACATAGTTCTCATCTATCTTGATGATGTTGTATGTACCCTTTCTCTTTGACTTGAGTATCTCAAGAGCCTCGTCAGTGTAGCCCGGTGCAATGATACCGTCAGAAACCTCTCTCTGGATCATCTTTGCAGTGCAAGCGTCGCACTCGTCAGAAAGTGCGATAAAATCGCCGTATGATGACATTCTGTCAGCACCTCTTGCTCTTGCATAAGCGCTTGCAAGTGGAGTAAGCTCGCCCAGATCGTCAACAAAATATATCTTCTTTTCGACCTCGCTCAAAGGCTTGCCAATAGCAGCACCCGCAGGTGAAACGTGCTTGAAAGAAGTTGCCGCACACATACCTGTTGCCTTTTTAAGCTCTCTTACCAACTGCCAGCCGTTGAATGCGTCAAGCAGATTGATGTAACCGGGCTTGCCGTTGAGTACCTCGATAGGGAGATCCTTGCCATCCTCCATAAATACTCTTGACGGCTTCTGATTAGGGTTGCAGCCGTATTTCAAAAGCATTTCATTTGCCATAATTTTTACCTCCGTTTATTTAACCTATTCACTCCGCAGATATTACTTGCTGTACTTATTAACGATCTTAGAAACAGCCTTGCCGCTTGCGATATCAATGTATCTTACAAACAGCGATACCTTGTTGTCCTCGTTGAGCGCTTCCCAAAGCTTGCCGGTGAACTCCTCAATATCGTTAGGTATCTCCACCTTCTTAGGCTCGCCCTCAAAGCTTGGCAGAGGATTGCCGTCACCCATGTAAGTGTGGATAAAATGACCCACGCCGTTAAGAGGGTTGGTGTATGTGTAAGTAAATCTCTCGCAGCAGTCAGGGTTGCCGTCAGCGGACTTGAGTATGCTCATAGCATAATTATATGCGCCGTTCTCAACGTGCATGATACCTGAAATACGAGGAGTGTAGTTTGGAGCGTCGTCCTCATACTCTCTCGTCCTCAGAGATTGCTCAAAAGTCTGCTGCTTGTCCATAAGCTCGTAAATAGTGTCCGTCTGATCGCCGTTTGTAACGATAGTCTTGTTTCCAAGCACACGAACAGGTGAGTATATAATAAGGTGTGGGTCAGAAAGCTTGCTAGGGTCAGCCGCCTCAGTCTTGATGCCGTCCTCAGTTTCCGTGAAAACTCTGTTTCTGGAATTAACACTTCTGCCCATGATAAAATAAGCCGTTACCGCACTCTTTCCGTCAGCAGACTTGCCTATAACTATTCCTCTGCCCGGATATGAGTTGCTTTTAAGCTCGTCATAAATATTAAGGGTCTTCATATCTTGTCCTCCATAATTTTTCTCAGTCTTTAAGGTCAACGTAAGCCTTGCCGTCCTTAATGCTTATCCTGTCCTCGCAGAACAGCGAAACCGCCTTAGGCAAAAGCTTCCATTCAACGTTTTCCATTATCTTCTTCTGTAAGCTTTCAGGCGTCTCGTCATTTGCAACATCTACAGCGCCCTGCAAAATTATCGCTCCGGCGTCAGCCTTTTCGTTTACAAAATGTATAGTCGCACCCGATACCTTTACACCGTATTCAAGAGCCTTTTCATGAACTTTAAGCCCATAAAAGCCCTCGCCACAGAATGACGGTATCAGTGCAGGGTGAACGTTTATTATTCTGTAAGGATAAGCCTTTGTGACGCATTCGTCAAGAATTATCATAAATCCAGCCAGCACAATAAGGTCAGCACCTTGTCTGTTAAGCTCCGCCAGAATAGCCTCGCTGTAACTCTTGCTGTCAGCATATTCCTTTCTCGGAATAACGACAGTGCCGATACCTGCATTTTTCGCCCTCTCAAGAGCATAAGCACCCTCCTTCGAGGATATAACGCAGGTTATCTTGCCGTTTTTTATAATGCCGCTTTTTTCAGCGTCAATAAGCGCCTGTAGGTTTGTTCCGCCGCCCGAAACAAGAACGCATATCTTCTTCATATCACTTTACCCTTAGCAGATGATAACGCCCATGTCAGAGTCAACAAGCTCGCCCAGAACGTAAGCCTCTTCGCCTGCCGCCTTGATAGCTTCGATAGCCTTGTCAGCGTCAGCCTTGTCAACAACAACTGTCATACCAACGCCCATGTTGAATGTGTTGAACATATCTCTCTCAGGAATGTTTCCTGTCTTTGCAATAACGTCGAAAATAGGAAGCACCTGAACGTCGCTTCTTGCTATCTTAACAGAAAGACCGCTTGGAAGTGAACGTGGAATGTTCTCATAGAATCCGCCGCCTGTGATGTGTGATATAGCCTTTACCTTAACAGAATCAAGCAGGCTCATAACAGCCTTTACATATATCTTTGTAGGTGTGAGAAGTGTCTCGCCAAGTGTCTTGCCAAGCTCGTCATAGTGAACAGAAAGAGTCTTTTCGTCAACGCTGAATACCTTTCTTACCAGTGAGAAGCCGTTTGAGTGAACACCGCTTGACTTGATAGCTATCATAACGTCCCCGGCCTTCTGAGTGCTTGGGTCAAGTATCTTGTCCTTGTCAACAACGCCAACAGAGAAGCCTGCAAGGTCATATTCGTCAACAGGGTAGAAACCAGGCATCTCAGCCGTTTCGCCGCCGATAAGCGCACAGCCTGACTGTACACAGCCCTCAGCAACACCAGAAACTATCTGAGCTATCTTCTCAGGATAGTTCTTGCCAACAGCGATGTAGTCAAGGAAAAACTGTGGCTTTGCACCGCAGCAGATAATGTCGTTTACGCACATTGCCACGCAGTCGATACCAACTGTGTCATGCTTGTCCATAAGAAAAGCTATCTTGAGCTTTGTGCCAACGCCGTCTGTGCCTGAAACGAGAACAGGCTTTGTGATACCTGTCATGTCAAGCTCAAACAGACCGCCGAAGCCGCCGATGCCGCTGAGAACACCGCTCGTCATGGTCCTTGCAACGTACTGCTTCATAAGCTCAACTGCCTTGTAGCCTGCCGTTACGTCAACGCCTGCTTCCTTGTAGCTGTTTGAAAAACTGTTTGTATTCATGATAAAATATCCTTTCAGTTATTTACTTCTTTTCCGATATCTTCGATTCAAATTTGTCCTTAGGCATATCCTTAGGAACTTCGATAGGGTATTTCTCTGTAAAGCAGCCTACGCAGAAATCACACTTTGAATTTCCCGCAAGCTTTTTAACGCTTTCAACACTGAGATATCCCAAGCTGTCTGCACCGATATATTCGCATATTTCTTCATTGGTCATCTTGCAGGCGATAAGATTTTCCTTGCTGTCTATATCCGTTCCGAAATAGCATGGTGCGATGAATGCAGGGGAGGAGATACGAATGTGAACTTCCTTTGCACCTGCGTCCCTCAGCAGCTTGACTATACGTCCCGAAGTCGTTCCTCTGACGATACTGTCGTCTATCATAACGACCCTCTTGCCCTTAACAGTGCTTGAAATAGCGTTGAGCTTTATCTTGACGGAGTTTGTCCTCTCTGTCTGGCTAGGCTGAATGAACGTCCTGCCTATGTATCTGTTCTTGATAAATCCAATGCCGTATGGTATGCCGCTTTCCTGAGAAAATCCCAGCGCAGCGTCAAGTCCCGAGTCAGGCACGCCTATGACGATATCAGCGTCAACAGGGTGTTCTCTCCAAAGATATTTTCCTGCCCTGAGCCTTGCCATGTGAACGCTCGACCCCTCTATAACAGAGTCAGGTCTGGCAAAATATACATATTCAAATACGCATATAGTACCCTTTTTACCGCAGTGAGTTGTGATAGAGTTCACACCGTTTTTGTCAATAACTATCATTTCACCTGGTTTAAGATCTCTTATGTATTCAGCGCCGATGCTGTCAAAAGCACAGGTCTCCGACGCTACCACATAGCCGTCGTCTATCTTTCCGAGGCAAAGTGGTCTGAAGCCGTCAGGATCTCTCGCCGCAATAAGCTTTGTCGGCGACATAACGAGCAGCGAATACGCACCCTTTATCCTGTACATAGCCTTTTCAAGCGCCGCCTGTATAGACGGTGCTCTAAGACGTTCCTCGGTTATGGCGTATGATATGACCTCAGTATCATTTGTGCTGTGGAATATCATGCCCTTGTTTTCATATTGCTCTCTAAGTTCTCTTGCGTTAGTAAGATTTCCGTTGTGAGCGATAGCCATAGGACCCTTTATGTGACGAACAACAAGCGGCTGAGCGTTTGAAGCATTGCAGTTGCCTGTAGTCGAATATCTCACATGACCTATAGCAATATTGCCCTTGCCGAGCCGTTCGAGAGTTTCCTTGTCAAAAACCTGATTGACAAGACCCACGTCCTTGTGATAGCTGAACACGCCGTCGTCGTTTACAACGATACCGCAGCTTTCCTGACCTCTGTGCTGTAATGCGTAAAGAGATACATAAGTCTGAGCCGCAACATCGCTTGTCTTGTTAGTATAAATGCCGAAAACGCCGCATTCTTCATGGATACCTGTTACCAATTAAATCATTCCCTTCCGTTCCAGCAGTAGGTGCAAAGCTCACAGCTTGGCAGACCCACGGCCTTTACAGTGCCTTCAAGCGACTGGAATTCAACAGAGGTAAGTTTAAGTCTCCTGCATATCTCGTCCCTGAGGAGCTTGCCACGCTCAGTGCTTGAATCGCTGTATTCTTCAATGTATTTAACTCCCTCGATACCCTCGTTCTCATCAATGATCTGTCTTGCGATAAGTTCAAGTTCCGAGGTGCTGCGTGAAAAGTTAAGATACTTGCAGCCATACATGATAGGAGGACAGGCTGATCTCATGTGGACTTCCTTTGCACCGTTCTCATAAAGAAACTCAACAGTTTCCCTCATCTGAGTTCCTCTGACGATACTGTCGTCAACGAACAGAAGCTTCTTGCCCTCGATAAGTTCGTGAACAGGTATAAGCTTCATCTTCGCAACTCTGTTTCTCATAGACTGGCTTGTTGGCATAAAGCTTCTGGGCCATGTAGGAGTGTACTTAATGAACGGTCTTGCAAAAGGTATGCCGCTTTTGTTTGCATATCCTATAGCGTGAGGAACGCCCGAATCAGGTATTCCGCAAACGAAATCAACGTCAGGGAGCCTGCCGTTTTTCATATCGTTCTCCGCCATTATCTCGCCGTTGCGTGTTCGCATAAGTTCAACGTTCACGCCCTCATAGCAAGCGGTAGGGTAGCCGTAATAAGTCCAAAGGAAAGTGCAGATCTTTTTCTTGTCTGTACCTTCGCTGAGGATATTGTAGCCGTCCTTGGTTATCTCAGTTATCTCTCCCGCCTTTAGTTCGTGACAGGTGGAGTATCCAAGCTTCTGATATGCAAATGATTCAAAAGAAAAGCAATATCCGTCAGAACGCTGTCCTATTATAATAGGAAGCCGTCCGTCCTTATCTCTGGCAACGATCATCGACTTGTCTGTCATTATTGCAAGTGACATCGTGCCTTCTATCTTGTCCTGTGCGTATCTTATGCCGTCAACAAAGCTGTCCTTCTGTGCGATCAGCGCACCGATAAGCCCTGCGGAATTGATAGCGCCGCTGCTCATTGTTTCAAAGTTTGCGCAGCCCTTTTCAAGCAGTTCGTCAGCCAGTTTAGCGGCATTTTGTATTACACCGATAGAGCACACTGCGTAAAGTCCTAACTTGGAGCGTACCATTATCGGCTGAGGATCTGTGTCGCTTATGCAGCCGATACAGATGTTTCCTCTCATTTTGTCAACGTCTTTTTCAAATTTAGTACGAAATGGTGAGTTTTCAATGCTGTGAATATTTCTCTGAAAGCCAAGCTCAGGGGAGAATGAAGTCATTCCGCCCCGCCTTGTGCCTAAGTGTGAATGATAGTCGGTCCCGAAGAAAACGTCCTGAATACAGTCATTAGCTGAAACAGCTCCGAAAAAACCGCCCATAGATATTATTCTCCCATTACTCTCTTTATCATCTCATGGTAAGCCTCTTCAACGCCGCCCATGTCTCTTCTGAATCTGTCCTTGTCGAGCTTCTCGTGTGTCTTTGAATCCCAGAAACGGCAAGTATCAGGTGAGATCTCGTCAGCAAGAAGTATCTTTCCGTGGAATCTGCCGAACTCGATCTTGAAGTCGATAAGGTCAATGCCGATGTTCTTGAAGAAGCCAAGCATGAACTCATTTACCTTGAAAGCATACTTTGTGATATCCTCGATCTCTTCCTCAGTAGCAAGACCAAGACCAAGAGCATAATACTTGTTGATGAATGGGTCGCCAAGCTCGTCGCACTTGTAGCTGAACTCAAGTGTAGGCTGCTTGAGCTTTGTGCCTTCCTCGATACCGAGCTTCTTTGAGAAGCTTCCTGCTGCAACGTTTCTTACGATAACTTCCAGCGGAACGATCTCGACCTTCTTAACGATAGTCTCTCTGTCAGAGATCTCCTCAACAAGATGAGTAGGGATACCCTCTTTTTCAAGAAGCTTGAACATATAGTTTGTCATTTTGTTATTGATAGCACCCTTGCCAACGATAGTGCCTTTCTTCTCACCGTTGAAAGCAGTAGCGTCGTCCTTGTAATCAACGATAACAAGATCAGGGTCGTTAGTAGCGAATACTTTCTTAGCCTTGCCCTCATAGAGCTGTTCTGTCTTTACAATGTTTTCCATAGATTTATTCCTCCATAAAATTATTTACATTATTTATATGATACACCGAAAACATATCCACTGCCGTTTTAATATGTAGGGGCGAACATCGTTCGCCCGCCGACAGCAGAACTTCCACGATATATCAAATATAACATACAGCCGAGCTATATGTCTGTATCAAAAAATCAAAGCGCAGCAAGCTTGTCCTGTAAAGCCTTGTCCTTAGCCACAACGCCGTCTATCATATCCTGCTTAGCCTTTTCAAGCTTTTCAGCCAGTCCCTCATCAGAAAGAGCCAGCATCTGAATAGCAAGTATAGCAGCGTTCTTAGCGCCGTCAACTGCGACAGTGGCAACAGGGATACCGCTAGGCATCTGAACGGTAGCAAGCAGAGCGTCCATGCCGTCGAAGTTAGCACCCTTGCAAGGGATACCGATAACAGGAAGCGTTGTGTGACCTGCAATAACTCCCGCAAGATGAGCCGCCATTCCGGCAGCGCAGATTATAACTCCAAAGCCGTTTTCCTTAGCCTTGTCAGCAAAATCGCTTGCAAGTGCAGGCGTTCTGTGAGCAGACATAACGTGACATTCGTAAGGAACACCGTAAGCTTTAAGTTCAGCAACAGCCTTGCTGACAACAGGAAAATCGCTGTCAGAACCCATTATTACCGCAACTTTTTTCATAAATTTATACCTCCAAGTAAAACAAAAAATTACAAATAAAAAACTGCAACAATGGCGTTGCAGTTTTAGTCAGTGCATAATTAGATTGTTAGAGTGCAAAAAATCAAGGCAGGACGCAATTATACTTAAAGACCTACCCATAAAAGAATATGTAATTGATGAAAAACAGCACATTTCAGTCATACATCTCTCCTGAATACATACAAAAAATACTGCACAATATTACCAGACAGTAAAGCGGAGCAAAACTGTCTGCGAAAGCTTTTTTTTTACTGATTTTCTCCATAACAGCATACAAAGCCTTACAATAATATTGTACAATATTTATAGATAAATTTCAACACATATTTATATAAAATTTATATCAATTAATCTTTGATTTATTGTGAAATTTGTCTACATTAACTTTTCGTTCAGAAAATACTTGTATCAGTGATCTGACCGTTTGATAAGCTGTTGACAAGATCATGCATTTCCTCTTTGGAGCGAATACAGTGTGCCGAGTCGATTATCTGCTGCCTTTGAAGCGGATCCAGCTTAGCAAAGTAAGCATATGCCGCAGGCACCTGAGCAAGAGCCATAGACAGCCCCAGCGGTAATTCCTGACCGTGAGCAAAAGAGTTGTTTTTCATTTTTATCACCTCCGCATATATTATTTCCCGGGCAATAAAAAATTAAACCCTTACGATCTTATATGTGATACTGCACAATTTATCGCATCGTAATTTGTACAAACAAATGATTTATCTTTTAATTTGGCAACATTTCTGCAATTGTTGCATTTTTTATGCAACAAAAGTGGTGATTTTCGGGATAAGTATAAGGGTATTATCCCAAATCGAATATCCTGCAAGGTAGCAGTGTATGAGGAAACATTTTGTCAACGTGAGTTAGGTGAACACGATGAGAGGTTCTGATCGCACAGAAAAGCACTTTCTGCACCTTGTTTGAAGCTTGAAAATTGAATAAAAAAACGACTGAAACACGACCCCACGGCAACAAATCTGTAGGGGCGAACACTGTTCGCCCGTCTTGGTCGCCCGTCAAACCCTGCGTTATCCGCACAATTTACTGCATTTCACAAACCATGTAGGGGACGGCGCCCTCGACGTCCCGCCCCCTCAACGTTTCGCATTATTGTTTATCCCACAAACCATGACAACCACACAACGCATGGTAGGGGCGAACAGCGTTCGCCCGTTTCGTTCCCCCCACTCAACTTCATGAAAAATCCAAACCTCGCAACTCCCCCAAAACGGGCTGTCGCATTTCTGTGAGCTTGCGAACAGAAATTTCGCCAAGCCCCTACAGATATTCGTGCAAGTTCTACCACCGCAAAATCGCTTCGCACGGTCTTTCATTACTTCATAGGAATATTATTCTTTTCCAAATCAGTTGACAATCTTTTGTTAATATGATATAATTATTTTGTTAATTTTTTGTCGATTTATCAGTTAATCTGAGGTGTATTAATAAATGGATAATCTTTCTAATATAAGTGTGATAAAAGATGTTCTCGCAAGACATAATTTCACTTTCTCTAAGGCTCTCGGTCAGAATTTCTTAGTGAATCCCTCCGTTTGCCCCAAGATAGCCGAAATGGGCAATGCAAAAAAAGGCTTCGGCATAATCGAGATAGGCACAGGCATAGGCGTTCTCACAAACGAGCTTGCCAAGCGTGCCGACAAGGTGGTGGCTATCGAAATTGACGACAGGCTTATGCCGGTCCTTGCAGAAACTCTTGCAGAATATGACAATGTGAAGATAATAAACGCCGACGTCATGGAAACTGACCTCCATAAGCTTATTGCCGAGGAATTTCAGGGCATGGACGTTGCCGTTTGTGCAAATCTGCCTTACTATATAACCTCGCCCATATTAATGATGCTCCTTGAAGAACGTCTGCCCATAAAGTCTGTTACTGTCATGGTGCAGAAAGAAGCAGGCACACGTCTTTGTGCCCCTATGGGTACAAGAGATATGGGAGCAGTCACAGTGGCAATAAATTATTTTTCTGTACCGAAACTGCTTTTCAACGTATCACGAGGAAGCTTCATGCCCTCGCCTAACGTTGATAGCTGCGTGGTGAGGTTTGATATCCGTGATAAGACCCCCGAGGGCGTGACGGACGAAAAGTTCTTTTTTAAAGTCGCTAGGGGAGCATTTTCACAGCGAAGAAAGACCCTCTCAAATTCCGTATCATCATCAATGGGCATAGATAAATCTATAGTAAATCAGGCGATAGAGCAAAGCGACCTGCCTGCCTCCGTCCGTCCTGAAGCTCTTTCCATGGAACAATTCATAACCTTTTCCGAAGCCCTTAGAAAGCTTATCTAATTGTACATATTTTCGTATAGTTATACTTCATTACTTGTAGAGGAGCGTCTCAGTTTCTGCAAGCAGAAATGCGACGTCCCATTTCGTTCGCCCGTTGCTCGGCAACTATCCCGAATTTCAACAGCAGATTTTCATGACGTTGAAAGTTACGAGATCTGTCCGTAAATTTGGTCAGTATTTCAATTTCAAGCCCATATTGCGACACCTTTCGCTTGATAGTCCTGCTAAAATGTAATTATTACATTTTGGAAACATAGGACGTGATAAGCAATGGAAAAAATACGGCATACGGCAAAATTTCATACCTCAGGCAAAACGAATGTACTTATGGCTGTTTTATCGGCGGCAGCAGCGTTTGCGGCAAGCTTCGGAAAGATCTTAGGCTTCCCCTCGTCAATGAACGTGGCGGTTGCAGTGCTTTCGGGAACTAATGTGATACCTGCTTTTTTAGGCTCTGCACTTGCATATTTTGTAAACGGAACATTCTCAGAGGGTATCGTTCAGCTTTGTGCGATACTTGTTATAGGGGCGGTAAGGCTTGTGATGCCATCTGCTGACCATAAGGACGACCCCGTTTTTGTGTCGCTCCTCACAACAGGATCAATGCTTCTTTTCAGCTGTGTAATGTCGGTGGCAATGCCATCGGATACATATACGGCTTCACTGCGAATGATAAGCTCTCTCATGTGTGGCTGTGTTGTTTTTATTGCACTGACCGTAAAACGTCAAAAAAACCGAAGCGGTGTTTTTGACCTTACAGGAATAAACGGAGTTTTCACAGCTATACTTTATATTATGTTTATCTCGACCATCACTGCCGCACCGCTCTGTGTGGTGAACCTGGGCAGGATAGCAGGCACTTTGTTTATGCTTATGGCAGTGCGAAAGTATAGAAATATAGGCGGCGCAGTTGTTGGTGCATTGACCACCTGCGGTGTACTCCTTTGTACTCCGTCACTTGCGAGAAATACACTTTTGCTTGCCACGTCAGGACTTATCTGCGGAGCTTTTCTGCAATTTGGGTCTCTTGTGATAGTGCTTGTTTTCCTTGCAGTTTCACTTGTGAGCCTTGTGGCAATGGGCGTGAACGGTGATACATTTTCAATGTTTGCTGATTTGCTTATAGGCTCTGTGCTTTTTATCGCACTGCCTGTTCCTGTGATAAAAAGGGTGGCAAAAAAAGTGGTGGGAGTGAAAAATTCCGTTGACCTTGTAGGGCAGACCACTTCTTCAAAGCTCAATATGGCTTCGAGAACTCTGGGCGGTATCAGAGGTCAGCTTACAATGGTCACTGCGGCGATAGATAAACGCTCAAAGGAAGCTACACTGTCAAAGCGTGTACGATCTGTTGTTTGTACCGATTGCGATATGTACTCAGTGTGCAGTAAGCGTTGTGTACAGCTTGAAGACAGCTTTTCAAAGCTTGAAAGCATAGTTTGTACATATAATAACCTCAGCCTTGACGACGTTGAAAAGCATTTGGGTGGCTGTGTGAGAAAGTCGCTTCTTTGCAAAAGCTTCAATGAGTTGTATACCGACTTTGTGACAGAACGTGCCGACAGCATGAGAGTTCGTGAAATGCGTGAGTTTTTAAGCGAACAGCTTTCCTCCATGGAGGATATCTTATCCGACCTTTCTTTCAGGGCAGGTCAGGTGAGAAGCGTTGATCCTCAGCTTTCAGCAAGAGTAAGGGAGCATTTCTCAAACCTTGGCTATCCAAATGTGAAAGCCTGCGTTTACATAGACGAAAACCTTTGTCAGCGTGTGGACGTTTTTATAACGGCTCAGTTCAGGGGTGATCTTGTAAGGCTCACAGCAACGCTTTCAGAAATGATAGATTATGACCTTGATATGCCTGTGATAGTCAAGGTGGATAATATAACCAGAATGTCCTTTGCGGAAATACCGAAATTCACAGTTGATATAAAAAGCTTTTCAGCTTCGTCAAGCGGAGAATATTCGGGGGACAGCTTTGAAGTCTTCGATTCAAGCGTCAACGAAAAGTATATCGTCCTTTCAGACGGCATGGGAACAGGAAAAAGAGCAAGACTGGATTCATTGTTTTCCGTAAGTCTTGTTACAAGGCTCATACGATCGGGAATGTCTATGCAGACAGCCCATAGGCTTATAAATTCCATGCTCAGAGTTAAGGGCTGGGAGGAATCTTTTGCGACCCTTGATATAATGCGGCTGGAGCTTAATGGCGGAACGGTGCAGTTTCTGAAATCTGGTGCGGCGCAAAGCTTTCTTTTCCGTGACGGCGGTCTTAAAGCTATCGGCGGACAGGCTTTTCCTGCTGGGATACTTGCGGAGTGTACTCCTGACGTGAGCGAGCTTAAGCTCTTTGACGGGGACGTTCTGCTTATGACCTCAGACGGTGTCGAGGACGCTACAGCACGAGAGATACTCCGCTGTAACGGAATGAACGCTCAGGAGATAGTCACGGCGCTTGGCGCAAAGGCGCTTGCTCAGCGAACAGGAGGCAGGCGTGACGATATAACTATTATTGCCGCAAAAATTTTCCTTCGTGACGAGAATGAAAAATGAATGTAAATGACTTTGCCGACTTTTGCCTGCAATTTTTTACTTTTGTATACTTTGACTTTACTTTTTCTATGTTATTATATAAAATCTATTGTGCAAAATATATAAAACTATCTGTTGAAATATGTGCGAATACGAGAATAACTACTAAAACTATTGCAAATTTGTTCAAAAAAGATTAAAATATAAGTATGAAACACCGAAATTATTCAGCGGTTTTCACAAAAAGACAAGGGAGGCTGAATTGTGATAGATATTATTCCAAAGGATTATGAACTGCCGCTCTATCTTTTCCACAATGGCACAAACTGCGAAACATATAAGTTTCTTGGCTGCCATAAGGGAGAGAAAGACGGCATAGAAGGATACTATTTCAGAGTCTGGGCGGCACACGCTGAGGGCATTTCTGTTGTGGGAGATTTCAATGACTGGGACGAAAATGCCACTCCAATGGAGAAGATAGACGACTCAGAGGTGTGGGAGGCTTTTGTTACAGGGCTTCAGACTTATGATACATATAAATACTGTATACACGGCTGTGACGGCAAGACCCATTATAAGGCTGATCCGTACGGCACACACATGGAGGTCGCTCCGAGCACTGGCACAAAGGTTTTCGATATCGACGATTATCTTTGGAGCGATAAAAAGTGGATGACCGAGAAGAAGTCTAAGGATATCTACAATTGTCCTATGAATATCTACGAGGTACACCTCAATTCATGGAAGGCTTGTCCTGACGGAAAATATTTCTCATACGTTAGATTTGCAGATTCAATAATCCCTTATATAAAGGAAATGGGCTATACTCATATCGAGCTTATGCCGCTGGCGGAATATCCTTTTGACGGCTCTTGGGGCTATCAGGGAATAGGCTATTTTGCGCCGACTTCACGTTTCGGCACGCCTTATGACTTCATGAAAATGATAGACCTTTTCCACCTTGCGGGAATAGGCGTTATCCTTGATTGGGTGCCTGCGCATTTTCCTAGAGATGAAGCAGGATTGTTCGAGTTTGACGGAGGTCCGTCATATGAATACTCTGACCCGAAAAAGGCAGATCACCTCACTTGGGGAACGAGAGTTTTCGATTATTCAAAGGGCGAGGTAAAGTCATTCCTTATCTCAAACGCTCTTTACTGGATAGAAAAATATCACGTTGACGGTCTGAGAGTTGACGCTGTTGCGTCTATGCTTTATCTTGACTATGACAGACGTGACGGAGAGTGGACGCCTAACAAGTTCGGTGGCAAGGAAAATCTTGAAGCTGTTCAGTTCTTCAAGGATCTCAATACTGCTGTGTTCGGAAGAAACCCTAATACCCTTATGATAGCCGAAGAGTCAACTTCATGGCCTATGGTAACAAAGCCTGCGAGCGACGGCGGTCTTGGCTTCAACTTCAAGTGGAACATGGGCTGGATGAACGATATGCTCAAATATATGGCTCTTGACCCTATTGACAGAGCTTTTCATCATGATATGCTCACGTTCTCATTCTTCTATGCTTTCTCTGAAAACTTTATTTTGCCTATCTCTCATGACGAGGTGGTGCATGGTAAGGCTTCATTGGTAAATAAAATGTATGGTGGAGATATCGACAATAAGTTCAAGCAGTGCAAGCTGTTCATGGCTTATATGATGGCTCACCCAGGTAAGAAGCTTCTGTTCATGGGTGCTGATTTTGCTCAGTTCAGAGAGTGGGATTACGAGAATGGTCTGGAATGGTTCATGGTGGACGAATATGAGAACCACCGCAATTATCTGAACTACTCCAAGAACCTCAATCATTTCTATCTTGACCACCCTCAGTTCTGGGAGAGAGATTTCTCTTGGGAGGGCTTCAGCTGGATATCAAATGACGATTTCAAGCAGAGTATCATCATCTTCAGACGTTTTGACAAAAACGGCGGAGAGGTCATCGTTGTGTGCAACTTCGTTCCTGTGGAAAGAAAGTCATACTGCTTTGGCGTTCCTTACTGGGGCAGCTATACAGAGGTGTTCAACTCGTCTTCTGTTGACGGATCCCCTTGCACTAACGGCACTGTAAAGGCTGTTGATGAGAAGATGCACGGCTTCGATCAGTCTGTTTGTATCGACATTCCTGCGTTCTCCTGTATGTATTTCACGGTGAAGAAAGAGGAAAGACCTGTGCCTGAGAAAAAGGCAGAGGGAAAGAAAAAAGCAAAGACAGCGGCTAAGAAAACTGCTGTCAAGAAAGCCGCTAAGGCGAAAACAACTAAGAAGTCCACAGCTAAAAAGGCTGAGTAATATAGACTTAATAAAAATTGGTGGGTGAATTAATTATGTTCAACAAAAAAGAATGTGTTGCAATGCTGCTGGCAGGCGGTCAGGGAAGCAGATTGTATGCCCTGACACAGAGCGTTGCAAAACCGGCAGTACCTTTTGGTGCTAAGTATCGTATCATTGATTTCCCTCTCTCGAACTGTATCAATTCAGGTATCGACACAGTGGGCGTGCTGACACAGTATCAGCCATTGGTACTCAATGAGTACATTGGAAACGGTCAGCCTTGGGATCTTGACAGAATACATGGAGGCGTTCATGTGCTTCCTCCTTATCAGACAGCTTCAGGCGCTGACTGGTATTCGGGTACTGCAAACGCTATTTATCAGAATATCGCTTTTGTAGACAGATATGACCCTGAGTATGTTGTTGTACTTTCAGGCGACCATATCTACAAAATGGATTACAACAAGATGCTGGAATATCACAAGGCTAAGAACGCTGACGCTACTATCGCTGTTCTGGACGTTCCAAAGGAAGAGGCTTCACGTTTCGGCATCATGATAACCGACGAGGACGACAATATCATAGACTTCGAGGAGAAGCCAAAGAACCCTCGTTCAACTCTTGCTTCAATGGGTATTTACATATTCACTTGGAAGAAGCTGAAAGCTTATCTTATCGCTAATGAGAACGACAAGGAAGCTTCAAAGGACTTCGGCAAGAACATTATCCCTGACATGAGAGAAGCAGGCGAGAAGCTTGTGGCTTATCGTTTTGACGGCTACTGGAAGGACGTTGGAACTATAGATTCTCTTTGGGAAGCTAATATGGACCTTATCAATCCTAACATTCCTATCGATCTTTATGATACAAGCTGGAAGATATACTCAAGAAACCCTGTTATGCCACCTCAGAGCATAGGCAAGAACGCTCAGGTACAGAACTCTATGGTAACAGAGGGCTGCGTTATCGACGGTTCAGTCGAGTTCTCAATGATCTCTGACGGCGTTACTGTTGAGGAAGGCGCTGAGATACTGGATTCTATCCTTATGCCTGGCGCAGTTGTCAAGAAGGGTGCAAAGGTCGAGTATGCTATCGTTGGCGAGAACACTGTTATCGGTGAGAACGCTCAGATCGGTGCAAGACCTGAAACTATCGAGGACAAGGACTCATGGGGCGTTGCTGTAGTGGGCAATAATCTGACTGTTTCTGACGGCAGTGTTGTTGCACCAAAGGCAATAATTTACGAGAATATCTAAGAAAGGACCGAGTAAACATGGATGTAAATATGGGTAACGTACTGGGTCTTGTTTTCGCTAATATGCACGACACGACTCTTGGCGACATGACAAAGAACAGAACTATGGGTTCTGTAATGTTCGGCGGAAGATACCGCCTTATCGACTTCCCACTGTCTAACATGGTAAACAGCGGCATAAGCGAGGTCGGTGTTATAACAAAATCTAACTATCAGTCACTTCTGGATCACCTCGGCTCTGCAAGAGAGTGGGATCTGGCCAGAAAAAAGGGCGGACTTTACATTCTGCCTCCATTCGGCAACGTTGAAAGCACTCTTTACAGAGGCAGGATCGAGGCTCTTTATGGTGCGATGAGCTTTATCAAGCATTCAAGAGCTAAATATGTTATCCTTTCAGACTGTGACGTTGTCACAAACATTGACTACAAGCCTATCGTTGCGGCTCACATCGAGAGCGGTGCTGATATTACTGCTGTTGCACACACTGGCGTTTACAGCTCTGATGATATAAAGACTTCAACTGTATTCAACGTTGACGCTGACAAGAATGTAACTTCTGTTCTTATCAATCCTGACATCAGCGGCACTTGCACAACGAGCCTTAATGTGTTCGTTATGTCAATGGATTTCCTTATTGAAACTGTTAATGACGCAATGGCTAGAGGAAATGTAAGCTTTGAGAGAAATATTCTTCAGGAGAAGTGCAGAGAGCTTAAGATAAAGATCTACGAGTACGATAACTATTTCAGCAAGCTCAACAGCCCTGAAAGCTACTTTAAGTCAAACATGGCTCTGCTTGAACCTGAGAATGCACGCAAGCTGTTCGTTCCAAAGCGTTCTATCTACACAAAGGTAAGCGACAACGCTCCTGTTAAGTACGATCTGGACAGCAAGGTATCAAATTCTCTTGTTGCTGACGGCTGTATCATAGAGGGCGAGGTAGAGAACTCTGTACTGTTCAGAGGCGTTAAGGTAGGCAAGGGTGCAAAGGTCAAGAACTGTATCCTTATGCAGGGCACTGTTGTTGGTGACAATGCTGAGCTTAACTATCTTATCACAGACAAGAACGTTTCTATCTGTGAAAACCATATCCTTACAAGTTCGCCACAGTATCCTATGTATGTAGGAAAGGGAGCTTCTGTATAAAAAGGTCGCAATGACTTAGGAAAGAGGGTTCGGATATGAACATACTTTATACTGCAAGTGAGGCTTTGCCTTTTATTGCTTCAGGTGGATTGGCTGATGTTGCAGGCTCACTGCCTGCGGCTATCAATGCCGAGGGTCACGATTGCAGAGTCGTGATACCTTATTACAGCTCTATCAGGCAGGAGCTTAAGGACAAGCTGACATATGTTACGAATTTCACTGTGCCGGTGGCATGGAGAAATCAATACTGCGGCGTTTTTACAGGCGTTGTGAACGGAGTGACTTATTATCTTTTGGATAATGAGTATTACTTCCAGAGAAACGGTCTGTATGGCTTTTATGATGATGCTGAGAGATTTATATTCTTCTCAAGGGCAGTTCTCGAGCTGCTGAGATACATCGACTTTAAGCCAAATGTTATAAACGCCAATGACTGGCAGACGGCACTTGTTCCTGTTTATTATGATATTTTCTACCGCTATCAGCAGGGTTATGAGGATATCAAGACGGTATTTACCATACACAATATTCAGTATCAGGGACAATATGGCTTAGAACTTATCAACGATATTATGGGCATTCCGCTTTATCATACGGATCTGCTTTCATATGACGGTGATGTGAACTTTATGAAGGCTGCTATTGAAACGGCTGACAAGGTGACGACAGTTTCGCCAAGCTATGCTTGGGAGATACTTGATCCATGGTATTCACATGGTCTTGACAGGGAGCTTGTTAACAAGCAATACAAGCTTTGCGGAATACTCAACGGAATAGATCAGAAGATCTACGATCCTGCAACTGATCCTGTTATTGCTAAGAATTATAGTTTGAATGACAAGACGGGCAAGGCTGTTTGCAAGCACGCTTTGCTCAGCGAGCTTGGCATGGCACATGGAAAAGAGCCTGTTATCGGTATCGTAACGAGATTTGTTTCACACAAGGGTCTTGACCTTATCAAGTATGTGTTTGAGGACATAATCAGGCTTGGCTGCAAGTTTGCTATTCTTGGTTCGGGCGAGAAGATATACGAGGACTTTTTCAGCGAAATGCATTATCGTTATCCTGACAGAGTGGGTCTGACCATTGGTTTTGTGCCTGAGCTGTCCAAGAAGATATACGCTGGTGCGGATATGTTCCTTATGCCGTCGCAGAGCGAGCCTTGCGGTTTGGCTCAGATGATCGCTCTGAGATATGGTACTATACCTATCGTAAGAGAGACAGGCGGTTTGAGAGACAGTATCCATGATGCAGGCGACAAGAATGGAAACGGCTTTACTTTCAAGTCTTACAACGCACATGATATGCTTGACGCTGTTGTTAGAGCCAGGGCATACTATGATGACAAGATGAAGTGGGGCAGGCTTGTGAACACTGCGCTCAAGCAGAATTTCAGTTGGACAAAGTCCGCCAAGGATTACATTGCACTTTACAACGACATTCACTAAACACCAATATCCGTTTATTTTGCCTGATAAACGGGAAAGACCGTCCCTTATCTTAGGGGCGGTCTTTTTGCATTTATATAAGTGTACGATCAATTGTACATTTATTCAGGGATTTGTCAACAAACTGAAAGCGGACAGGTGTGTGCCTGTCCGCTTTGGTTTAATGCTGTTTTGTTCGCATTGCTTTCGCTTTTTCTTTCATTTTCTGACCCAAATAAGAGCCTATTTCCAACATTGCGGTGTATTTGTCGATACACACGATAACGTAAGATTCAGCGTATTTAGGGAATTTCAGGGTCAGCGGCCACATATGCTTGACTATCATATCCTCCTCACGCTTGCCTATCTCAAAATGCTGTTTCGCATTGTTGAGTGCGACCTTTGGGTGGGTCATTCCGTGAGGCATTTCGCCTTTTTTCTTCTCACGATCCCGCCAATCATAAAGAAACAGATCGTGAAGCAGACCTGCTCTTGCTGCGGATCTTGAATTTAGTCCCAATTTTCTGCAAACGAGATAGTTATAGTAGGATACATTGATGCAATGCTGATAGCAAGTCGTACTATAGTGATGACGAAAATTTTTCATTTCGTTTACAACATCGCTGTCAAGCAGGTCCTTTACAAACTCAAAATACTCCTTTGCTTCCTCGGAATTTTCAATGGAATATCTTGAACCGAAAGCCTTTGACATTTGCATGACCTCTTTTCGATAACTTATACGCAGGCGGCAATTTTGCTGCCCTTTTTACGGTTGGTGACTAATGTTTACCCCATAAGTTACCCCATTCAAGTTTGTTTTACCAAACTTACATTAACATTATAAACTTTTTTGTTCAAAATGTCAATAGGGAATGTATAACAATTTTATTACAAAAATATCGGGCTGTCTGTGTTAGCATGGCAGTCCGATAAAAAATGGGATATCAGTAGTATTTTTCGTCATAAAATTTGGGGATAAAATCTTTGGCGGCGGATGTGCGGCTTTGGACAAAACCCTCAAAACCGTATTTATTCACGGCGTCAATGACGGTGTTATACTCGAAAGTTGATGTCTTACGGCAAAGCTCTTTGTAGTCAAAGGCTTTATACACGGGGGTGAACTGGCTCATAAGACTTATCATTATTTCGTTTTTGGCAAAATTTTTGCCTAGCCACTCCATAAGCTTTATGGAGTCTTTACGGTGAGTAGGGAGGACAAGGTGGCGGACTATTGTGCCGCTCTGCATTATGCCTTTTTCGTCAAAGGTTGGCTTGCCTGAAAGCTCCGCCATTTTATGTATTGAAGCAGCGGCGTTTTCAAAATAGTCTGCGGCTTTGGAATATTTATCCGAAAGTGTAGGATCAAAATATTTAAGGTCGGGTAAAAATATCTGCACATAGCCACGAAGAAGCTCCAGCGTTTGGTGCTTTTCATAACCGCCGCTGTTATAGACCACGGGGATAGTGAGCTTATCTTTACAGAGGTCGAGCGCTTTGATTATTTGCGGAACGAAATGGGTGGGATTGACGAGGTTTATGTTGTTTGCGCCCCTTGATTGAAGCCGCAGAAAAGTGTCTGCAAGTTCTTGTTCGGTAAGCATAAAGCCTTTGCCCTCAGCGGATATCTCGTAGTTTTGGCAGAAACAGCATTTCAGACAGCAGCCTGAGAAAAATACTGTTCCTGAGCCTTCTGTGCCGCTGATACAAGGTTCCTCCCACATATGAAGCTCGGCTCGGGCTATCCTTACTTTGGCAGTTTCACCGCAGAAGCCTTTATGCTCGTATCTGTTCACTTTGCACTCTCTTGGGCAGAGGGTACAGCTTTTAAGGATATCGTTCATGCCGCTGTGTCAACTCCGCCTATTTTGGTGTAGGAGTCAGAGGATAGGTCGCCTGATGAGTCTGTGTTTTCGTCAAGCGGGATATTGAACTGGAATGAATCTGTTATAAAATCGTCGTTCTGGAAGCAGGCTGTGAACGTGGTGCGCTTTGAATCGTCTGGGACAAGGAACTTGATCGTATAGGTCATATCGTCTTCGTAGTCGCTTTCACCGGGGAAGAAGTTGTTTGAGAAAAACGAATTATCGTTTTCGTCATAGGCGGTGTTGTAGGCAAAGGTGAATTTTACCTGTCTGTTGCTATCGCTGATATTAACATCAAGGTCGAGGTCTATTTCCCATACTGTGTCACCGTTTATAATACCGCCTGAAAGGGAGTTTCTTTCCTCATCGGTCAGGTCGCTTACTTTGCGTTCGGTGAGGGTATAGCCTTGATACTGAACACTGTAGGTACCGTCCTCAGCGTCTTGCGCTACATAGAGGTTGGAATGGTCGGTGTAGTCATCTTCGGCTTCACTATAGGTATCGTCATAATCGTAGTCATAGTTATAGTCGTCATATTTGCTTGAAATTATTTTTGATGAGACAAAGCCTATGATAGTTGGGAGGATAGCCATAAGGATTATTATGACCACAACGGCGGTGGCACAGCCTTTGCCGCCATTCTTTTTGTTAGAGTGGTTTATGTTCGTGGCGTTGAAGCTATAGGAGCTGTTGTTTGGACGGCTATAGCTTGTACGCTGTTGGCTGTAGTTATTGAGGGCGGCAAGCTTTTCGGCTCTTGAATTTGAATAGCTTGGGGGAGGGGTCGGGTTTTTAGGTGGGGTATAGGTGCTTTGGAAATTCTCGTCCCTTGCTTCCTCTTTACGTTCCTCGGAAACGAAATCGTTCTTTTCTTCCTTGAAGGTGTCATTTTCAGACTGACCGAACCAGCCGTCCTGCTCGTTATCGGCACGGAGATCATGAGAGTGCAGGTCATCTGAAAGGCTGTTACAGCTTATATCCTCGTCACGGGCTGTGAAGCACTCAGGACAAATTATCTCATCATCGCTTTTAAAGTGGTATCCGCAAATTCTGCATTTATTTCTGCTCAATTATTTCACCTCATTAATATACAAATTCCCAGCCCTGTTTTACAGGCTGACAAACGCACTTATAGCTCCAGCCTGACAGCTTTTCTGCGGCTGTTTGTGCGGAAGCGATATCGGGAAAAACTCCAAAAACGGCTGAGCCGCTTCCTGTCATAAGGGCGGAGAGAGCTCCGCTGTTTTTAAGCTCCTGCACTGCATGAGCTATCTCCTCACGGTCGGCGGCATATTCCAGCACATTGAAAAGGTTTGAGCATATGCCGAAAAGCTTTCCGCCGCCGATATATCTCAGCAAGACGTCCATATTACAGCGTTTTGGGTTTGAAATGCTGTCATACTTTTTGAAAGCTTCTGGGGTGGAGATACCCACGTCGGGTTTTATTATTACGAAAGCGCAGTCGGGTGAGGGCAGGTTGCTCATTATTTCGCCAACGCCCTGACAGAGCCTTGTGCCGCCTGTAATACAGAAAGGCACGTCTGCACCCAGAGCCACGCCTATGGAGCAGAGCTGTTCATCGGTGAGCCTTGTATCAAACATGAAGTCCAAGGCTCTAAGGGTAGCGGCGGCGTCTGCACTTCCTCCGCCCATGCCGGCTTGTGAGGGGAGGTTTTTCTCCACATTCACTGTTATTTTACAGCCGAAGTCAACATGGGTGAAGTCGGCAAAGGCATGGTAGGCTTTTGTGATGATATTATCCTCGCCCTTTGGAAAGCTGTCAAGTTTGCAGGTAAGCTCTATGCCCTCGCCCTCTGAGAGGGTAAAGTCCAGGAGGTCGAAGCAGGACACTGACTGCATGACAGTATTTAGCATATGGTAGCCGTCATCACGTTTACCAACGATATCCAATGCAAGATTTATTTTTCCGTAGGCTTTTATTTTTAAATTACTGCACGTTACCATTTTTGATATCCTCTAAAAATTCTCCGATACGTTTGATAGCCTCTCTCAGGTGGTTAAGGGAATAGGCGTAGGAGACACGCACATAGCCCTCTCCGCACTCGCCGAAAGCATCTCCCGGCACGACGGCTACCTTTTTGGTGTACACAAGCTTTTCACAGAAGTCGGTGCTTGTCATGCCTGTGCTTTTGATACAAGGGAAAACATAGAATGCGCCTTGCGGTGCAAAGCATTTAAGACCAAGCTTATTGAAAGAATCCACCACAAAGCGACGGCGGATATTATACTCGTTACGCATGGCATCTATATCCTTCTGACAACTGTGCATGGCAACGATAGCGGCATACTGGCTGACAGTAGGGGAGGACATGATAGCATACTGATGAAGCTTGAGCATTTGGGACACTATCTCTTTTGGTCCGCCAAGGAAGCCAAGCCGCCAGCCTGTCATTGCAAAGCTTTTGGAAAAGCCGTTTATGACGATAGTACGCTCACGCATACCCTCTATTTCTGCGATAGAGCAATGCTTGCCTGAATATGTAAGCTCGGAATATATCTCGTCTGAGGCTATCATGATATTGGTATCTTTAAGCACCTTTGCGATAGCTTCAAGATCTTCACGGCGCATTATCGCCCCCGTTGGGTTATTAGGATAAGGCAGGACAAGGAGCTTGGTTTTGTCGGTTATTTTTTCACGAAGCTCGTCTGCTGTAAGTCGGAACTCGTTTTCTTCCTTTGTTTCTATGACCACCGGAACACCGCCGCATAAGGAGACGATAGGACGATAACAGACAAAGGACGGTTCGACTATAAGGACTTCATCACCGGGTTGGATAAGGCATCTTATGGTAAGGTCGATAGCTTCAGAGCCGCCAACAGTGACGATTATTTCCTTATTAGGGTCATAGCTTGTGTGGATAGTACGCTGAAAATACTTGGCTATCTCTTCACGGAGAGCGATCAGACCTGCGTTTGCGGTATAGCAGGTCTTGCCTTTTTCAAGGGTAGAGATAGCCTCCTGACGTATTAGCCACGGAGTTTTGAAGTCAGGCTCGCCAACGCCAAGGGAGATAACGCCCTCCAGCTGCTGTGCGATATCGAAAAATTTTCTGATACCTGAGGGCTTCATTTCCTTTATGGCAGGGCAAAGCACTTTATTATAATCTATCATGGGGAGATCAAACCTCTTTCGTCTTTATCATCTGTGCTTATCATGATGCCGTTGTCTTTATAGACCTTTAGCACGAAGTGTGTGGCGGTGGACTGGACAGCGTCGATAGTTGCTAGTCTTTGGGAAACAAACTGTGAGATATCCCTGATGTTTGCACCGTTCACGGCAACGATTATATCATAAGCACCTGACATAAGGCGGACGGACTCCACCTGCTCATAGCTTGCGATCTGGTTTGCTATCTCGTCAAAGCCTGACTGTGACTGTGGGGTGACTTTAAGTTCTATAAGAGCGAAAACTGAATTAGGGTCATAGGCACTTTCGTCAACGATCGCGGAATAGCCCTTTATTACGCCGTCTGCTTCAAGCTTGGCGATATCCGCTGCAACCTGCTCTTCTGTTTTATCAAGAAGAACGGCAAGCTCGCTGTTTGTGATACGGGCGTTGTTTTTCAGTAATTTTATAAGCTGATCCATAAATAAGCCTCCTTTAGATTTATAAATATACATAATATATTATAACATATTATCTGTATGAACGCAAGTATTGTGATGTTAGAAATGAGTAATTTATCTGTCAGAATAGACAAAGGGGATGGTGAGAAAGCTTGTGGCGTGGGGGTCGTGGTATAGCTGAGATGTTGTGGGGGTGGACGGGCGAACGTTGCTCGCCACTACAGATAAATTGCGGTCATGAGAGATTGTAGGGGCTGGAGTCCTCGACAGCCCATTTATCTTGGGTATTTATTTTATGAGCTGTACAGTTATTTGGACTGTGCAGCTTTTTATGTGTGAGGGGTGTGAAAATTGGGGCGGCGGTATTGAAATTATTATTTTGTTGTGATATAATTGTACTAACTAGAACTGTGTAAATTCAGGAAGGATCTTTATGAGTATAAACAGCAATGAGGGCAATGATTTTTGCAACAGATATAATGAGGTGCTGAAAAGCGATAAGAAAAAAATGATCGCTGCGGCTGCAGCTTGCACTATCGTTATGGGAGCAGGCTTTGGGGGATATTTATACTACGGCGCTTATTATGCTTCGGGCTGGCACACCCATGACGGCTCGACTTATTATATTGTCAAGGAGACGGGCGAAAAGGCACTTGGCTATCAGATAATAGACAACACCTGCTATCTTTTTGACGACAAGGGCAACGCTATGGCTGACGGCTGGCATAAGTATCGTGGGGACACTTACTATGTCAAGGACGGCGTTGTTCAGCGTGGAAAAATGAAAATAAAGGGAGAGGAATACTATTTCTCTGAGGAGTCTGGCATTTTCAGGACGGGCCTTTGCGAGATAAACGGCGGTGAATACTATTTTGACGATCACGGCTTCCCTGACACGGGTTTTGACAGCGACGGCGGTTATTACTATGACGAGAGTGGCAAGCGTGTGACAGGCTGGGCAAAGATAAACAATGTTCAGTATTATTTTCTCAAGAGCGGTGAGATGGCTAAGGGCTTTGTTGAGATAGAGGGCAAGATATACTATTTTGATGATGACGACGGTCACATGGCCACAGGCTGGCAGGACATTGACGGAAAGAAGTATTATTTTTCTGAGAGCGGTGCTGTTCACAAGGGCTGGATGGAGCTTGAAAAGAAGTATTATTATTCTGATGAAGCTACAGGGGCTTGCGCTCAGGGCTTTGCGGAGATAGACGGTGAGAGCTATTATTTCAATGATAGCTGTGAAATGGTCAAGGGCTGGATAACAATTGACAAGAACAGATATCATTTTGCTGATGACGGTAAAATGACTAAGGGCTGGTATGAAGAACCGCCTGAGAAGTATTATTTCAAGGGCGACGGCTCGGCAGGCAAGGGCTTTACCAAGATCAAGGACAAGTATTATTACTTTGATAAGAAAAATCGCCTCCTCTCCGGCTGGAACGAGATAGGCGGAAATGTTTATTACTTCGGCAGAGGCGGCGTTGTTGCTGACGGCTGGGAGGATATTGACGAAGATACTTACTATTTTGACAAAACGACTCATGTGGCGGCAACAGGTTGGACGAATACGGATCAGTACACTGATGATGAGAAAAAGAAAATAAAAGAGTTCAAATCCAATGTATCAAAGCTTGTGAAGTTTGAGAAGGACGATTACAAAAAGGACGAGAAGCCTGACGAAAAAGAGACCCAAAAGCTTGAGGAGCTTGCGGACAAATTCGGCGAAAAGACATTCAATGCTTATGACAGAAAGGTTTATGAAAAGTTCGGAGGGGCGGTGTTCTATCAGTATTATTTCTACTCTGATCACACTCTTTGCACTGGATTTCATAAAATAAACGGCTATTACTTCTACTTTGATGAGGAAACCGGCAAGAAGGCTACGGGCTGGAAGACCATTGACGGAAAGAGATATTATTTTGGTCTGACAGGTGCGGCGGCTGTTGGCGAATTTGAGGAGGACGGGGACAAGAAATACACCTTCTCAAACGAGGGCGTGCTTGCAGACGGGATCGTTAAAATAGACGCTGAATGGAAGTTCAAGAAAGAGGACGGCTCTTGGGCTAAGTCGGAGTTTGTTACTTCAAAGGGAAAAATTTACTACATTGGTGAGGACGAGGCTGCACTTACAGGTTGGCACACTATTGAAGACAAGCTGTATCATTTTGACAATGACGGCAAGCTTTCAAAGGGGCTGTTCAGTGATGATTCAGGGCTTTACTACATTGACAAGAACGGCGCTCAGAAAGACAAGTGGGTAACAGCCGGTGACAAGACCTATTATTTTGACGGCGATGGCAAGGCAGTTTCAGGCTGGAGAGAAATAGACGGAACGGGGTTTTATTTTGACAGCGATCATGTTTTGCAGAATGAATGGACGACTATTGCAGGAAAGAAATATTTCCTGCAGAATGGTGTTGCGTTGAGAGGTCCTGTATACATTGACGACAAGTATTACAACTTCGGTGAGGACGGATATCTAAAGTCCGGCTGGGTAAGCTGGCGTGGGCAGAAGTTCTACAACAACAAGAACGGCACTGTTGTGACAGGTTGGAAGAAGATAGGCGGAAAGCGATATTATTTCAATGATTATGGCATGATGCTCATAAACACTACTGTTGACGGATATAACATTAACAATGACGGAGTTGCGCATAAGGCAAAATAGCAATAAAAAGGACTGCTGTGGTTTAAGACAGCAGTCCTTTTGGTTTTGTGTCAAATTTTTTCAAGCAGGCAGACCGCTGTGGCGGATATGCCTAGTTCCTCGCCTGTGAAGCCTAGTTTTTCTTCAGTGGTGGCTTTAACTGATATTTGTGAAATATCGCAGCCGCAGGCTTCTGCTATACGCTCCCGCATGGAGGTGATATATGGGGCAAGCTTCGGCTTCTGTGCGCAGATGGTGGAGTCTATATTGCCTATTTTCCAGCCTTTTTCGGTCATAACGTTTATGACTTTTTCCATGAGCTTCATACTGTCTGCACCCTCATAGTCGGGGTCATTATCGGGGAAAAGCTTGCCGATATCGCCCAGTGCCAATGCACCAAGTATGGAATCCATTATGGCGTGGGCAAGGACGTCTGCATCGGAATGTCCTAAAAGTCCTTTTTCATATGGTATATCCACGCCGCCGAGAATGAGCTTTCTGCCCTCGGTCAGTCTGTGGACGTCATAGCCGTGTCCTATACGCATTTTTGTTCCTCCTGTCCTGAAAATCGTACTGTTATATTTCCTCGTAGTTGCCTAAAAATTTGAAATATGAAAGCTCTGAATTAAGCTCGCTCATGAGCTTTGCAACGTCCGGAGAGGTTATTGCTCCCTCAAAATCGAGATAGAAAACAACGTCAAAATCGGTGTTTGCGATAGGGCGGCTCTCTATCATGGAAAGGTTAAGGCCTGCCACGGAGAATTTGGTGAGAAGTCTGTAAAGTGCAGATGAGGTATGTGGCAGTGCCAAGGACACTGACACGATGTCAGCATTTTCCGAGCAGAGAGTCTCCTTTGAAATGAGAATAAATTTTGTGTAATTCTCGGCGGCGTTGGCTATATTATGCCTGAGTATCTCAAGATCGTTCTGCTGTGCGCAGGCTTCTGAGCAGATAGCGGCATACGGTTCATTGCTTTCTTTTATGTAGCACGCCGCAAGGGCAGTATTTGCGTATTTATGGCTTTTAAGTCCGTTCTGAGAAAGAAACTCAGAACACTGGCTGAGCGCCTGCTCGTGGGAATAGACTATTTTGATATCCTCAAAGCGTGTGCCTTTTTTTACGGCAAGGCAGTGGGAGATCTTTACCTTAGTTGCTGCGCATATCTTGAAGTCATGCTTTTTCATAAGCTCGTAGGTCTGACCAACTGAGCCTGCGGTGGAATTTGCTATGGGAAGTATGCCGAAATCCGCTGAGCCGTTTTCAACTGATGAAAAAACGTCCTCAAAATCTTCAAAGAACATTGGCTCAAAGTCGCTGAATATCTGCTTGCAGGCTATATGTGAATATGAGCCCACTGTACCTGGGACGGCGACGGTCTTATGACCTGTTAAGTCTAACTTTTTGTACCCTATCTTATCTGAGTCTGCAAAAAACTCCTGATACTGACGGCACTTTGAAATATCCATGATGTTTTGGAAGAACACTCTTGACGCACTTTCCAAGCCCTTTGGTGAGCTTTCTGTTACATGGTCAAGTATCTCGTTTTCACGCTTGCTCTGAAAAACAGGCATATTGTTTGCTATCTTATACTCAGCCACCTTGAAGCTTATCTGCATACGCTTATTGAAAAGCTCCTGAAGCTGGCTGTCTATATCGTTTATTTCATTCCTTAATTCCTGAAGATCCATTTTTACGCTCCTTAACAGACAGAATGATATTATTTTACCATATTTTCTGCCTTTATTCAAGAACTATTTTGTTAATTAAGGCTTTATCGAGTTTGGAAAATGGGATAACGGGCAGAGGGGTGATATCGGTCTGGGTGAGTATTTTTTCGAGCCAAACCATATGATAGCACTTGTTGAACTTAAAGGCACATCTATGGAACGTACCTATTATAGTATAGCCCATTTTTTCATGGAACTTTACGCTGTCAAAGGTGAGATACTCGTCTTCTTTTTCGGGATAGGCGACGCAGGCATAGAGGTTTGTTATATGCTGTGCCGCAAGGAGCTTTTCAAGGGCGGAGTAGAGTTTTGCACCTATGCCTTTGCGGTGAAGTCCTTTTTTTACATAAACTGTGACTTCAACCGACCAATCATAGGCGGCTCTGTTTTTGAAAACGCCTGCATAGGCGTAGCCTGCTATTTTGCCGTTTTCTACTGCGGCTATGTAGGGATAATTTGCGGATATGCGGCGGATCCGGTCGGAAAACTCCTCCACAGAGGGTACGTCATACTCGAATGTTATGGCGGTGTCTTCAACGTAGGGACGGTATATTTCAAGAAGCTCGTTAGCGTCCTTCTCGGTAACTGTTCTTATTATCATGGCGTTCTCCTTATAGTACCATTAATACTGTGCCCGCAGTGATTAGCACCGCACCTATGGCTGATCTTACTGTGAAGTCCTCATGCAGGAATATCACTGCAAGGATAAGGGTGATGACAACGCTGAGCTTGTCTATGGGGGCGACCTTTGAAACGCTGCCCATTTGGATAGCCTTATAATAGCATAGCCACGAAGCACCTGTTGCAAGTCCTGAAAGGATAAGGAATACCCAGCTTTTTCTGCCTATAGAGCCTATGCCGCTTTGTGTGTGGGTGATGAACACCATGAGCCATGCCATAGCAAGCACAACGCAGGTACGCAGTGCGGTGGCAAGATTTGAGTTTACTCCTTCAATGCCGACCTTTGCAAGGACAGAGGTGAGCGCTGCGAAACCAGCGGAGAGAAGCGCAAACACGAACCACATAATACCACTTTCTTTCGTGAAAAATTGTTTGCTCATGCCTTATTATAGCACCTAAAGGTGCTTTTTGCAATAGAATGAGCGGCAGGACGTGATATTTTACATCAGACCTGCCACTTATGCTTAGTTATTTGCGGCAAATATTTTTATTGTTCGTGAAAGTGCTGTTACCTGCTGAGGGGTACTGAATGCAGAGGGTGAGAAACGCACTGTGCCTTGCTCTATTGTGCCAAGGGTGGTATGGGTGACGGCGGCACACTGAAGTCCTCCACGGAGGGCGAAGCCTTTTTCACTGAGATAGGAGGCGATCTCAGCGGAAGGGATGTCACCGATGTTAAATGAAAGTATGGGGACTTTCTTTTGGTCTGCTTCATAGAACTTTATTTTGTCTATGTCTGAAAGCTGTTCGTAGAGCTGTTTGCAGAGTTTTTCTTCGTGGGCTTTTATTACGGCAGGAGTCTTTTGGCGGACAAACGTTAGCCCCTCGCCAAGACCGATTATGCCCACTGTGTTAATTGTGCCGCTTTCAAGCTTTTCGGGGAGGAAAGGGGTCTGTTCAAGCAGGGCGGAGGTCGCACCTGTGCCACCTTCGATTATGGTAGACAGAGAATACTCGCCGTCGGAGATGAGCAGTCCTGTGCCTGTTGGGCCATAGAGGGCTTTGTGACCTGCAGTGCAGAGAAAGTTGAAGCCGTCTGAGAGAGAAAGCTTCAAAAGCCCGCAGGCTTGTGCGCCGTCGGCTATAAAGCATATGCCGTGGGCTTTGCAGAGGGCGGCTAATTCACGGTATGGCATGAGCCTGCCTGTGACGTTTGAAGCCACTGTACAGCAGATACACTTAGTTTCGGGGGTTATAAGGCGGCGGAAATTTTCTACTGTTTCGCTGTCTGTTTCCCCTGTTCGGGCAATAGAATATTTCACGCCTCTTGTTTTTGAAAGGGCATAGACGGGTCTTGCTACTGCGTTATGCTCGTGGTCTGAGATTATCATATGACCACCGTACTGCATGACACCTTTTATCGCCATGTTAAGGGCATGGGTACAGTTGGCGGTGAAAGCCACGTTCTCGGTCTGTGCCCCAAACATTTCTGCCGCCTGCTGTCTGACGGTGAATATCTTTTCAGACACTCGCATGGAAAGCTTGTGACCGCTTCTGCCCGGGTTGCCGCCATAGCGTTCTACTGCCTGAGCAACGGCTTTTGCTACGGCAGGGGGCTTGGGATAGGTGGTGGCGGAGTTATCAAAGTTTATTATGCTTCGGGTGTTTATTTTTCTCACCTCTTTTGCTCGAATATCACGTTTCTGAATGGTATGCGCTCTTTTTCAAGTATGGCGGTTATTTCTTCCGGGTGTGCGGTGACGGCTATGGAGTAGCCGCAGCCTGTGCCAAGGTCCTTCGGGGTGCGCTGTATTTCGCAGTAGTATTTTAAACTGTTCAGCAAGTTTTTTGCTTTCATTGCATAGGTTATGGAAGTCATGGCTATAAGACTCTTTTTCATTTTTTGTTGCTCCTTTATGCTGTACTTGTCCGTATACGCTTTTACGAATACACTTCAGTATATGCCGTTCACTGTTTGAGGGTGAACGCTGAAAGTTTTGTGAAAGGTAGGTGAAATTTGATAAAAGTTAATAGTCAGTTTAAATTTCGGGTGTACTATTTATATTATAATATAAAAAAGAAAAGAGGTAAAAGCTTATGAACGGATTTATGTATAAGGTAGCGAGATTTTTTCAGGGCAGATATGGTATAGACAAGCTTTTTTACGGCATTTGCGGTGTGGCTGTGGTGCTTAGTGCGGCGAATTTGTTTGTAAGGTCGCTTATTTTACAGCTTATGGTATACGCTGTGCTGGTGCTGGCGGTAGTGAGGGCGATGTCGAGAAACTGCCAGAAGCGATACGAGGAGAACATGAAGTTTGAGAGGGCTTTCGGGGGAATTGGCAGGAAATTTTCATTCTGGAAGAGAAAGTTCGCTGACAGAAAGACCCATGTTTATATAAAGTGTGGTGTATGCAAAAAGACGTTAAGGCTTCCAAAGGTAAAGGGTGAACATACTGTGAAATGCCCTAACTGTGCAAATAAGTTCAAGGTGAAGATCTGACCTGTTGCGGAATTTGCGGAAATGTGCTATACTATATAATATAGTATGATACTGTAGGGGTGCAGGGACAATGGGAATGGGCTGTCTAGGACGCCAGCCCCTACGGGAGTGTGTCAGACACGATTTTTTTGCGAAAAGGGAGCGGCAGGAATGCAGAAAGTAAATTATCAGAAAATGCTGGAGGGCATTATAAAAAAACACGAGGAAAAGGGCGACGTGCCGACTTTGCTTTTGCATAGCTGTTGTGCGCCGTGTTCGTCTTATGTGCTTGAATATCTGTCGCAGTATTTTAAGATAACTGTGTTTTACTACAATCCGAACATTTATCCCCGTGAGGAGTACGATAAGCGTGTGGCGGAACTTCAAAGGCTCATCGTGGAAATGCCTATGAAAAATCCTGTTACGTTCGTGGAGCGTGGGTATGACGAGGGTGAGTTTTTTCAGGCTGTTAAGGGCTTTGAGGATATACCTGAGGGCGGGGAGAGATGCTTTCGCTGTTATAGGCTCAGGCTTGAACGGACGGCTCAGCTTGCCAGGGAGCTTGGCGCAGATTATTTTACCACAACGCTGTCTATTTCACCATACAAGAATGCTCAGAAGCTCAACGAGATATCGGAGGAGCTTGGGGAGATATATGATGTAAAGGCACTTCCTGCGGATTTCAAGAAGCGTGAGGGCTACAAGCGTTCCGTTCAGCTTTCAGCAGAATACGGGCTTTACAGGCAGGATTACTGCGGCTGTATCTTCTCAAAAAGAGAGCGTGAAAGGCTGGATACGATTACAACAAAATCTGAATAAATATAAAAATATTAACATTGCATAGAATGCTTGTACATATTATGATAACATATTTGGCTATATATAGCAAAAATAATATGCAAATTTGTGAAAAATGGCTAAAGATATGTGGTTAATTTGTGAAAAACGTTTATTGAAATACTTGTAAATGTGTGTTACAATATAAGCAAGATGTATGTTGAGGAGATATCGCTCAATATGTATCTAAAAATTATTAACAAAGATGGAGGAAAAACAAATGAAAATCTCTAAGATTCTCGCTGGTATGTCAGCTGCTGCTCTTGCTGCATCAATGATGTCACTCGCAGCATTTGCTGATGAAACAGCTACTGTTAAGGCAGACCTCACTGGAGGTACTGTTTCTCTCATTGATGAGAAGGACGATGACGGTGTTGTTACAAAGACAGGTGTTCTTACAGGAACAAACGTTAAGCTTTCAGATGTTTGCGGTATTGATGTTAATGTAACAGTTGGTGCAGACTCAGCTGCAAAGATCGAGGCTGGAGACTGGATAGGCGGTGGACTTGGTTACAACTCTGAGTCAACTGGTTGGGCTTCAAAAGAGTGGTCATTCCAGGAGGGTGCTAAGGACGTAACAGGCGTTAAGGCTGCTGACGGTTCTTATGATTTTGTTCTGAAGGGAACAGATCCTGTATTTGCTGATACAGATACATATGCTCAGGTATGGCTTCAGAACTGGACTACAGAGGACTTCACATTCAATGCTTTCACACTTCTTGACAAGGACGGCAATCCTCTCCTTGTTGTAGAGTCTGACAAGGAACAGGGCGGAAACTCTGTTGACCTCAGCGCATATGATGCTACAGAAGTTACACTCGCAGGCAATGGTAAGGCTAAGGTTGACACTGGTAAGGTAAGAGTTAACGTTAACAATCCTTGGGGCGAAGACGTTGACAAGCTCATCACACCTGCTGATTTCGAGGGCGTTGACGCTATTGCTGTAACAGCTGAATTTGATGCTATCACAGATCCTGTTGATTTCGCTATCAACTTCGCTATCTTCTCAGACAATGGTCCTCAGTACTGGGGCGAGGGCAACGCAGCTAACAAGGGTTGCTCAACAGAGGCTGTAACAGTTAACGCTGACGGCTCATACACATTCCTGCTCAAGTTTGACGAGCCACTCACAGTAGACGGTGATCTTTTCCTTGATCTTCAGTCTGCATTCGAGGCTGCAACAGATGACGATATTCCTTTCGCAGCTAAGGTTACAAGCGTAAAGGCTCTTACACTTAAGGACGCTCCAGCTTCTTCTGAGTCAACAGCTGATTCAACAGAGTCAACAGATTCAACAGATTCTGACGAGTCAAAGGTTATTCTCGTAGATTCTACAGATTCTAAGACTAACTCTGCTACTACATCTTCTAAGGCTGCTAACAACGCATCTAACACAAACCCAAGCACAGGCGCTGCTGCTCTTGCTGCTGTAGGTGTTGCACTTGCTGGTGCTGCTGTAGTTGCTACTAAGAAGAGAAAGTAATCTGTAATTCAGATAATTCTTACTTAGAATAATTAAAGACTTGTCTTTCGGGACGGGTCTTTTTTTATTGCTTTTTTATCGAGGTAGTGGTATAATTGATCTATAAACTGCGGAGGTGTTTTTTATGCGTATAGTTTTTGATGATATTAAAGAGAGCCTTGCACCGAATTTCAAGGGCGGCGAGAAAAGCTTTGCAAGCAGGGCTTATTCTGACGGAAAGAACAAGATGATGAAAGGCAGGCTCGTGCCGGGGGCTTCTATCGGTCTGCACAGACATGAGGGCAACTGCGAGATGATATATGTTCTTGAGGGCAGCGGAAAAATGCTTTATGACGGCGGTGAGGAAAGACTGTCGGCAGGAGATTTCCATTACTGTCCTGAGGGTCATGAGCATAGCTTTATCAATGACGGCGACAGCGACCTTGTGTTTATTGCAGTTGTGCCAGCTCAGTAGATTTTTGCAGTTTTGTATCTGTGAAATAGTGGGTCAAAATGGCTTGGTAGTCTGAGCCTTTTTCTGCCATGGCATTTGCACCATACTGGCTCATTCCTACGAGGTGTCCGAAGCCGTGAGAGGTGAAAGTGAATTTTGTATTGGCAAAGGTGAACTCGAAACATGGCGAGGAGATATCAAGGATATCGCAGAATGTGTTGGGCTGTATATCATAGCCACAGACGGTCAGGTTCGTTACATAGCCTATGCCGTCTGTTTTTGTTTTGAGCCAACTATCAGCATTGGCGAGGGGAGTGAAATTAATATCTGGGAAGCGGTCAAGAAGCTTGTCTTGAAAATCCTTGGCGGTGAGTGTCTGGGTACATTCTGTGGCGACAAGGTCTTTGTCAGCGGAGCTGTCTACTGACAGAAGATATGGGATATCTTCTCCCCATGCGTTTTTGGCGGATTGGGTATGACCGTTTGAAGCGGCGTGAAAGGCGACGATTATCGGTTCGCCTTCATAGGTGAGGATATCGTTCTTGACGGAATTGACGGCAGATCTAACTTTTTTGTAGGCTTTTTCATAGTCGTTGCCGTAATATTCTTTGGCTGCTTTCAAGGTGAAAAAGCTTTGGTAGAGGGTGCTGTCATCGCTGATGAGTGCGCCTTTTAAGGCGGGAGTAGGCGACTGGGCTTCAGAGAGCTGTCGGCGGCATATGTAGGTATGGGCGAGGACGGCTTGCGCTTTCAGGGCTTCTTCGTCAAAGTCCGCAGGCATTTGTGCAAGCACTGAGCCTATCATATATTCTTCAAGGGTGAAGTCTTCGGTCTTGCCGCTTTCGGTGAAATATACGGCTATTTTTTCTTTTTCTGAAAATGCAGGTTTCGATGTGGACTCGCTTGGGCGAAGAAATACTATGGTCGGTATTATTGTAAGGATAACAGCAAATACTGCCATTATCTGTATCAGGTCTTTCATATGGTTTGTCCTTTCTTTTTTGGGGTACTATATTATATTCATGCAGTGGAGCAAATATTCATACAGGGCGAATTTTTGTACTGCAAATTTTTAAATGGCGGAGATATGCGGTTTTGATTTGACAGGTTATCTTAATACTTGACAAAAATCTGAAAAAGGTGTATAATATAACTTATATTTATAATATACTTGAAAGCGAGATGATCTATTCAATGATAAATAATGCAGCAAGGTCGCTTTTATGCGAACAGTTTATAGCAAACAATACTATTGACCCTAAGCTTTATGACAGATATGTGGTAAAAAGAGGCTTGAGAAACTCTGACGGTACAGGTGTTATGGCTGGTCTTACTAATATCTGTAACGTACATGGATATGTGGTAAACGAGGGTGAGAAATCTCCTATTCAAGGTCAGCTTATCTTCCGTGGATACAACATCAATGATCTGGTGTCCAACGCTCAGAAGGAGAACCGTTTTGGTTATGAGGAGATAGTGTATCTGCTGCTCATGGGCGATCTGCCTAACAGGGAGGAGCTTACTGCGTTCAAGGGAATGATGGCTGAAAACAGACCTCTCCCTGACAACTTCTTTGAGGACATGATACTTAAGGCTCCGTCAAAGAACATCATGAATAAGATGGCGAGAGCAATTCTGGCTCTTTACTCTTATGACGATAACCCTGAGAACCGTTCTCCTGAGTATGAAATGGCTACGGCTATCTCTATAATCTCTAAATTGCCTAACATCATGGTTTCGGCTTATCAGGTAAAGAAACGCTGTTATGACGGTGAAAGCTTGTTCATGCACCCTCTGATACCTACACATTCTACTGCGGAGATGATACTGTCGGCACTGCGTCCGGACAGACAGTTCACTGAGGAAGAGGCTAAGATACTTGATCTGTTACTTATGCTCCACGCTGAGCATGGCGGAGGAAATAACTCGACTTTTGCCTGCCGTGTGCTTACATCTTCCGGAACGGATCCTTATTCTGCATACTCTGCGGCTATCGGTTCACTGAAAGGTCCACGTCATGGCGGTGCTAACCTGAAAGTGGCGGCAATGCACCAGTGTATAAAGGACAACGTTCAGAACTGGGAGGACGAGGGCGAGATCGCTGATTTCCTTACAAAGATACTCAACAAGGAAGCTTTTGACCACACAGGTCTTGTTTATGGCATGGGTCACGCTGTTTACACATTGTCTGACCCTAGAGCTGTCATACTCAGAGAGAATGCCAAGAAAATGGCTGAGAACACTGAGTTTGAGAGAGAATACAAGCTTCTTGAAGCGGTGGAAAGACTTACTCCTGAGCTGTTCAAGAAGATCAAGGGCAGTGACAAGGCGATGTGCGCTAACGTTGATATGTACTCGGGCTTTGTTTACAGTATGCTGGGTATACCCGAGGATCTTTACACGCCTATGTTCGCTGTTTCAAGAATGGCAGGCTGGTGCGCACACAGATTTGAAGAGCTTGTAACAGGCAAGAGGATAATCCGTCCTGCATATAAGGCTATCTCAGGTGAGAAGAAGTATATCCCATTGGACGAAAGATAAGCAAAATAATTTTTACCTGTTCCTAATGGGCGGAAAAAGGCTTGAAATATTTTTGTGTATATGATATAATAGAATCGGGTATATGCCCGGTTCTATTTTTTTGTTTGGTGTATCAGGAGGGATCGCTTGAAAAATCTTAAATTGGCTGCTGTTTGTCTTTCTTGTCTTACTATGACAGGCTGTTCGGCACTGAATTTTTCTGTTGAGGGACTTATAAACGCCCCGAAGCTTACCTCTGAGCAAAGCGAGATACATCAGGCGCTTATCGAGAGCGTGGGCAGCAATATAACTCTGAAATATCCTAAAAACGGTGAATACCGCTCGGCTTATGTTATCGCAAATATCGACGATGAGCCTACGGACGAGGCTATGGTCTTCTATGAGTACACTTCAAACGGATCTGAGGAGGACGGCTTGAGGGTGAACATTCTCGACAAGGACGAGGACGGCAAGTGGTATTCTGTGAAAGAGCTTGCGGGCGCAGGTACGGACATAGATCAGGTCATTATCTCGCCTATGGGAAGCAATAACCAGACGGACGTTTTTGTGGGATATCAAAATCTTACTAATGATGAAAAGACTATGGAGATATACAGCTATACCGACGGAGATTTCAAGCGTGTGGCGCTTGATACTTATTCGGTGCTGGAGCCTTTGGATATAAACAATGATGGTTATATAGAGCTTATCACCATTCAGAGAAGCACCAATAATGATACAGGTGCGGTGACGGCAAAGGCTTCTATGCTCAACATGAAAAACAATGAGATAACCCGTGGCGAGAACGTTGATATGTGCGATAATGTGACTTCTTATGTATCATCAAAGACGGGAATGCTTGACAGCGGCAGGCGTGCTATTTTTATTGACGGACTGACTGCTGACGGAAAATTGCAGACGGAGATAATATACTACAGATATTCGGGACTTCAAAATCCTATGCAGCTTAGAAGCGAAAAGCTGCTGCCTTTATGCACAAGACCAGCGGGCTACTACAGTGAGGACATGGACGGCGACGGTGATGTGGAGATACCGTCAACTTCGCCTATGGTGGGTTATGAAAACGCTGTGGCAGACGAAATGCTCTATATGACTACATGGAGCGTTTACGAGGATTTTTATGATCTGAAAACAAAATACACAGGCTATTATGCCATATCTGACGGATATTTTGTAACGTTCCCAAAACGCTGGAACAGTTCTGTTACGGTGAAAAAGGACAGCGACACAAACGAGCTTGTTTTCTATAAATACACGGGAGATATAAACGAGAGCAACGAGGAGATAATGCGTATCGCAGTGTCTTCAAAGAATGATTCGGAGGATTATATCTCTGACGGATATGAGCTTATCGACAGCAAGGGTCAGCTTGATTATTTTGTGAAGCTTCCTCTTGACAGGCGTGAAAAGCTCATACCGACTATTGACGAAATTCAGAATAATTTTTACATAATAAACTGATCTTGGAGAGGAGTAAATGTAATGAAAAGAGTTTTGGTTTGCGAGGACGAAGATTCAATTAGAGAATTTGTGGTCATAAACCTTGTAAGAAGCGGTTACGAGGTAGTTGACGTAAACTGCGGTGAGGACGCTCTCAAAGCCTATGACGAAAAGGACGGCGGTTTTGACGTTGCTCTGCTTGATATTATGATGCCCGGCATCGACGGAATGCAGGTGTGCAAGAAGATAAGAGAGAAAAGCAACACTATCGGCATTATCATGCTTTCGGCAAAATCACAGGAAATGGATAAGATATCATGCCTTATGAGCGGTGCTGACGATTATATCACAAAGCCGTTCTCTATTTCTGAGCTTATTGCAAGAGTTGACGCTGTTTGCAGGCGTGTAAATCGTTCAGGCTCTAAGCCTGAGGAGGCTTCACAGATAGTTTCAGGTCCATTTACCCTTAATCTTAAGAGCAGAACTGTTTTCAAGAACGGTGAGCAGATAGACCTTACACAGGTGGAGTATCAGATAATGGAGTATTTCTTCAAAAATCAGAATACTGCACTTGACCGTTCAAGTATACTCAATCACATATGGGGCGAGAGCTATTACGGCGACGATAAGATAGTGGACGTGAATATCAGAAGAATAAGAATGAAGATAGAGGACGAGCCTTCTAATCCTAAGTATATCCTTACTATATGGGGCTTTGGCTACAAGTGGGCAGGCGGCTCTAACTGAGCTGTGAAAACATGATGAACGGAGTTTTTATCAGTTGAGCGGAAAAAAAAGAAAAAGCGGCAGACTCAGTATCACACAGCACTGGCTGAGGAACAATCTCGGGGTGGTCGTGGGAATACTTGTGGTGCTTGAAATACTGCTTATCGTGGTGGTGAGAAATTATTACTACAGTTCCACAAGGCAGTATCTTACATCTAAAATGAAGATAGTCACCACGGCGGTAGTGAACGCTTCAGGTGACGAGCAGACTAACTATAATTCTCAGATATGCTCCCTTGTGGAAAGCTATGACGAGAAAGACAAGATAGAGCTTATGGCTATCAAGACCGACGGTGAGGTCGATGTTACATCATCAGGCTTCTCTCCCTCGGAGAATGACAACATGACCGATTATGAGGACGCAAAGAAGTCCGACACGGGAATAGGCACACAGATATATGAGCTGTCAACAGGGGAAAAGGTCATGGCGATAACATCAGTCATATCCCCGAAGGGAAGCGAATATGAAGCACTGAGAATGTTGTCTTCCATGAAAAATATCGACCATCAGATCTTTATTATGTCTATGATAATCACGGCTATCGTTGTGGCTGTCATAATGCTCATGTTTTTCTCGGGAATGTTTTTTATCAAATCTATTGTTTTGCCTATAAGAAGCATAAATAGCATAACAAGGCGGTATGCTACGGGAGATTTCAGCGAACGTCTTGAAAAGAAACGAAATGACGAGCTTGGCGAGCTTTGCGACTCTATCAACTACATGGCGCAGGAGCTTTCTAATACGGAACAGATGAAGAATGAGTTCATATCTTCTGTATCCCATGAGCTGAGAACTCCGCTTACCGCTATAAGGGGCTGGACGGAAACTGTTACCAGTATGTATGAGGACAAGGAAACCTTCAAGAAGGGTATGAGGGTCATCACAAGTGAGACGGAGAGGCTTTCGCAAATGGTTGAGGAGCTTCTTGACTTTTCGAGGATACAGGACAACAGACTCACGCTTATTATGGATACAATAGATATTCTTGCGGAGCTTGGGGAAACTGTGCTTATCTATCAGGAGAGAGCCAAGGCGCTTGGTATAACACTCAATTACTACGAGCCGAAAATGCTGCCGTTTGTTTACGGCGACAAGAACAGGCTTCGTCAGGTATTCATAAATATTGTGGACAACGCTATCAAATACTCCAACAAGGGCGACACTGTATCGGTGGAGGCTTATGAGGAGGACAATGAGGTATGTATTTCCATTTCCGACACCGGTATGGGAATATCAAAGGATGACCTGCCAAAGGTCAAGACGAAATTCTTTAAGGCAAACCACACAAGACGTGGTTCGGGAATAGGTCTTGCGGTGGCAGACGAGATCATTCAGCGGCATGGCGGTACGCTGGAGATAAACAGTGAGCAGGGAGTAGGTACAACAGTGATGATAACGCTCCCTTGTATCGAGCAGAAGAAAAAGCCTGACAACCAGGCAACTGTAGACGTGGAGCTTATTTCTTCTGAGCCTATCGAAAACAACGACAACGTGCAGTAGACGCACACACCGCCTTGAAAGGAAAGAAAATGAGCAGTAAAGCACAAAGCAAGGAAAAATTCAAGTCAAAGATCGGCGGACAGGCTGTTATCGAGGGCGTTATGATGCGTGGCATCCACAAGGCGGCTATGGCTTGCCGCCTGCCTGACGGCACCATAGACCTGGAGGAGTGGGCGATAAAAGGCGGAAAAGATACGCCTTGGTATAGGAAAACGCCTTTTGTGAGGGGCATTTTCAGCTTCCTTACTTCTCTTATAGACGGTTACAAGTGCCTTACAAGGTCGGCTGAGAAGCAGATGACGGAGGAAGATGAGGAGGAGCAGACCAAGTTTGAACAGTGGCTGGACGATAAGCTGGGGGACAAGCTCGGTCCTATCATCACGGCGATATCTATGGTGCTGGGTGTGGGTCTGGCGATATTGCTGTTTATGTATCTGCCGTCGCTGGTGTCTAAATTCATAAGCAAGTTCATTGACCTGTCGGCTTTTGGAAAGAATCTTATCGAGGGTATTTTGAAGATAGCTATTTTCATTGGCTACACGGCTTTGACTGCTCTTACTAAGGATATCAGGCGTACATATGAATATCACGGTGCTGAACACAAGACTATCGCTTGCTATGAGCATGAAGAAGAGCTGACGGTTGAGAATGTGAAGAAATACACACGTTTTCACCCTCGATGCGGAACGAGCTTTATTTTCCTTGTGCTGTTCATAAGCATTTTTGTAAACACAATATTCAGAGTATCATGGGCAAGCATTTTGCTGAGAGTTGTTATAAAGATAGCGCTTCTGCCTATCGTTACGGGTATTGCTTACGAGCTTATAAGGCTTGCGGGAAAATATGACAATATTTTCACTAAGATAATCTCTGCACCGGGTCTGTGGATACAGAGGATAACTACAAGCGAGCCTGATGAAAGTCAGATAGAATGTGCGATCGCAGCACTGAAAGCTTGTATACCTGAAAATAAGGAAGATGACAAATGGTAAAAAAGAAACTGTTTGATAAATGTGTGGGACTGCTTGAAGAAAGCGGTCTTGGTGAGAACGCTGTCTGCGAGGTCACATGGGTGTTTGAAGATGTGGCTGAGGGGGATGATATCACTCCTGAGCAGGAAAAGCGTATAAGCGACATTGTCACACGTCGCTGTGATGGCTATCCTTTGCAGTATCTCCTTGGACAGTGGGAGTTTTATGGTCTGCCTTTCAAGGTGGGCGAGGGCGTGCTGATACCACGTCAGGACACGGAAACTATTGTTGACACGGCTTTGAAGATGTTTGCAGGCAAGAAGGATATCACTGTTATAGACCTTTGTTCAGGCTCGGGGTGTATTGGTATCACCCTTGAAAGGAAACTTGACTGCGGTCGGGCAGTGTGTGTGGAAAAGTCTGAAAAGGCGGCAGAGTATCTCCGTGAGAATATAAGTCTGAACGGCTCGGGGACTGAGATAGTCATGGGCGACGTTACAGACGAAAAGCTTGTGGAGAAAATGCCTGAGGCTGACCTTATAGTGTGCAATCCCCCTTATCTCACAACAGAGGACATGGACGCTTTGCAGCGTGAGGTCACTTTTGAGCCTGCGGAAGCTCTTTTCGGCGGTGAGGACGGCTTGGACTTCTATCGTGAGATAGTTCGCAAGTGGAAGAAAAAGCTTAAAAGCGGCGGCGTTATGCTCTTTGAGATCGGTATCGGTCAGGAGGACGAAGTAATGCGGTTGATGATACAGCACGGCTTTAAGAACGTGAGATGCAGGAAAGACTTGTGCGGTGTTTACCGCTGTGTTTCGGGCATTTATGAGAAATAGTACGAAAATTTGTACAGATAGATAAATTGCGGTTACTGTACAGACAAACGGACAGTTAGTGTGATATGATATAGATACGGATAAAACACCGATAAGATAGGGAGGTCATATAAAATGGCGATAGACAAGAAGAAAAAAGAAGCCGTTAAGACGGTAGTAAAAATAACAGACGCAGAGGAAAAGAAAAAGGCTCTTGACACAGCGATAGCATATATTGAAAAGCAGTTCGGCAAGGGTGCGATCATGAAGCTTGGCGAGGCTAAGGCTATGGATATCGAGGCTATACCGACAGGCTCAATGACCCTTGATATGGCGCTTGGTATTGGCGGCGTGCCGAGAGGAAGAATTATTGAGATATACGGACCTGAGTCATCAGGTAAGACAACGGTCGCACTTCATGTTATCGCAGAAACGCAGAAAATGGGCGGAGAGGTAGCTTTTATCGACGTTGAGCATGCTCTTGACCCTGTTTATGCAGGTCAGCTTGGCGTTGATATCGACAATATGCTTGTTTCTCAGCCTGACAGTGGTGAGCAGGCTTTGGAGATAGCCGAGGCTCTGGCACGTTCAGGTGCTATCGACTGTATCGTTATCGACTCGGTTGCGGCTATGGTAACAAAGTCTGAGATAGACGGTGAAATGGGCGACACTCACGTTGGTCAGCTTGCAAGACTTATGTCTCAGGCTATGAGAAAGCTCACATCTGTTATCGCAAAGTCCAATACAACGGCTATATTTATCAATCAGGTCCGTGAGAAGATAGGTGTTATGTACGGAAACCCTGAAACTACTCCAGGCGGACGTGCTTTGAAGTTCTACGCTTCAGTAAGAATAGAGGTCAGACGTGGAGAGCAGATAAAGAACGGCTCTGAGGTCATTGGCAACAGAACAAAGTGCAAGGTGGTAAAGAATAAGGTAGCACCGCCGTTCAAGGAGTGCGAGTTCGATATCATGTACGGCAAGGGTATCTCCCGTGTTGGCGAGGTGCTTGACATGGCGGTAGACCTTGATATCGTTAAGAAGGGCGGAGCTTGGTTCAGCTACAACGATATGAAGCTTGGTCAGGGACGTGACAACGCTAAGGAGTTCCTGCTGAACAATCCTGACATCATGGGCGAGATAGAAGCCAAGATAAAGGAACATCAGGCGGAGCTTGTGCTTGCGGCGCAGAAAGATAAAAAGGCCAAGAAGCTTGAAGAAAAGGCTAACGCAGGTGCGGCGGCTCAGAGTGCAAATGAAGAACCGTCGGCTGACAAGTCTGAGAAGAAGATACGCAAGGCGGCAAGCGACAAGTCTGTTGTGGCAAAGCCTGAGGAGGACTTCGAGGAGTTCGCTCCTGTGGACATAAGCGAGCTTGGTGACTGATAAATGCTTAAAATAACGGGCGTTTCAAAATACAAGGGCAGCACATACATGATAGAGTTTGAGGAGGGCGAAACGGCTTTTCTCAACTACGAGGTAGTGTCTGCCTATGGTCTGAGAGCAGGGCTTGATATGCCTGAGTCTGCTTGGGAGAAGATAGTTTTTGACAACGAGTTCAGAAAGGCTAAGGAAAGGGCTTTGTATCTCCTTGATTACAGGGACTATTCCTATGTGGAGCTTTACAAGAAGCTTGAAAAGAATTACAGTGAGGAGATATGCGACGCTGTAATGGATAAGATGCTGGAGCTTGGGACAGTCAATGACAGACGTTATGCTCAAGGGCTTGCGAGGACTTATGTGGAAGTGCGTAAATACGGATATTACCGTGCTTATCAGCAGATGAGACAGAAAGGGCTTACGAAGCCTATAATAGAGGAAGCTCTGGAGGAATACAGCGAGGGTACATACGAGCGGCTGTATGAGCTTGTGGAGCGAAAGTATCTCAGATATCTTGACGGAGAAAAGGGTGACATAAAGGTAAAAAACGCCCTTGTGCGTTTGGGATATTCATACGACATAATAAAAGAGGTGCTTGCTGACATAAAACAGGAGTACGGCGACGAATAAAGGAGCAAAGAATGAAAAAGATCATTTTTGCGGCGGCTATACTGAGTGCGGGGATCATGACAGGCTGTTCGCTGAGCTTTGACGGCACAGACAGCTCTCAGCCTGCGGAAAATGTTCAGGGCAGTGAGAACGCTGTGACAACGCAGGGAACTGATACGGAAAGCGAAGAAGCCGCTGACCCGCTTGAAGAAGCAAAGGACGTTGCGGCAATGTATCTTAAAGCCGCAAACGCTGAGTTTGACCAATCAATGGTTAAGCTTATGACAGACGATTATGCCGCTGACTATGAATATATGAAAAAGAACATGGGCGGCGACAATGAATACGGTGAGGACGAGCAGATAAGCGGAGTAAGATATAGCTTTGACAAGGATAAGTGCGGCTTTATCGACAAGGTGAACATCTCGGAGGAGTATTCAAAGGCGGCGGAGCTTTATGTGACCATAGCTTATGACAGCTCTGAGGGAGAGGTCACGTCATCGCAGTATATTCTTATGGTGCTTGACAAGGACAATGATTGGAAAGTTTGCTTTGCAGGCTCAAAGGCACAGGCATATGCAGACGGAATTATAACTGACGAAAACTCGGAAAAGGCAGAGGCTAACGCTCAGGCGGTATATGAGGCGGCAGAAAAGGCGGTCACGGAGCTTTCAAAAGACAAGAGCTACAAGTTTGAGTACATGAACTACATTTCCACGGAGACGGACAAGTTCATAGAAAAGATAAAGGAACAGCTTCCTGATGAGCTTAAGGATACATATTTCACTGTTTTTATTGATGAAGGAAAGCTTGATTATGTTGTTTGGTCGCAGGAAGCAGGGGCTGAGATAACGGTCACATATCCTGAGAAGAAAGACTGACGGCGCAAAAGTGCTTGACAAAATATATGGCGTGGTGTATGATATAGGTAACCACGAGATTGATTGTGTTCACAGTGACACACAAAAGAAATCCCCGAAAGTTGCAGCTTTCGGGGATTTCTTTTGGGATCATGTCGGACTTACTTTCTGTATGCTTTTGACTTTGTGGAAATTTCATAAATATTTTGATTTTTGTCATACAATAGTGACTAAAAGGGCTTGACAAAACTGTGTAAAAGTGAGATAATAAGATAGATTATTGTGATACTTTATGCCGTCCGTTGGCGGTGTAGGATTGGAGATTTTTTCATGGCAACTAGAGTGGGAATGGTTTCTCTCGGATGTCCTAAAAATCAGGTGGACGCTGAGCATATGCTCTATGATCTGCGCAAAGAGGGTTTTCAGATAGTTTCTGACGCAGCCCTTTCTGATGTGGTCATTATAAATACCTGTGGATTTATCGAGTCGGCTAAACAGGAGGCTATAGACACTATACTTGAGTTCTGTACTCTCAAGCAGGAGGGTAGGATAAAGGCGGTAATAGCTACGGGCTGTCTTGCTGAAAGATACCGTGACGAAATGAAAAAGGAGATCCCTGAGCTTGACGCTGTTGTGGGAATAGGCTCTAACGGAAAAATTTGCGATATTATAAGAGAGATACTGCTGGATAAGCAGGCGGTCTGTTCTTATGGCGCAAAAACTGAGCTTTCCATGGAGGGCGGAAGAATTATTTCTACTGAGCCTTTCTATGCGTATATAAAGATAGCCGAAGGTTGCAGCAACAATTGCACTTACTGCGCTATCCCGTCCATAAGAGGAAAATACAGAAGCAGACGCATGGAGGATATCGTCAAGGAAGCTCGCTGGCTGGCTGAGAACGGCGTTACGGAGCTTGTAGTTGTGGCGCAGGATACAACACGCTATGGTGAGGATATCTACGGCAAGTCTATGCTTCCTGAATTGCTCACGGCACTTTGTGAGATAGACGGCTTCAAGTGGATAAGAACGCTTTATTGCTATCCTGAGAGGATAACGGACGAATTGCTGGACGTTATCGCTAAAGAGGACAAGCTTGTAAAGTATCTTGATATGCCTATACAGCACTGCAACAGGAACATACTTAAAAGAATGAACCGCCATGGGGACAGAGAGACCCTTACGGCGCTTATAAAGAAGATAAGAGAAAAGATACCGAACGTTACGCTGAGGACAACTCTTATTACAGGTTTCCCAGGTGAAACGGAAGAGCAGTTTGAAGAGCTTTGCGAGTTTGTAAAGGAAATTCGCTTTGAAAGGCTCGGCTGTTTCGCTTACTCGCCTGAGGAGGGTACGCCTGCGGAGAAGTTTGAAGATCAGGTGCCTTTAAAGGACAGAGAGCGCAGAGCGGAGATAATAATGGAAGAACAGATGATTATTTCCGACAGCTTTAATGAGGCTGCTCTCGACAGCGAAGTCGAGGTGGTTTGCGAGGGCTTTGACAGATATGCTGAGTGCTACTACGGCAGAAGTCAGGCGGACGCACCTGAGATAGACGGAAAGATATTCTTCCTGAGCGAGGATAAAGTTAGGGTCGGCGAGTATGTCAAGGTAAAAATTGACGATACTATGGATTATGACCTTATCGGCTCAAAAATGTAGATGAAAGGAATTTGATATGAACCTGCCAAATAAACTTACAGTGCTTAGAGTAATATTGATACCGTTTTTTCTGTTGTTCGTGCTGCTTTTCAAGATACCGCATCACATGGTGTTTGCGCTTATCGTGTTCGCTGCAGCTTCAATTACAGACTGGTTTGACGGCAAGATAGCAAGAAAGCACAATCTTGTTACAACATTCGGAAAGTTTCTTGACCCACTTGCAGACAAGCTACTTGTTATGACGGCGCTTATCTGCTTCACATTTGAACGTTGGATAGACCCTGTTGCGGTGGTACTGATACTTGCGAGAGAGTTTATGGTAACGGGTCTTAGACTTGTTGTGGCAAGCGAGGGCGTTGTGGTCGCTGCAGGAATATGGGGTAAGCTGAAAACGGCTTTCACTATGGTTGCGCTTATCGCTATAATGGTTTTGCAGATCGTTAATCCTGCGGAAAAAGGCAGCCCTGATTTCACTTGGGGAACACCGATATTCCTTGTAAACGAGATACTCATTTGGATAGCTGTTGTGCTGACAGTCATTTCTGGCGCAGTTTATCTCAAGGGATACTGGAAGTATATAGATTCGGGCAAATAATGTGGCCTGCCGACGTGTTGCGGCATATGATAACTTAATATATAAATGCGTATCAGCAAGAGTAGCTGTGAGGTAATTTTCAGAGAGGAGCCGTTTGGTGCAAGGCTTCAAGGACTTTCAGTGAAGTGCGGCTGACAGCAGGGAGCGAACAACGGCGAAAGCTTAGTATTCCTCTCCGTAGGGTCTGCGTTAAAGATATTGAGCTGTACAAAATTTTGTACAGAAAATCGGAGTGGGACCGTAGATCATAATCTGCCTCCGGAGTGGTGAAACGCCATTCCGGAGGTTTTTTCTTAGAAAGGGAGAGATAGATATGACGATTTTGGAAAACATAAAGCATGATATTCAAACTATAAAGGACAGAGATCCTGCGGCAACTAGCACGCTGGAGATCCTCACATATTCGGGGCTTCACGCTGTGGCTTTTTACAGGGTGTCGCACTGGTTCTATGTTCACAAGCACAAGGTCATCGCAAGATGTATCTCACAGTTTGCAAGAATGTTGACAGGTATCGAGATACACCCAGGTGCTAAGATAGGCAAGGGTCTGCTTATCGACCACGGCTCGGGTGTTGTTATAGGTGAGACCGCTGAGATAGGCGATTACTGCCTGCTGTATCAGGGCTGTACCCTTGGCGGAACAGGTAAAGACCACGGTAAAAGACACCCGACTCTTGGAAACAATGTTATGGTAGGGTGCGGTGCAAAGGTGCTTGGACCATTCACTGTGGGGGACAATGCAAAGATAGCCGCAAATGCGGTAGTTCTTGAGCCTGTGCCTGCAAACTCAACGGCTGTGGGCGTGCCTGCAAGGATAGTTAAGCAGAACGGCAAGCGCACCTGCGACCTCGATCAGGTGCATATCCCTGACCCTGTGGCTCAGGAGCTTTGCCAGACAAGAATACAGATAGCTAAGCTGGAAAAGAGAGTGGCTGAGCTTGAAAAGATCGGAAAGAAAGAGCAGTAAAATATAAGGAAAGAGGTAAAGATAAATGAACATTTATAACACGCTTACTCACAAGATCGAAAAATTTGTACCAAACGAGCCGGGCAAGGTGTCAATGTATACCTGCGGTCCTACAGTTTATCACTATGCCCATATCGGCAATCTGAGAAGCTATATAATGGAGGACGTTTTGGAAAAGTATCTCCGCTATGACGGTTATGACGTAAAGAGAGTAATGAACATCACGGACGTTGGTCATCTTACTTCTGACGGCGATACAGGCGATGATAAAATGCTCAAGGGCGCAAAGCGTGAGCATAAGACTGTTATGGAGATCGCAAAATTCTACACTGACGCTTTCTTTGAGGACTGCAAGAAGCTAAATATCAAAAGACCTGACGTTGTTGAGCCTGCAACGGGCTGTATTAGTGATTTTATCAAGGTGATATCTGCTCTTATGGACAAGGGCTATGCTTATGAGGCAGGTGGAAACATCTATTTTGATACTTCAAAGCTGAAGGAGTATTATGTTTTCCACAACTTTAATGAGGAAGATCTTGAGGTCGGCGTTCGTGAGGGCGTTGAGGAGGACACAAACAAGCGCAACAAGGCTGACTTTGTACTGTGGTTCACAAAGTCTAAGTTCGACGATCAGGAGCTTAAGTGGGATTCCCCTTGGGGTGTGGGCTACCCTGGCTGGCATATCGAGTGTTCATGTATCTCCATGAAGCACCTTGGCGAAAGACTTGACATTCACTGCGGCGGTATCGACAACGCTTTCCCACACCACACAAACGAGATAGCACAGTCTGAGGCTTATCTTGGTCATAAGTGGTGCAACTACTGGTTCCATATACTGCACCTTAACACAAACAGCGGAAAGATGTCAAAGTCTAAGGGCGAGTTCCTTACTGTTTCACTGCTGGAGTCAAAGGGCTATGACCCACTGGTATACAGATTTTTCTGCTTGCAGTCACACTACAGAAAGTCACTTGTTTTCACATACGAAAACCTTGACAATGCAAAGACAGCATACAACAAGCTCACTGCAAGGATAGCACAGCTTATGGCTGACAAGAAGCCTGACGAGGTGGTGGAGCTTGTGGATTTTGAGAAGTTCAAGGGTAGCTTCAAGGCGGCACTTGATGACGATATAAACACTTCAAATGCTATCACTGTTTTGTATGACGTTCTCAAGGCTGACACAAACAACGAAACAAAGCTTGCACTTATTGAGGACTTCGACAAGGTGCTTTCACTGGGACTTATGGAGGCTGCTAAAAAGCTGAACAGCGGTGAGGGCGAGGAGGATATCCCTGAGGAGGTCAAGGCACTTGTGGAGGAGCGTAAAGCTGCAAGAAAGGCTAAGGACTTTGCTAAGGCTGATGAGCTGAGAGATAAGATAGGCGAGCTTGGCTATATTGTTGAGGAAACAAGACAGGGCACAAAGATAAAGAAAAAGTAAAGGAGCGTTAAATGAGCAAAAATAAACAGGATCTGGGTCCATACCGCAGAAAACAGTTTCAGACGTATTTTCAGTTTTCACTTATAGCAATTTGCTTTGTTATAATCTTTGTTCTCTTTTACGCCTGCACTGGCAGCAACAAGAACGATATAGACTATACTGATGCAAAGGTGATACAGATGGACGAACCTGCCGATGACAGCCCTGTGGTGGTTTTTGAAACAAATAAGGGAACTTTCAAGGCTGTGCTTTTCCCTGATGAAGCACCGAACTATTGCAAGTTTTTCACTGGACTTGTGGAAAAGGGCTATTATGACGGCACTTATGTGAGCATGGTGCAGGACGGTGTGTATTTTATAGGCGGAACAAAGCAGGCTGACGGTCAGACAACTTCTGACACTGACACTACTACTATCGAGGCGGAGTATTCAAAAAACCTGTGGCCTTTAAAAGGTGCGCTTTGTGCATACACGCAGGAGCAAGGTCACTTGTTCAGCAAGAAGAAGGTTTCAAACAGCTATCTTCTTTTTGTTGATAACTATGATCTTACCGAGGAGGAGCAGGCGGAGCTTGACAGCAAGCTTGCAGACAGCAACAATATCCCTGAGGATATCACCGATGCTTTTGAGAAATATGGCGGTGTGCTGAATTTCTCTCAGCAGTATACTGTTTTCGGTCAGGTATATGACGGTATGGATATTTATGACGAGATATGCGGTACTGATGTGGCTGACTCTGAGACGCTGAAGCCTAGGGAGGACATACAATTCACAAAGGTGTATATGTCTACCTACGGAGAGAATAAAAACAGCAATGCTTTTGCAGGCAGTGCGGATAGTTCTGAGGTTTCTGAGAGTGCGGTCAACAGTGCAGACACAAGCTCGGAGATGTAAATTAATCCTATCAATTAAAGCGAACGGGTGAATGCCTGTTCGCTTTTTATATTCACTGAAAATTCATTATTTATTTGTTTATTTCACTATAAATTTGTATTAAGCTCTGCTATACTACTCTTTAGAACATAAAGATTTTAACATTGTTTTCGTATGAACCAAGGCTTAAAATCAGAGGATTTTATACTTAATATAAGAATATGAAACACAAATGCTATTATATTAGACATGACGGCTTATATTGTAAATTATATTAATAACGTTAGCCGAGCCACAGTTCTTGACTTTATGAGCTTATTGTGGTAAACTTAAAACCAAGTCCATGTGTGAAAAAAATTCCGGCAGTGCCTTGATTTTATGTGCGTTGAGCCGAGGGTTGAGCTTGCAAGGGTATTGGACGATATTAACGAATTTTTTTTAGTAACAGAATAGGCAGGAAAGTCCTGTCTTTAAAATAGGAGGAAATTTTATGAGCGAATACAAGATCTACTCATTGCATATGGGTAAGGCAAAATGTGCTGTTGATTTGGGCGATGGCTCTGAGCGTGGAGAGTATGTAAATCAGGATTACATTCTTAACAAAATGGGCAGACCACACAGAAGCATAAGCCTTATGTACTGCTACTATCCGCTGGATAAGGAGTTCCCCGGAAGAATTTCTGAGGTAATGAAAGACGCAGATGTTTCTTTTGCATGGGATTATCCATATGATGATTATTTCACATACAAGGGCGGTCTTGAGGGCAACACAGAGGGCGAGCCTTTTACCTTCATGAGAGATGTAAGACGTCATGGACAGGACGTTACACTCACACTCACAGTTGACCCACACGTTTCAGACGAACAGCTTATCGCTATCGCAAATGACCTTAGACCTTTCGGCAGACTTCTTCTGAGAATAAACCATGAAGCTACAGGCAACTGGTTCTCATTCAACAAGAGATGCACTTATCAGGAAGTTGCTGATTTCTACTGCCGTTTCAATAAGATACTTAAGGAGCACGCACCAAACGTTTCCACTATTCTTTGTATCGGCGGAGTTGAGGATCCTAATAAGAAGGAGATCGAAAAGGAAGCAGAGTTTTCACAGGCTGTTAAGGAGACAGACATCTGGTCTGTTGATAAGTACATGGCTCTTCACTGGGGTTGGCCTTATGACGTTGCTGAAAGAGGCGGCACAAGCCACAGCAGAAGCAAGGTCAAGGACATATACAATATGACAAAGCGTTCTTTTGAGAGATTCAAGGAGATAAACGGCGGTGTTACAAAGCCAATGGTCATGAGCGAGTTCAACGCTGACGGTGATGTTACAGGTCCATACGATCAGGCAGCAATGGTAAAGGAATTCTGCGATATGCTCAAGGCTGACGGCGAGAGCTGGTTCTCAGGATTTACTTTCTATCAGTTCAGAGACAGAGGACGTCTTGGTCTTGAGATTCAAGACCCTAACTATGCTGACTGCGGTATCGAGCAGCCTGTTATGAAGACATACAAGGAAATAATCCACGATGATTTCTTCAAGCCTGCAATGACAAGAGGCGATGAGGTGACACTGCCATGCACGCTTCGTTGGGGCGGTTCTGAGGACGCTGAGGGTCTTGAGATCCCTCTCCACTTTGAAAAGAATCCACACTTCTGCGAGGTTACATTTGATGATGATTCAAACATCATGATGGAGATAAACGGCAAGTGGTTCTATAAGTCACCTGAGGCAAAGACGATCGACCTTATGGCAGCTTTCTTTGAGAAGCCGCTGGAGGGTGAGGCTGATTTGACTCTCAGACTTTTTGCTCCTCCTGCAAGCGGTGAGAATGATCTGTCTATTGAGGACGGACTTATGAACAGCTACACAGAGATCAAGAAGCTTCCTAATATCCGTATCAGATTCGAGCCAGTTGAGCTTTAATATCCAAAAATTTAAGGGACGGTCTAGCCGTCCCTTTTTGGTTTATAGGGTGACAAATAATGCAAACGGGACGTCGGGGGCGCCGTCCCCTACAAAATATAGGTAAACGGGCGAACAGTGTTCGCCCCTACAATAGAAAATCGTTTGCTGTACGAATTTTTGTACAACAAACGATTTTTATATTGTTATTTATCGCATGGTGCTTGTTTTGCCATTATCTGCATTGCGGCTTTTAGACCGTCAACGGCGGCGGACATTATGCCTCCTGCATAGCCTGCACCCTCGCCGCAGGGATAGAGATTTTCCACTGAGAGAGATACCATATCTGCGTTTCGTGTTATGCGAACAGGGGAGCTTGTACGGGTTTCAGGTGCGGTGAGCATTGCACCTTTATCGCCGAAGCATTTCATTTTTCGTGAGAAATTCTGCAAGCCGCCCTCCAGCATATCAGTTACGAATTTAGGAAATACATCACGAAGCTCTGTCGCCTTACAGCCAAGTGCGTAGGTGGGTGAAACTGTGCCTGCTATTTCAGGCTTGCCATCAAGAAATCCGCCAACTGTCGTGCCTGCGCCTTTATATGAGCCTGTGAGAGTATAAGCTTTTTGCTCTATAGACCGTGCGAAAGTCACTCCGTCAAGCGGGCAGTGACCAAAGTCGTCAGGGGTAACGGCCACGACAACTGCAGCGTTTGCGTTCTCACCGTCACGGGCAAACTCGCTCATGCCATTTGTGACAGTGCCTCCGCTTTCGGAAGCTGACGGCACAACTGTACCGCCTGGACACATACAAAAAGTGTAAACACCTCTGCCGTTTTTATCACGCCATGAAAGCTGATATTCACCTTTTGGAAGCAGTGGATTGCCTGCATGATCACCGTATAAGCTTTCGTCAACAGCCGCCTGCTTATGTTCTATTCTTGCGCCAACAGAGAACGGCTTAGGCTCCAGAAAGATGTTTTTGCACTGCAAAAGCTCAAAAGTATCCCTTGCGGAATGACCAATAGCAAGTATAAGGGCAGACACTTTTTCGTTCTTGTCACCTGCTGATATAGTCTGCACTTTGCCGTTGGCGATAGACAGATCAGTGAGGGCAGTGTCAAATCTTACCTCGCCCCCAAGCTCTATTATCCTTTTTCGGATAGCCGTGACGATATTTCGCAGATTGTCAGTGCCGATATGCGGCTTTGCTTTTGTGAGGATCTCTTTCGGCGCACCGAAATCCACGAAGCGTTCAAGAACATATCTGCAAAGAGGGTCTTTTATTCGTGTGGTGAGCTTGCCATCAGAAAATGTGCCTGCACCACCTTCACCGAATTGCACGTTGCAATTGGTGTTAAGCTCGCCTGTGAGCCAGAATTTCTGTACCGATGCAGTACGTTTTTCCATTGAGCTGCCACGCTCTAAAATAATCGGTCTATATCCCTGCTCGGCAAGGGCAAGCCCTGCGAACATTCCTGCTGGTCCAAAACCTGCAATGACAACTTTGCCCTCTGCTTTTTCTGTGGATATGACAGGCTTGTAAACACTGCGCTCAACATAGGTCAGGGAAGTGTTCTTCTCACAAAGCTTCTTTTCAAGGTCGGCACTGTCAAGTGTCACGAAAACTGAGTGGACAAAGTGAATGTCGTTGCGCTTTCGTGCATCAAGAGAGCTTTTGTGTATCTCGCCGTCTATGGCGTGCTTTGAGGCACTGCCTAGCTTTTTCAGAGCGGTGGAGATAACTTCCTGCTCTGTTGCGTTAAGGGGGAAACTTATTTGATTTACTATTATTGGCATATATCCTCCTGCGTTTTTACCGAAAAATCGGGACGAATAGATCGTCCCGATAAAATTCTATTAGTCTGAAACAACTATCTGTATCTCGTTTTTGCCGAAACCCCAAACGTTGTTATAGGTCGGTGAATAGATTATAGCCTCTCGAGCATAAGAACCAGAGTCAATTATGTCGCTGAGATTGACCTCAGCGTATAAGTCGCTGTCTTTAAGATTGTTTATCACATCTTCAGGACCGTAGACCTTGACGTTTGTGAGCTTTTTTGTTTCTATCTCTGTGGACTTGCCTGACGGCTTGCCCGTTGCGATGATATGGTCTGATGTTATGGTGAACTCCTTCGAGGTGTATCCCTCTGAGTCAAAGGATACACGAACGTTTTCATCGCCATTCATATTGATCTCACCTGAGTTGAGAGGGATCTTGAAGCTGAACACCTTTGCAAGGTTTATCTCTGAAAGTTTTATGGAGCCGATAGTGAGCGTTTCTGTATCTGAGTCGTCAAGATTTGGCGATACCACAGATATCTCTTCCTCGGAAAGCTTCAGTGGCAGTGAGCTGACATCAAAATTATCCGTACAATTAGAGATATCTACCTTTAGCTTTGCTGTCTTTTTCTTGTAGATAACAAAATTCACATCGACAGACTTTGTATCCTTGACCTCTATTTTAGATGGATCAACAACGTTGTCGTCATCGTCATAGAATACGATATCCTGTGTGTTGATAGTCGTGTCCTCGGATATTTTCTTTGATTTTGAGATCTGTGCCACCGCTTTGCTTATGTTGTCAAGGTCATTTTTCGGACCTTCAACTGTTATCTCGCTTGGCGATGTGGTAGTTTCTTTAAGGATATAGCCCTCCTCAGCGCTTATGAGCGGGGCTTCTGCGGTGAGTGGGATAGTCTTTGTGGTAAGTCTGTCAAACTCCACAGAAACAGTGTCAGGGTTGACAGAAACTACAGTTACCTTGTCGGTGGAATGTGATGATTTGACGTCGATGTCAAGGTCGTAGGTACCCTCTTTTGTTACGTCATCAAGATTGACAGTTGCCACAAGATCTGCGGCAGTATAGCTGCCTATCTCATAGTTCATGCCCTTTATCTCAACGTCTACGGAGATATCCTTATAGTTGAGTGCGGAAAGTCCTTTTTCTTTTGCCTGCGTTCCGTCAAGTGAGAACACAACAGGAACGTTTGTTATAGTCTTATTTATTGTAGGATACTGAGTGATAGAAAGGGCAAACCATATTATTACAGCAATGATTATGGAAAGTATTCTCAGACCAAAGTCTGCACCATGGCGATTTTCTTTTTTAGCCTTTTTTACTTTTTCCATTTTGAAATCACCCTTCCTGCAAAAGAATTTTCTCTAATGGAATTAGCGTCCTTTTCAGGCAAAAGACGATTGTCCAGAAGTCTTTTCAGAGAGTCCTTTGAATATCCTCTGGTAAGCTCTCCGTTTTCGGCAACTGAGATGTTGCCTGTTTCCTCAGATACCACGACGACTATTGCGTCAGAGTTTTCGCTCATTCCGATAGCTGCACGGTGTCTTGAACCGAGTTGTTTGTTTATAAGTTCGTCTTTCTGCGGCCTTGGCAAGAAACAGCCTGCCGCAAGTATTATTCCGTCTCTGATTATTACAGCACCATCATGGAGCGGTGTATTCGGGAAGAATATGTTTCCGAATATCGCTGTTGACGGTATGCAGTTGAGTATCGTTCCTGTAGCTATCTGTTCACCAAGCTTTGTCTTTCTCTCACAGATTATAAGCGCACCTGTTTTGGTGGAAGAAAGACTTGCGGCAGAATCACATATAGCGTCAATAGCTTTTTTCCAATGTTCGGTGTTGTCGTCAGAGTCACTTGAGCTAAAGAAATTAAAGCCACCCAGACTTGTTCGTCCAACCTTTTCAAGAACACGTCTGAGTTCAGGCTGAAACATTATGATAAGAGCAAGGAAGCCCCACTGGAAGCAGATCCTCAGCAAAAATCTGATAGTTTGCAAATTAAAGAATACTGCAAGCAGGTAGCAACCTATAAGTATAAGGATACCTTTTGTGAGCTGCTGCGCCCTTGTTTCGCGAATAAGCTTTATGCCGTGGAATATCAGAAAGGAGAGGATAGCAATATCGACAATGTCATTAAGACCTATTGATGTAAAAACGCCCCAAATAGCGTTTATAACATAAGCGATACTGTCAAGCATAGTTCACACCCTTTCGATAATTTCTGTAAATGTAATGAAAAAAACAAAACAAATACAGATGATTTTATATATATTAATAGTATATCATATTTTTTCGCAAAGTACAAGGGTTGAACAAGATTTTTTTAATAAAAAGCGGACCTTTTTTCAGTCCGCTTCTATATCAGCTCTCTTTCGGAAGATAAAATCTTCCTGAGAGTTTTTGTGTTTTTACTTCGTTTATGAAGGCTTTCGGATCGGCTTCTTTTACAGCGTGTATGACCTTTTTGGTCTGTGCCGCTGATACTACTGAATAGACGATCTGTCTTTCGCAGTGTTCATAAGATCCCTCGCCGTCAAGTATCGTTGCACCGTGCTGGCTCACTGCATAAATAGCGTCTGCTATCTCTTTGGGCTTGTTTGTTACGATAAGCAAGGTGCTTTGCTGGAATTTTTTGTAGAGCATATGCAAAACGGTTGTTGAAGCATATTGAAAGATGATAGAATACAGTGCTTTGTCCCAGCCGAACATAAAGCCTGCAACGCACAATATGACCGCATTGAAGCCAAGTATAACATTGAAGGTGTCCATATTGCTTTTCTCTGAAAGATAAATGGATATAAAGTCCGTTCCACCTGATGTTGCGCCACGATTAAGGCAGAGGCTAATGGCAACGCCGTTTATCATTCCTCCGAAGATGCTTATGAGAAGCACGTCCTGGGTGATTATGTGATTGGGGATAAGGTCGGTGAAAAAGCTGTTGAGCAGTATCATCACGCAGGAAAAAGCAGTGAATTTTTTGCCGATAAATCTGAAACCGATATACACGGGGATTATGTTCAGAGTTATGTTTATGATGCTGAACGGAAGCATTATGCCTGCAAGCTGTTTCACTGCACGCTGTATGAGTATGGACATTCCTGTCATTCCGCCTGGGTAAAGACCGCCTGTGTTTACAAAGGTCTTTGTGTTTAGCGCCATTAGAAAGGCGGCGACAGTCACGGCGATAATTGTGAAAATGTCTTTTCTGATATTTTTTTTCATGGCTTTGCCACTCCTTTCATATGTCAGCAATTATTCTCCTTTAAGCTCGGCAAATTTTTTCTGCATGGTAGGGTTATTTTTGGTAAGGCTCTTGATAGTGAGAGCGTCAGCCTTTTTGTTTGCAAGGCGCAGATTGTTTTCTGATGAAATAAGATTTTCTTTTATCTTTGTGAGATGTGCTATAGACTTGTCTATTTCTGTGATAGCTTCGCCAAAACGTCTGCTTGCAAGTTCATAGTTTCGGGCAAAGCCCTCCTTGAAAGTGTTGATGTTTTGCTCAAACATTGTGATGTCGATATTCTCGTTGCGCACCTTTTCAAGCTCTTCCTTATAGGAAAGGGTATTCATGGCGGCATTTCTCAGTATGGTGATTATCGGTATAAAGCACTGAGGTCTGACTACATACATTTTATCATAAGCATATGAAACATCTGTGATGCCTGCGTTATAAAGCTCGCTGTCGCTTTCCAAAAGTGAAACAAGTACAGCGTATTCGCATTTTTTCTCACGCCTGTCCTTGTCAAGCTCTTTGAAGAAATGCTCGTTCTTTTTCTTGGTGGAGGTGGTGTCCTGCTCGTTTTTCATTTCAAACATTATGGATATTATTTCCACACCGTTTTCATCACATTCACGGTAGATAAAGTCGCCTTTGCTTCCTGAACTTGCGTCGTTATCCTTGTCAAAATAAGCGTTTCTGAATGCGGTCGCTCTTATCTTGTTGAACTCGTTCATGCAGTGCTGTTCAAGGCTCTCGCCCACCATTTTTGTAGACAGACGGCTTTTTAGGTCTTTGTAGTATGCGATAGCTTCGTCCTTGCTTTTTATCTGTGCATTAAGCTCTGCAATAGTGGAATTTTTCTCACTTTCCACTTTTGAAAGTGCAGTGGTAAGCTCCAAAGCCTTTTCAGTATCCTTATTTTTGATATCTGTTTCAAGACGTGTTATCTCCGCTTTATATTCATTTTCTGACTTTTGCATTTGCAGAGTATGCTCAGAATTGAGTTGCTGTATCTGCATATCACGTTGGGATATTTCCTGCCTGAGCTTATCCTTTTCGCTGTTGAATTGCGATCTTGCTTTCTCCACAGCCATTGATATGGCAAGTTCTTTTTCTGTGGTCATAGATTTGGTCTGAGCGGTAAGCTGTGCAATAAGCTTTTCGTTTTGACTTATCTGCTCTTTTAGCTGCTCAAGCGTTTTTTCATACTCGGCTCTTGTGCTCTCCTGAGCCTTTGTGACTGCAAGTGTCTTTTCACTCTCACCGTTAGCCGCAGCCGCTTTCAGCTTTTGTATCTCCATATCCTTATCATTGACAGCCTTTGTATACTTGCTGTCAAAATCAAGCTTAGCAAGCTTCAAAGCCTTGTCTTTTTCATCAGCCACACGCTTGTCAAGCTCTTTATCAAACTCAGCGGTTTTTACCTGAGCCACGATAGCCGCATAGCCCTGTTCATCAACTTTGAATACCTCTCCGCAGTGGGGACATTTTATTTCAGACATTTTATGTACCTCCGATTTCTTATTTTTTCTTTAATATGATTATACCATATTTTATTCTCCTATACAAGAAATGAAGAAGATTTTTTTTTACGACAAAAAAGCAGGAACGTAAAAATCACGCTCCTGCCAATTTATTAAAAAGCCAAAAGTTAGCGAGCGGCACAAAGGTCGCCCATACATAAAATAGTTACGTCATTTGTAGGGGACGGCGCCCTCGACGTCCCGCTTGCTCGGCTTTTCAGCACTCTCAGCAGGAAAGTAAAAAATCACGCTCCTACGAAAATTTAGCCAAGTATTTTCTTTATATCTTCTTCAGGGGTGCTGATAGGAGTAAGCTGGAACTTATCGACCAAAACGTCAAGCACGCCCTTTGAAACGAATGCAGGGAGGGTCGGTCCGAGGTAGATGTTCTTTATGCCCAATGAAAGCAGGGTGAGAAGTATGCACACTGCCTTTTGCTCATACCATGAAAGCACAAGTGTCAGCGGCAGATCGTTCACGCCGCAGTCGAACGCCTCGGCAAGTGCAAGGGCTATCTTTATGGCTGAGTATGCGTCATTGCACTGTCCGCAGTCAAGTATCCTTGGTATGCCGTCGATAGTGCCAAGATCCATATCGTTTATGCGGTATTTTCCGCAGGCAAGAGTGAGGATAAGGCTGTCAGGCGGCGTGAGCCTTGCGAAGTCGGAATAGTAACTTCTGCTCGGTGACGCACCGTCACAGCCGCCTATGAGGAAGAAGTGCTTTATCCTGCCCTCTTTCACAAGGCTTATTATCTTTTCGGCATTTGACAGCACTGCGTTGTGTGCAAAGCCTGTTGTTACAGTGTGACCGCCGTTCATGCCTGTCATTTCTCTGTCCTCATCATAGCCGCCGCACTCAATGGCTTTTTCTATAACAGGCGTAAAATCCTTGTCGTCGCCAATGTGCACAAGCTCAGGATATGACACGATAGAGGTGGTGAAAACTCTGTCGCAGTAGCTTTGACGGACAGGCATTATGCAGTTTGTTGTGAAAAGTATCGGTGCAGGGATATTGTGAAATTCCGACTGCTGATTTTGCCAGCCTGTGCCGAAATTGCCCTTTAGCTGCGGATAGGCTTTGAGCTTTGGATAACCATGGGCAGGGAGCATTTCACTGTGAGTGTAGATATTCACTCCTTTATCTTTGGTCTGCTCAAGGAGAAGTTTCATATCGTGCAGGTCATGACCGCTCACGACGATAAAAGGTCCTTTTTCAATGGTCAGTGGAACTTCTGTAGGGACAGGGTCGCCGTATGCGTCAGTGTTTGCGGCGTCGAGAAGTGCCATACATTTCAGGTTCACATTGCCTGTTTCAAGCACAAGCCCCAACAGCTTTTCAGGGTCGTTCTCACTGCCTATGGCACGCAGAGCCTTGTAGAAAAAGCTTGTCATCTCGCTGTCAGTTTTGCCAAGTGCCTGTGCGTGATAAGCATACGCCGCCATACCCTTTATTCCGAAGAGGATAAGTGATTTCAGCGAGCGGATATCCTCATGATCGTTCCACAATTTTTTCATGTCGTAGTCATCAAACTTCTGAGAGTTGATGCGGTTTCGCTCAATGTGTATCTCCTCTGTGAGCTGTTTTATGGTGACATTATTGAAGTTCACGTTCGTGATAGTCGTAAAAAGCCCTTTGAGTATGAGCATATCTGTTTTTTCAGTTGACGAGCCATTTTCTGCGGCGTTTGCAAGGGCGATAAGTGCACCGATAAGCTCGTCTTGATAAACTGCTGTGTCGGCTTTTTTGCCGCATACGCCTACTTTTCCGTCACAGCCTGTGTTGTGTGCAGTCTGCTGACACTGGAAACAAAACATATCTTTCACTGGTAAGACCTCCGTATATTTGTGATAGGTCTATTATGTACCGATATGTGAAATTTATTCCTGAGTTTTATGAGAATAACAGCCTTACTGCCAGTGCAGAGAACACAAATCCCATAAGATCGGAAAGGCACGCCGCAGCAAATACTGAGGGATAAGCCTTTTGCTTTATGGCTGAAAAATATACTGCTATGGTGTAGAATGTCGTTTCCGTTGACCCCATTAAAACGCTTGCTACACGTCCACTGTAGCTGTCAGGGGAAACGCTTGAAAGAATGGTTTCAAGGCAGGCGAGTGCGCCGCTCCCTGAAATGGGTCTGACTATGGCAAGGGGTATGCACTCTTCTGGAAAGCCTAGAAAAGTGGTCACAGGTCGGAGCAGTTTTGCTATAATATCAGCCGCACCTGATGATGTGAACATTCCCACTGCTGTCATAAGCAGAATGAGCATTGGTATCAGCCCCACGGCGATTTTGAGGTTTTCAGCCGCACCCTCGCAGAACACATTCACTATATCCACCTTTTTCACAAGCCCATAGCAAAGTATAAAAACCATAAGCGCAGGCACAAAAATGTCACCGACATTCATGGCGTTCGTCCTTTCTGAGGTTGAGGGCATAGACCATAAGACAGCCTGCGGTCACGGAGATAAGGGAGGAGAAAATGATAGCAGGCGTTACGTCAAAGGGGGATACTGCACCGTGTTCAAGGCGCATTGCCGCAATGGTGGAGGGGATAAGCTGAATGGAAGCCGTGTTAAGCACCACAAGCATAGAAATGCACTTCTTTCGTGCCGTGGGCGGAAGCTTCTGCATGGCTTTCACTGTGGCTATGCCTGAGGGTGTGGCGGCATTGCCTAATCCTAAAAGGTTTGCGGTCAGGTTCATTGTCACAGCATTCATGACCTCGGGGCAGTGTGCGGCATCTCTGAATAGTAGCCTTGTGACAGGGGATAGCATACGGGCAATGACCGCTGTTATGCCAGCCTTTTCACATATCTTCATAAGTCCGCCCCAAAGACACATCGAGCCACTCAGGTATATGACAAGCTCCACCGCTTTGTTACAGCCTTCAAGAGAAGCCGCTGATACTGCTGTCATGTCGCCTTTAAGAAAACCGCATAACAAGGCGGATAGGGACAATATCACAATTATTACGCTTAATATAATTAACACTCCTTTCAACTAGTATTCATATCAAGTTAATATATAAAAAACTTTGACAATAAGTGTGAAATTTTGGTGATAACGCTTGACAAATGTAATTATGTTTGTTATAATATGTTTATCATAAGATTTATGTTAAATGAAATACTATTTTTGTGTTTCAAATTAATTTAAAGGGGATTGATTTTATGAAATCTACAGGAATTGTAAGAAAAGTTGACGAGCTTGGAAGAATTGTTCTTCCTATCGAGCTCAGAAGAACCTACGACCTTGCTGTTAAGGACGCTATCGAGATCTATACAGATGATGACAAGATCATTCTGAAGAAGTTCCAGAGAACTTGTATCTTCTGCGGAAGCGGTGAAGAGTGCGTTGAATACAAGGGCAAGACAATTTGTGCAGCTTGTATGGCAGAGCTCAAGGGTGAAGCTAAGTAATTACATATTTGTAGTAATATTATGAAACAGACAGGACGGACATGAAAGTGTTTGTCCTGTTTTTATTTTATGTGATAGAAAAAGCGTGTATGCCAATGACATACACGCTTTTTTTATATTATAAGCTTTTTGAAATCATCTTCGCTGCCATTAAATACCGTCATGTGTAGATATTCGCCGCTTTCATAGAATGAGAATTTTACACGGTTGGTATAAGTCCAAAACGTCCAATCCATATCCTCGTCAGGCTTTGAAAACAGGCTCTCATACCATATCTTGTCCTTGTTAAATCTGCTGTCTGAAGCAACGATGTTTTTGTACGTCCGTTCTGTGCAGTATATGACAGGTCTTATGCCGTATTGCTTTTCTATCCTGTCGCAGAAGTCTGCAAGGTTATCTGCGGCTTCGTAATAGTCAGGGGGCAGAAGTCTGTAAAGTCCTCTCAGTCTTACCTCCACTGCAGGGATAAGCCTGCCGCTTAGATCCTCGCCCACAGCATTTATGAAATGCTCTGCCTGCTTAGTGCCGTCAGTATCAAGCTCAAGCACATGATATGCTCCCACTGATATATCAGTGTCCTTTGAGCCGTTCCAGTTGTCACGGAACGCACCGTCCTCAAAGGTAGTGCCTTTGGTGGCTCTAATATAGGCGGTTTGGATATTCTGCTTAGCAAAACTCTTCCAGCGTATCTCGCCCATTGACTCTGTTACAACAGGTCCTCTTATTGGATAGTCACGCTTTTTCGGCTCATTGAACCACAGTCTGCCTGTATACAAAAGCACCGCAAGGTTTATCACAAGCACAACTGCACACAGTATTATCAGCCGTTTTACGAGCTTTTTCAGAAATCTGTGACGCGGCTTTTCTTCCTCGTAGACCTCGTAATTTGTGTAGTTTGAAAGGTCACGATCGTCATACTCGCTGTCTATTTTGTTTATTGCTTCCTTGTCAAGCTTGAATTTCTTGCTGCGTTTCATTAGCAGTATCCTCTCGGTTAAATTCCTCAGAATTTGCGATAAGCTCCGCAAAGGTATATGTGTCAAGCTTGTTCCTTACCATTTCAGATATCTCGTTAAAAGCTTTCTGATAACAGCAGATACCGTCTGCACCTCTGTTGCAGGTGCAGTCTGGGGAAAGACATCTTGAAAAATAATATGTACCCTCTATGGCTTCAAGAACGTCTTTCAAAGTAAGCTGTGCAGGGTCTTTATTTATGATATAGCCTCCCTGCGTGCCTTTATATGACTTCACTATATCAGCCGCAACAAGCTTTCTCAGTATCTTCAGCGCAAATCGAAGTGTAACGCAGGCATCATTGGAAATGGTCTTTGCGTCCATTTTGTCTCTTTCGCGGCATAGAACGGATACTATTCTTACTGCGTAATCCGCCTCAAGTGTTATAAACATTTATTTCCTCCGAAACTTAGTCAAGATAATCTCTTACCTTGTTGCTCCTGTTAGGGTGACGGAGCTTTCTGAGAGCCTTTGCCTCTATCTGACGTATTCTCTCACGGGTAACGTTGAACTGCTGACCTACTTCTTCAAGAGTTCTTGAACGTCCGTCCTCAAGACCGAAACGCAGTCTGAGCACCTTCTCCTCTCTCTCTGTAAGAGTGGAAAGCACCTGATTTATCTGCTCTTTAAGAAGCACAAGTGAAGCGGCTTCTGCCGGAGCCGGAGCGTCATCATCAGGGATAAAGTCGCCAAGATGTGAGTCCTCCTCCTCACCGATAGGTGTTTCAAGAGAAACAGGGTCCTGAGCGATACGCATTATCTCTCTTACTCTTTCAACGCTCATATCAAGCTCTTTTGCTATTTCCTCAGGTGACGGATCATGACCGTTCTTGTGGAGAAGCTGTGAGGATACTTTCTTTACCTTTGTGATAGTTTCTACCATGTGTACAGGTATTCTGATAGTTCTTGCCTGATCGGCGATCGCTCTTGTTATAGCCTGTCTTATCCACCATGTGGCATATGTGGAGAATTTGAAGCCCTTTGTATAGTCGAATTTTTCAACGGCTTTGATAAGACCCATGTTGCCTTCCTGGATAAGGTCAAGGAAGCTCATTCCTCTGCCCACATATTTCTTTGCGATAGAAACAACAAGTCTGAGGTTTGCTTCTGCAAGTCTTTTTCTTGCTTTTTTAGCGTCCTTTTCATTACCGCTAGACATCTTTTCTGCAAGCTGTATCTCCTCCTCGGAGGTAAGAAGCGGCACTCTGCCTATTTCCTTAAGGTAGATCTTAACCGGGTCGTCGATAGCGATCCCGTCGGTTGAAAGGGAAATATCAACGCCGTCCTGATCCAGATCGTCTTCTGGGTTTACCATGTCAAGGCTGTCGTCGGTGATGATATCATCAATTATCTCAATATTATTTGCGGCACAGCTATCATAGAAGCTGTCCATTTGCTCGACGTCATAGTCGAGCTTTTCAAGAGCGTCAGTTATCTCTTTTGTAGTGAGCTTGCCTGTAGTCTTGCCGTGTTCCATAAGGTTATCAAGTATCTGTTTCTTGTCTGTCATTTCAAACACTCCAATCTCAATTTTTACATCGGTTGATCTTTGCTAATTCTTTTTGCGCATTTCTTCAAACTTTTTGAAGAAGTCATCGTCGGATATATCCTTCTGTTTCTCCTTCGGCTTGTAGTTTAAAAGCACATTTATATAATCCTCAGCGACCTTGGCGTCAATGCCCAGTTCGCTGTATTTTTCCAGTATCTCCGTTATCTTACCCACTTCCTCGGGGGAAAATTCACCATTAAAAGATGATACAGAGCAATCCTGCAAATCGGTTATCTTGCTCGTCAGGCTTTCGTAAACACGCCTATTGAAGCTGGTAACGAATTTGTCGGGCGGAAGCCTTTTGAGAACATCTCCGCAGGCGTCATGATTATTGTAGAGATAATATATGATACCCGCTTCGGCGGCGGATTCTCGTCTGTGTTCATTGGCTTCGGGGTTTATGGTGTCACGCTTGTCAGCGAAGGTTATAGTGCGAGTCCATTCCTTTTTGCTATACTGATAGCGACGGTTTTTAAGTATAGCATTAAGTTCTGCGTTGACAGTTGTGATGCTCACATTCTGTTCAGCCGCCACCTTTTTTGCGTATATCTCACGCTCAGTAGGGGAGCTTATATCCGCAAGGACTTTATAGGCTTTTTTGAGATAATCTATCCTGCCTATATCAGTGTCCATATCAATGCCGTCTTTGCATTTTTCTAGCTCAAACTCTATTGCACCGTCTGATTTTTTCAGCAAATGGCGAAAGTGGTCTGCTCCGAATTTGTTTATGTACTCATCAGGGTCTTTTGCACCGTTCATTTTTATAACGGTGGTCTTAAGGCCAGTTTCACCTAGAATTTTTATTGCTCTCGTTGTGGCTTTCTGACCTGCGCCATCTGCGTCATAGCATATGACAACGTTGTCTGCATAGTTGGATATTATCTTCGCCTGCTCAGGGGTGAGCGCAGTTCCGCAGGAAGCTACGGCATTCTCGAAGCCTGCCTGATTAAGGGAAATAACGTCAAGGTTACCCTCGCACAGAAGAATGGTCTTATCTTTCACTGCGGCGTTTTTGGCGAAGTTCATGGAGAAAAGAAATCTGTTTTTTGAATACACAAGGGTATCTTTTGAGTTAAGGTATTTTCTCTTATCGTCAGGTGTGAGCGCTCTTCCGCCAAAGCCCACTATATGACCTGCAAGGTCGATAAAAGGGAACATTGCACGATTTACGAAAAAATCGAACGTATTTCGGGTATTCTTCTGTGAACGTGAGATAAGCGAGCCTTGCTCCAATTCTTCCTCGGTAAAGCCCTCAGAGAGCATATAGCTTTTCAAGGCAGACCAACTGTTTGGAGCATAGCCCATTCCATATTTCTTTATGGTTTCAATACTGAGCTTACGTTTATTTATAAGATAGTCAAGACATTCCTTGCCCTGTGGTGTCTTTAGCTGATGATAGAAAAACCTTGCGGCTGTTTTATTCATTTCATAGAAGCGCTTTCTGGTATCGGTGCGCTTGCTGTCATAGCCGTTATCCTCCGGAAGCGGCACTCCGCCACGTTCTGCAAGGAGCTTGACAGCTTCCCAATAGTCCAGATTATTGTACTTCATTGTAAAAGTGATAACATCTCCGCCTGCTCCGCAGCCAAAGCAGTGAAAATACTCTTTGTCAGGGTGAATATGGCAGGACGGTGTTTTTTCGTTGTGAAAAGGGCAGAGGCAAACATAATCTCTGCCTGTTCTTTTGAGGGTGACATAGCTGCTCATGACCTCTGCGATAGGGTTGGCAGCTTTAAGTCTTTCTATAAAATCTATAGGCAGCGGCAAATTTCTTCCTCCTTGGGTATGCGCTAATACTTTGTCCACCCCAATGGGATAAACAGATTTTTAAAGGTCTCAATGGCAAATCCGTCTGTCATGCCTGATATGTAATCGCAGATAGCACGGTCAATTCCGAACTGATAGGCGAGATTCATATAAAAGGCAGGCAGCTTTTCGATATGATGAACATAGTAGTCATAGAGCTTTGCTATCATGTCTTTAGCCTTGACTTCTTCTGATTTGCACTTTGGATTTGTGTACACAAAGTCAAACATAAATCTATGCAGTGCAGTGTAGGCGTCACTCACTTCGTCGTCCATATGCAGGCTTTCGGCTCCGCCCTTGATAAGCGAGGTCACAAGAGTGGTTATCCTCTCAGACTTGGATCCGCCAAGCACCTTGGTGATATTTTTCGGGATATCCTCCTCGGTCATAATGCCTGCACGAACGGAATCGTCGATATCGTGATTTATATAGGCGATAACGTCTGCAAATCGCACAACATAGCCCTCTTTCGTGTCGGCTATCATGTTAGTGTGCTTTAATATTCCGTCACGGACTTCTTCTGTGAGGTCAAGACCCTTGCCGTCTTTTTCCAAAATATCCACTACACGCAGGCTTTGCTCATAGTGGTGAAAGCCGTCAGGGTTAAGCTCGTTGAGAGCCCTTTCTCCTGCATGACCAAAAGGCGTATGACCAAGGTCATGACCCAATGCGATAGCTTCGGTGAGATCTTCATTGAGCCGCAAAGCCCGTGAGATAGTCCGTGCGATCTGACTTACCTCAAGGGTATGAGTAAGTCGTGTTCTATAATGGTCGCCTGCAGGGGACAGATAGACCTGAGTTTTATGCTTCAGCCGTCTGAAAGAGTTGCAGTGAAGTATCCTGTCACGGTCACGCTGGAAACACGTCCTCAGCGGACAAGGTTCGCAAGGCTTTTTACGCCCTTTTGAATCAACAGACAAGCAGGCGTTTTCGCTCAGAAATTGTTTTTCAAACAACTCGGTTTGTTCTCTCGGCAGCACAAAAATTCCCCCTTACAGTATATAAAACATACTAACTCTATATAATATATACTATAATAGTTCAAAAAAGCCTTTATTTTTACATAAAGGCTGAATGTTTTTGTATAATCGCACAAATCTCATGCAAAATCGGCAAGAAGATTTGTTTCTTCTGACAATTCAAGCTTGCCGCAGGATATATCCGTAAGCTGTTCTTTCAGCTTGTCTGAAAATTCAGACTTCACAAGAAACGCAAGATCTACAGAATCGGCAAAGTCCTCTTTTTCCATTATCACGCCATATTCAGGCAACGCATAGCTGACCTTGCCATAAAGTGTATAGTCGCAGGAAAAGGATATTCTTGAACACTCACACATTTTCATTTTTCTTGCAGCGTTCACTGCCATTGAACAACCCTGAGAATAGGCTCTTGTAAGACCGCTTGCCCCCAAAAGTATTCCACCGAAATATCGTGTCACCACCACACAAACGTCCGTAAGCCCAGATTTGTTTATTACATCAAGCACAGGCACTCCGCCTGTACCCTGTGGCTCGCCGTCGTCGCTGTATCGTGAAACGTTACCCTCTCTCAACACATAGGCATAGACGTTGTGCCTAGCCTTGCGGTTTTCGGCTTTTATCCTGTTTATAAATGCGACAGCCTCATCAGCGGTGCTGACAGGTGCGATATGCCCGATAAATTCGGACTTTTTCTCCGTAAAGCTCGCCTGAGCTTCCTCATAGATTGTTGTATATCCCATTTGGTTTCCTCATATAAAAGAAAAAAGGAACGGAATTATCCGTTCCCTTTGAAAATTAGTCAAGATTAAATCTCTTCTTGAATCTGTCAACACGTCCGCCTGTATCTACGAGCTTCTGCTTACCTGTGTAGAATGGGTGGCACTTAGAACAAATTTCAACCTTGATATCCTTCTTTGTAGAACGAGTATGGATAACATTACCGCAAGCGCAAGTAATTGTTGTTTCCTCATACTTTGGGTGAATTCCTTCTCTCATTTGACTTCCTCCTTCCAAACTAAAATTATGACTCATAGAAGCCCATCATTTCAGTTTAGACAGTAGTTCTATGTAGTATTTATCAATATGCTGAACAAATCAGCTTTATTATTATACCATTATATACGTCACTTGTCAAGCACTTAACACTTTTTTTACATTTATCCTGCTCATTTCGACAAAACAAAAAGGCAACCCATCGGCTGCCCTTTGCTTGTGTAAAAATTTTGGAGAGGATGAAACGAGCTAAGAGTTTGATCTTAGTGTTTACATTCTTTTTCTTTCTCTGTTCTACATTACATATTATAGCCTTTAGGGACTGTAACTTCAAGAACAGACAAGTTACATTTCACTACAATACTGTTACAAATTATTTCAATTTGTAACTTTAAAATAACCTTAAATTTTTCTCAAAGGGGGCTTATTATTCGTGGTCAACTCCGTATGCTGCACGGTATTCCAGCATTTTGTCAAGATACTCTTTGCCCTCAACAACACCGTCCTGAATAGCCTTGATGATATCGTTGATGTTTACGATAGAGTATACCTTTACGCCAAAGTCTTTATAAGCCTGCTCAACAGCTGAAAGGTCGGTGTCAAGAGCCTTTTCCATTCTGTCAACTGTTATCACCATGCCTGTTACGTTTACGTCTGCGGCACTTTTGAGCTTTGGCATTGACTCTCTGAGAGCCTTGCCAGATGTCATAACATCGTCGATGATTATTACCTTTTCTCCGTCTGCAAGCTTCTTTCCAACGAACATTCCGCCCTCGCCGTGATCCTTAGCTTCCTTTCTGTCAAAGCAGTAAGAAACGTCAATGCCATACTTTGTTGCAAGTGCAATAACGGCTGAAACAGCAAGAGGGATACCCTTATATGCAGGTCCGAAAAGTGTTTCAACAGGTATTTTGTTGTCAGCTATGCAATCAGCGTAAAAGCCGCCCAGCTTTGCAAGCTGTTCACCTGTCTTATAGTTTCCGCAGTTGATGAAATACGGAGCTTTTCTTCCACTTTTAAGAGTGAAGTCGCCAAATGTGAGCACTCCGCTGTCTACCATAAATTTTATAAATTCTTCCTTGTAGGTCATATTGAACTTCCTTTCAATTATGTTATTTTGATTATACCACATTTTTCACGGCTTTGCAAGGCTTTTTTGTCTGCCGAACATAAGTCCGTGAGAGCCTGTGGCAAGGCAGAAAACGCCGTGTTCTCGCATATCTCCGCATATTGAGTGTATAACACCGTATTGCTGTCTATCGGTATTTATACGTGCGAAACTTTCGCCCAGATCATCAGAAATATAAAAGCCGTATTCACCACTGATATTTCCTGTGACATACATTGCAGGAGTTTCCTCAAGCCCTTTTCCAAAGCCTATGCAGTTTATCCTGTCCTTAGGGAGAATATCACTTATACCCACGCTGTCACTCTTTATCTCGAAGCGGTAAAGTCCCTTTATGCCGTTTGCAAGCCAGAATACTCCGCTTTTATCAGGCTGTCTTGAAAGCTGATAGTGAGCGTATCGTGGACACTTTATGTCCGTTTTTATGGACACTTCTCTGAAAGTTGCACCTTTGTCACGGCTGATGTAAAGCCCCAGATTTTCTCTTTCTGCTATGGCGAAGAAAAGCTCGCTGTTGTAATAGTCCGAGAAAATTTTTACGTTGTGTTCATCTGCTGAGTTTCCACTGCTGTCCGTAAAAATGGACTTTTGCCATGTTTTGCCCTCATCGTCGGTATAGCAGACAGCCTTGTTAGAAAAGCCTTTGCCGCCTGCAACAGCCCACATTATGCGTTTGCCGTCGGCAGATATCGCTGTCCAACCTGAGTCTACATTAGGCTTTTCGATGTTGTCAAGCTTTTTGTCTGTAAACTCAGAAAGCCCACGGGGCATGGGAAGTCTTTCCCACGTTGAACCGCAATCTTTGGATAAGATCAGACCACCTTTTGTTTTGCCCGTCCAGTTGCCACGGGGAGTTGCGACGATGTATTCGGGGTCGCTGAGGGTGAGATCAGCATTAAGGCAGGTGATGTAGCGGTCGCCATTTTCGTTTGCAAAGGAATTTTCGCACTCACTGTCATAATCTTCAAAGGCAAAGCCACCAAGGTCGCCAATGATATCTATAATGCGATTCCTGCCATGGGGAGTGGTGTATACATTAAGGTGAACAGTTTCCTCGATGCCCTCGCAGAATGGTTTGACAAGCACATCTCCGCTTGCAAGACCTGTTATCATGAACAGACCTGTTCCTGTGTTGAACAAGGCTGTGTCGCTGTCAAAAGGTGAAAGCTTTATGTCGCTTATCCAGTGGACACAGTTTCCGCCGCCGTTGTATTGTGGTTTCATGTATGGGATATTCCAATCGAAGCGGCTGTAGTCAAGACCATTCATTATTATCTTCCAGCTTTCACCGCTGTCGGTGCTTGTATAGATCATATCTCCGCCATTTTTCCGGCAGACAGTTGATAGCAAAAGCATTTTGCCGTTGGAACATATTCCGCTGTAGCCGCATGGGATATGGTCCTCGGGGGTGATGTCTTTGTCAAAAACAGTCACTCCATTTTCGATGCGGTATCTGTAGACCTTGCCACCTGAAAGCGAGCCTGTGTCGCAAGCATAAGCACCCATGCCACCGTAGAATACTTCTCCGCTTGAAGCAAAAGTGATGTATATATATCTGCTGTCGCTGGTGATACGCTGTGGCACGAAGCCATAATAGGAGGAGTTTTCATATTTCACAGGTTCGGGGGCGGTGAGGGGAACAAAGCTTTTCAAGCCGTCTGTGGAGCAATACAGAGTGTGACCTCTTGTTACACCGTCAGGGGAGTTTGCTTCACCTGAACAGCCTGCGATAAAAAGTTTGCCCTCACTGTCTGTCCATATAAGAGAGATGTTTTTCTCACCAAACAGGTCTATGCTTTGCCAGCTTTCGCCCATATCCTCAGAATAGATAATTCCTGCGGTCTGAGAGCCGAAATACAGCCTGCCGTTTTTGTAAATAAGTCTGTCACCTGTGGCTCTGCCAACTTCGTTTCCGTGAACGCTGCATGGCAGTGCCTTTTGTATTATATTTTCTCCCTTATCATCAGATATGCAGATATAATTTGAGCGTTTATCTCCGCAGGTGAAAAACAGCTTGTCAGGGTCGTTTTCGTCAAGGGCTATTGCAAGGGGATAGGTCTGTGCAGGGTCGTCTGCGGTAACTTTCTCTGCCAGATACACCCAAGTTTGTTTATCAAAGTCATAGCGATAAACGCCACCGATGTCGGTGCGTATATAAAGCGTTTTGCTGTCGGTGTGGTGGAACGTGATACCGGTCACAAAGCCGCCTCCGCCTATTTTCAGATTGCCATATTCGTATTTGATAGGTGAAAGAATTTTCATATATCTCTCCGTTACCATTCGATAGTAGAAACGTCAACAGGGTCTTTGTTTATCTCGACCTTATCCACCTTGCTGTTTTTGACGGTTATAACTCTGTCAGCCATTGGTGCGATTGCAGAGTTGTGGGTGATGACTATAACTGTTACACCGTCATTTCGGCAGGTATCCTGCAAAAGTCTGAGGATATTTTTACCTGTGTTGTAATCAAGAGCGCCCGTCGGTTCGTCGCAAAGAAGAAGCTTAGGATTTTTCGCCAATGCTCGTGCGATAGAAACACGCTGCTGCTCGCCGCCTGAAAGTTGGGAGGGAAAGTTGTTCATTCTGTCCTCAAGTCCCACTTTTTTCAGCACTTCTTCAGGCTTTGAGGCATGTGCGCATATCTGTGTGGCAAGCTCTACATTTTCCTTAGCAGTAAGATTATTTACAAGGTTATAGAATTGAAAAACAAAGCCTATGTCATATCTGCGGTATGTTGTGAGCTGCTTTTTATTAAAAGTGGCAATGTCCTTGCCGTCAACAAGGATCTTGCCCTCGTCACAGGTATCCATGCCGCCGAGCATATTAAGTATAGTAGTTTTTCCTGCACCGCTTGCGCCTACTATAACAGCAAATTCGCCCTTTTCTATCTCAAATGAAACACCGTCTGCGGCATTTATGGTTATCTCGCCCATTTTGTATCTTTTATAAACGTTCTCGAATTTTACAAAGCTCATAGTCTGCACCCCCATATTGTCTTTACGTTATTGTATCACAATAATATGAACATTTCAAGGGCTTTTGCTACTTGAAATGGTGGAAGTGATATGTTATAATTGTATCTGAAATAGGCGTGAGCCTCACATTTTGACAAGGAGAGATATAAATGGAATTTCAGAAGCTTATTGAAAGCAGAAGAAGCATAAGAAAATATGACGGCAGTAAAAAGGTAACAAAAGAGCAGATAGAAACGCTCATAGCTGCCGCAACAGAAGCACCATCGTGGAAAAACTCTGAAACTGCAAGGTATTACTGCGTTCTCAGCGACGAGATGACAAAGAGGGTAAGAGAGGAGTGCTTGCCTGGATTTAACAGAGAAAGGTCTGAAAATGCGGCACTTCTTGTAACGACTTTTGTACATACAAGAGCAGGTTTTGACAAAGAGGGTGATCCTGATAATGAAGTCGGCAATGGCTGGGGTTTTTACGATCTTGGTCTGCACAATGAGATACTTCTTCTCAAAGCGGCTGAGCTTGGCTTAGGCTCGCTTGTAATGGGCATCAGGGACGGAGAAAAGCTCCGTGAGGTGCTTGAAATACCTGAAAGCGAGATCGTAGTATCAGTTATAGCCGTTGGCTATCCTGCAGAAGCCCCTGCCAGACCTAAAAGGAGAGCTGTTGAGGATATTGCAAAGTTCTTTTAATATGGGAGTTATGCAGTTTTTAGCTTGTATTTGTGATATTGACCTTCCTGCGCTTTAGTTTGGTCGTCAGACCTTTCTTACAGCATGGGGAGGTCTTTTTGTGCATAAAAATAAGGCGTTAGAACAAAATCTAACGCCTTACTGATATTCTTTTGAACACGAAGTCTTATCGTTGTCCACATTACAAGACTTGTGAAGTGGTTTAAAACCTTACTTCATAGCCTCTTCAACTGCAACTGCGCAAGCAACTGTAGCACCAACCATTGGGTTGTTGCCCATGCCGATAAGACCCATCATCTCAACGTGTGCAGGAACTGAAGAAGAACCAGCAAACTGAGCGTCGCTGTGCATTCTTCCCATTGTATCTGTCATACCATAAGAAGCAGGACCAGCAGCCATGTTATCTGGGTGCAGAGTTCTACCTGTTCCTCCGCCTGAAGCAACTGAGAAGTACTTCTTGCCCTTCTCAAGTCTTTCCTTCTTGTATGTACCTGCAACTGGGTGCTGGAATCTTGTTGGGTTTGTTGAGTTACCTGTGATAGAAACGTCTACGTTCTCTTTCCACATGATAGCAACGCCTTCTGTGACATCGTTAGCACCGTAGCAGTTTACCTTAGCTCTCAGACCGTCAGAGTATGCCTTGCGGAATACTTCCTTAACTTCGCCTGTGTAGTAATCCATTTCTGTTTCAACATATGTGAAGCCGTTGATTCTAGCGATGATCTGTGCAGCGTCCTTGCCAAGACCGTTAAGAATAACTCTCAGAGGCTTTGTTCTAACCTTGTTAGCCTTCTCAGCGATACCGATAGCACCCTCAGCGGCAGCGAATGATTCGTGGCCTGCGAGGAATGCGAAGCACTCTGTATCCTCTTCAAGAAGCATCTTGCCGAGGTTACCGTGACCAAGACCAACCTTTCTCTGGTCAGCTACAGAGCCAGGGATACAGAAAGCCTGAAGTCCCTCACCGATAGCAGCAGCAGCGTCAGCAGCTCTTGTGCAGCCCTTCTTGATAGCGATAGCGCAGCCTACTGTGTAAGCCCACTTAGCGTTCTCAAAGCAGATAGGCTGAATGCCCTCAACGAGCTTATAAATGTCAAGACCCTTAGCCTTGCATACGTCAGCACACTCTTCGATAGTGTTGATACCGTACTGATTGATAACAGCAAGGATCTGCTTTTCTCTTCTCTCATATGATTCAAATAAAGCCATTGTAACAAATCCTCCTTATTCTTTTCTTGGGTCAACGATCTTAACAGCGTCAGCTACTCTGCCGTACTGACCCTGTGCTTTCTCAAAAGCAGTGTTAGCATCGTCGCCAGCCTTGATGAAGTCCATCATCTTGCCGAAGTTTACAAACTTGTAGCCGATGATCTCGTCATCTTCGTTAAGTGCAAGACCTGTAACATAGCCGTCTGTCATTTCAAGGTATCTAGGACCCTTTGCAAGTGTACCATACATAGTACCTACCTGTGAACGAAGTCCCTTACCAAGGTCCTCAAGACCAGCGCCTACTACAAGACCGCCCTCAGAGAATGCACTCTGTGAACGACCGTAAACGATCTGGAGGAAAAGCTCTCTCATAGCTGTGTTGATAGCGTCGCAAACGAGGTCTGTGTTAAGAGCCTCGAGAACTGTTCTGCCTGGAAGGATCTCTGATGCCATAGCAGCAGAGTGTGTCATACCTGAGCAGCCGATAGTTTCAACGAGACATTCCTGGATAACGCCCTCTTTTACGTTAAGTGTCAGCTTGCAGCAGCCCTGCTGTGGAGCACACCAGCCGATACCGTGTGTAAAGCCTGAGATATCCTTGATTTCCTTAGCTTTTACCCACTTTGCTTCTTCTGGAATTGGAGCTGCACCGTGAGCAACGCCCTGAGCGATAGGGCACATTGTTTCAACTTCGTGAGAATAAACCATTATTTACATAACTCCTCTCAAATGATTTTGGTGTAAATGTTGTATATTACATACACTCATATTATAACGCATATTTCGCCATTTTGCAATAGTATTTTATGATTTTTAATATTTTTTTCTCATTCTGTGGTAATTATAACGCTGCTGAGAGGTGCGAGTCTGAGTGGCAGCTTATAGTTTGTGGTATAAAGACCGCTGTTTATGCAGTTTGATCCACTATAAATATCACGGTCAGAGTTGAGAAGCTCTTTGTAGGCTCCGTTTTGCTCGACCTTCAGGATATAGTTCTGATAGCTTCCGGAAAAATTGAACACCATATAAAGCGTCTTGCCGGAAGGGTCGCTTCTGCGGTAGGCATAAATGCACTGATTTTTGTTGTCTGCGTCTATCCAGCGGAAAGATGTGGAATTATAGTCGGACTTATACAGTGCAGGCTGTTCAAGATAAAGCTTGTGGAGTGCTTTCACATACTCGTGTAATGAATCGTGTATAGGATATGTGAGCAAATTCCAGCCAAGCTCTTTTTCATCACGCCATTCAAGATATTCGCCAAGCTCGTTGCCCATGAAGTTGAGTTTCTTGCCAGGGTGAGTGAACTGGAAAGTATACAGTGCTCTTATGGTAGCAAACTGCTCCTGCTGACTGCCGAACACCTTATCCACCATGGTTTTCTTGCCGTGAACTACCTCGTCGTGGGAATACGGAAGAATGAAAAGGTCATTATAGAAATAACTCATGGAGAAAGTCATTTTATTGTGATGATTTCTGCGTTCAAAAGGCGGAGTCTTTATATAATTGATGGTATCGTTCATGAAGCCCAGATCCCATTTATAGTCAAAGCCAAGACCGCCGAACTCAACAGGGGCAGTTACCTTTGTGTAGTTTGTGGAATCTTCTGCGAAAAGCATAACGTCAGGGTGCATTTTCTGAATGGTGTAATTAGTGTTCTTCAAGAACCATATACCGCTGTCGTTCACGGCGTCATCAGTGTGGCCGTGACGATAGATAAGGTTTGCAACTGCGTCATATCTCAATCCGTCAACATGATATTTTTCTATCCAGAAATTAACTGAGGATTTTACAAAGCTGAGCACATGAGGCTTTGTGTAGTCAAACAGGGCAGTACCCCACTCGGAGTATCTGTCATACTCGTTGTCGCTTTCAAAGAGGAAGCTTCCGTCATAGATGTGCAGGGCATAGAAATCACGGACAAAATGTACGGGTACAAAGTCCAGAATAATGCCGATATTTTTCGCATGACAAGCGTCTATGAACTTCATAAGCCCTCTGGGGTCGCCGTAACGGCTGGTTGCGGAGAAATATCCCGACACCTGATAGCCCCATGAGCCGTCATAAGGATATTCCGTCAGTGGCAGAAGCTCGATATGGGTATAGCCCATTTCCTTTACATAAGGTATGAGCAGGTCTATCATTTCTTCATAGGTGTAAAAGCGGTCGGTTTCTTCTTTTCCCTCTTTTATGCGCCACGAGCCGAAATGCACCTCATATATGTTCATAGGCTTTTCATAGCATTTGTCACGCTTTGAGAGCCATTCTTGGTCATTCCAGTTATAGCTGTCGATATCATACACCACAGACGCATTTTTCGGTCTTACCTCGCTGTACACCGCAAAAGGGTCTGAGCGGTAGTGCTTTTCGAGAGTAGGCGTTGTGATAACATACTGATAAATGTCACCCTCTTTTGCAGGGCGTTCAACGCTCCATACCCCACGTTCATCGCATTCCATAGGGATAATATCTCCATTCAGGCAAAGCTCTACCTTCCTTGCATGGGGCGCATAGGTGGAAAATCTTATGCCGTTCTCTATTTTTACTGCCCCCAGGGCTTCATACGCTCTACAGCTTTGACCATTTATAAATTCTGTGATGATATTGTTTTTCATGCCGTTTCCCCCTGTGAAAAATATGATAATGATAAAATATTTATAAAAAGTTATTGAAATTTCATAAATTTATGATATAATAAAAGTTAGCGCAAATTGTCTGCTTTTTTGACATTAATCCAGCTTAGTCTGATTTTTCCTCAAAAAAGACCTTTTGTCGTTATGAATCTGAAAGGAATGTAGTTAAATGTCAAGCTCTGCGATAACCAAAAGTGCTTTGTGTGATTCACTGAAAAAACTCTGCGAGCAAAAACCCTTTGATAAAATATCCATATCCGATATAACAGGTGAGTGCGGTCTTAACCGCCAGTCTTTTTATTACCATTTTCAAGATAAATATGAGCTTTTGAGCTATATTTATCTTCACGAGCTTTTCGCTGACATCACCAAAGGCGTAAACTACGACAACTGGTATGAGCGTCTTGAAGGATTTCTTGTAAATATGCTCAAAGACAAGCGCTTTTACTCAAACACGCTAAAAAGCAACGAAAAGATATTCGAGCATTATCTTTTCAGAAGTATGCACAAGCTGTTTATCAGATTTTTCTATCACGCTGTTGCTATAACCAGAAAGCGTTCCGATAAGGCGAAGTTCTTTGCCGATTTTTATTCTCATGGCTATTGCGGAATAATAATAGATTGGGCAACGGGCGGAATGAGAGAAACTCCACATGACGTAATGCTGAAAATGCGTGAGCTTGCATACGAAAATGTTACCATTGGTGAGGGATTCAGACAGAACCTTTGACAAAAGTCACACAATCACTCTGTTATTTTATCATATTTTATGTAATAAGTGAATAGACAAACCTAAACATACGACAAAAAAAGCGACAGATTCAGATTTCTGTCGCTTTTATTTTTTTCCTACTTTGAAGCTTTTGATTTTCTTCTGTCAATAATAACGCATACTATGAATATCAGCAATCCTGCCCCTGAGAGAACTATGCCCTCGTGGAGCAATGGTGCGGTAAAGGTTATCTTTATGCTGTGGCTGCCTTTTGGTATCTTGAAACCAAGGAATGCAGTGTCGGTCTTTTCACACTGCACCTCTTTGCCGTCGATCTCGGCGGTGAAGCCGTCGGTATACGGAATGGAAATAGTGAAATAGCCGTCATTTTTAACGTCTATAGTGCCGTTTATCACATCTCCGTGAGAGGTCTTCTTGTCTATCATGAACGGGTCAACGTCACGCACAAGGCTGTCTTTGTCGATGACATAACAGCGAACGTTGGTTATCTCATACTTGCCGTCAGAGAAATTCACCTTAACGCTGTCTGCACTATAGTCCTGACCTGTGGTTATGACATATTCAAAACGTCTGTTATTATTGTAATACTTCCAATCAGGTGCAGTGAGCTTGTTTTTATTGCCGTTTATGGACACCCAAGCGTCCTTTCTGCCACCCTTTATATCGTTGTTCACATTGAAAGATACAAACATTATCTCATTGTTCGTGAGCGTTTCGGGAAGCGTTATCTCCTGAGTGAAAGGCTTTTTAGCGTCAATGGTGTATTTTCCCCATTCACGCTTTATCTGGTCGCACTCTGTAAAGTTGATGGAGCGTACCTTTTTGATATCAGATGAAAATGACTTTTCCGTCTTATCCTCAACTATTATATTATTGAAAAGAGCTTCCACTGAGTAAGGATAATTCAGGGAATTATATTCTTTTCTGCCGATAAGAGCATTGGTAGCATATCCGAAAGGCAGAACGTCATTGTTTTCATAAAGTGAAAGGCTTCCGCTCTCTTTTATCTTCTTGTAGCCTGACACTGCCTTTACCGGGTCGTCAGTGATAAGATACCTGTTTGAAAAATACATATCAGCAATAAGGCTTCGTGTCTGAGTGGTCAGGGAAGTGTTGCGGTATGAATTTTCGTTGTATATCTCGCTGTAATAAAATTTGTTGTAATCTTTATTGTGCAGTGAGGAATATATTGACATGGTGTAATAATCTGCATTATATATCATATTCACTGTGTTCACTTCGTCAACGCAGTTTGAAGTTCTCGATATCTCCTCTTGCGAGCCGACATAATCTGCAAGTGTATTCATATCACTGCTGTTATCATATTCAAGCTCTCTTAAAGGCACAAGCTCGTCTGCAAAGTTTGCATATACTGTGGATACCACGAGGCAAAGGGACATTCCTATATTAAGTATGAACTCTTTTTTGCAACGTCTGTATACAAACAGGCTCGACATAAGCACAACAAAGTCAGCGATAATATAAAACTCCACTTTTTTGGTGGTCTTGAACCAGAAAACTCCTGCCAATGCAACTAAAAGGGTTATCACTGCAAGTGGTTTAAGCTTTAGCTTTCCTCTTATTATATCAAAATAGGTGTGTCCGAAAAGGAGCATACCAAGAGGCAGGAAAGGTATAAGAACTTTCGGGTCAACATACAGTGTGCCGTTTAACATATAGACTATTATAGGGCAGGTGGCTATTACCATCATAACGATCCCGAGAAATCTTCTATAGCGTTGTTTTGAGAACACCGCCGATATTATGCTAAGCACTGTGAAAAGGCAAAGCCCCATTGAGTAGTGATAATAGAGCAGGAATTTCAAGTTTACGCCTGGTATGAACGACTTGAGATCAACATGGCTGTTGCCTGCCTCTCTGCCGGAGAGCATACAGTGCAGTGTCGGCAGGATAAGCACGCACGCCATTATCACTGCCAGGATAAGCCTGAAAGCGAATGCTGTTCCGTCTTTGCAGAATTTCTTGAAAGTTGGCTTTTCATTTATTTTCAGCCAGCGGTAAACGCCATACACTGCCATTGCCGCAAGACCCGACACTGCAAAGAAATAGCTTGTCATGAGCATCAAAAATGCCCAAAGCGTCACCATGTATTTTCTCTTGCCCTCAAAATAATCCTCGATAGCCATAAAACCTAAAAGCAGGAACGGCATATAATTCACGAACATTATGTGCCTGTGACTGTGGAAGATAAGGGGCGCTGAAAAGAGAAACACAAAGCTCAGTGCAAACGCTGTGTTGTCTGTGAATTTCTGACGCATCCATATATAGAATATCCACAGGCTTGCTATAATGCCTATTATGGATACTATCTGTATATAGGTGGACATTTTCACAAAGGGCAGAAGATAAGAAAAAAGTATTATAGGCGAATAAAGTCCATAATATGACAGATTATAGATGTTCTCACCACAACCTATGTTCGGGGCGAAGGAGGGAAAAAAGTCACCTGTTTTGTAAAAGAGCTTTCTGAAATAATCAGGGATAGCATAGTGCTGTCCGCCCCAATCAAGCTCAGAGCCATAGGCGTATTTAAACCTTGTGAGCGCAAGGACAAACAGAAGATATATCCCTGTAAGCACACACAGATGTATTATATTTTTCTTACTGAGCTTCATTCACAGCCACTCCCAGCGCAGTTGCAGTTTGTTTTTTCATTTCAGGGTGTTCACTGTAGCGTTTATACAGTGTCCAATCCTCATAATAAGCCATATGCCACAGCTTGTCTACAGTTTTCTCCTGAGAGGTATACATATCCGCAAGCTTTTTCTTGAACTCGTATCTCTCTTTTGATATCTTTGGCAAAGTGTTGCCCACCACTTTCAGACGGCTAGCCTTGTAATACTTGCCAAAGCAGTAAAGGTCGCACTGGATATCGTTCTTATCGTATATCTCAGTGACGTAATTATGCACGTTTACATGGTGGATATGACCATATTCGCCTTTTTGATTATGCACAGCTATAAGCTTCCAATCCTTGCAGGTCATTATCTTTTCAAGGTCAGATTCGATACCGTCCTTAACAAGCGCCCAATCGTCACGCTTACCCCTGACTTTATCAGGATATTCAAGCATTATACACTCGTTGCCCGAGGCAGTCACCACGTCCTTGAACTCCTGAGAACGCACCTTATTTCTTCCGTTTGTTACACACACAACAAGATAGCCTTTATCATAAAGATGTCCTCCGCCCCAAAGCACTTCGTCATCAGGGTGAGCCACTATCATAAGCTTATCAGCCTTTGATGACGAAGCAAGCTGTAACTGTATAGCGGATATAGGCGTAACGTCATAAGCCTGATTGATCGTATCTCTTATATGCCTTTTGTAGCCTAAAAACCACAGTGTGCCTATAAAAATGACTATTGCCAGAATTATTGCTGTTTCCTTTATATGCTGTCTTGTAAATCTGAGCATAAAAATGCCCGCACCCTTGCAGGATTTCTTCTGCGAGATACGGGCGTTCACCTCTTTCTTTATTACTTGTTGTTCACATAGTCTATAAATCTTTCAAATGCAGCTTTTCCGTCTTTGTTTCTCTTATAAACGCCTGCATGTTCAAGCACCTTTGCGAACACGATGCCTATTTCTTTCTGTAATACCTCGTGAACGTTCTCGGCTGTTATATTGTTTTTCTTTGATATCTCCTCAGCCCAGTCAGCGTGCTTTTCTATCAACTTGTCACGGCGTACACCCTCTGTTCCCTCTGTGACCAGAACCTGAGCAAGCTTCTCCATTTCGCCTTTAAGTCTTGACGGAAGCACTGCAAGACCCATTACTTCGATAAGACCGATATTTTCTTTCTTTATATGATGAAGCTCCTGATGCGGGTGATAAACGCCAAGAGGATATTCCCCGGTGGTGATGTTGTTTCTAAGCACAAGGTCAAGCTCATATCTGCCGTTTCTCATTCTTGCGATAGGGGTGATAGTGTTGTGCGGCTCGCCTTCAGTTTCAGCGTAAATGAATGCCGCCTCGTCAGTGTAGCCTCTCCAAGCTTTGAGTATCTTGTCAGCAAGGTCAACGAGAGCGTTTTTGTCCTCACTGTTTATTCTGATAACTGACATAGGCCATTTAACGATACCTGCGTCAACGTTCTCAAAGCCCTTGAAAACTATCTTTTCTTCAACAGGGGCTTTCGCCATTGCAAAAGTATAATGACCGCCCTGAAAATGTTCGTGCGAAAGGATAGATCCGCCAACGATAGGCAGGTCAGCGTTTGAACCTATGAAATAGTGCGGAAACTGTCTAACAAAGTCAAAAAGCTTCTCAAATGCCGAACGGTCTATTACCATAGGAGTATGCTTCTTATTGAAAAGGATACAATGTTCGTTGTAATAAACATATGGGGAATACTGAAGTCCCCAGTCTGTGCCGTTTATTTTAAGGGATATAACACGGTGGTTCTGTCTTGCAGGGGAGTTCACTCGTCCTGCATATCCCACGTTCTCATAGCACAGCAGGCACTTAGGATATCCCGACTGCTTTGCAAGCTTTGCCGCTGCAATGGCTTTCGGGTCTTTTTCAGGCTTGGAAAGATTGATAGTTATATCAAGGTCGCCGTACTCTGTTGGAGCTATCCAGCGCATATCTTTCTTAACTCTGTATCTTCTTATGTAGTCCGTGTCCTGCGAAAGCTTGTAGAAATAGTCAGTTGCGACCTTTGCAGACTGGTGGTTGTAAAGTCCCCAGAACTTTGTGTCTACCTCTGACGGTCTTGGAGTAAGAAGCCCCATGAGTTTTGTGTCGAAAAGATCTCTGTATACAATAGAATTTTCTGTAAGGCCCTTTTCCACAGCGTAATCGAGAAGCTCTTTGAGAGTGCTTTCAAGATCAACGTCAGAAAACTCCTCCGCTGGTTCGTCATATTCCTCAAGGTCAAGGGCTTCAAGAAGCCTGTTTGTAGTATAAACTCTGTCGCTCTCCTCAATAAGTCCGCTTTCCAGACCATATGTTACAAGCTTTTTAATGCTTTCAAATATCATGTTATAGATCCCCTTTTGTACAAAAGTATGAGTGGTAACCCCCTCAGCCAGCATCTATTATTATAGACCATTGCTTATTCTTTGTCAACCGACAGACAGGCTAATTAAGATACTTTTAAGCATTTGAAAAGCGTAATAAGAATATTTTAAGATTATTTTGCAGAGGACGCCAGCCCCTACATTTAACGTCAGGGAAAACGATTTAGCATCGAATATTAACAAATTGTTAAATCAACAATTGTCCTATTGACAAAAGCGGGAAGTATGGGTATAATAAAAACAATATGATAAAGGCGTTGACAGGAACAAAAGCAAAGTTCTGACATTACAGAGAGCCGTCGGTGGGTGCAAGGCGGTATGCGGAATTTGTGATAACTCGTCCCCGAGCCTGAACGGTGAAATCTTATTAGCCGCTCACGGGTTCTCCCGTTATAGAGATACGCATTGATAGATGCGGCTGAGATATGCGGTGTGAGCCGTATATGAATGAGAGTGGTAACACGGCAAAGCTCGTCTCTCCTTTTTGGTAGGAGTGGCGATTTTTTTATGCCCTTTTCCACATCACTATCAAAATAATTATCGGCTTTATATTTATAAGGAGGATCTGACATGAAAAACGTAGAAAAGTATGAGAGAGGCTATTATATGCCTCCTGTAAAGTGCATGAAGTGGGCTGAAAAAGAGTATGTTGACCATGCTCCAGCATGGTGTTCTGTTGACCTGAGAGATGGAAATCAGGCTCTTATCATTCCTATGAGCCTTGAAGAAAAGCTGGAGTTTTTCACAAAGCTCGTTGAGATAGGCTTTAAGGAGATAGAGATAGGTTTCCCTGCCGCCTCTGAAACAGAATATGAGTTCTGCCGCACACTTATCGAGAAGAACATGATACCTGATGATGTTACTATTCAGGTGCTCACACAGTCAAGAGAGCATATCATAAAGAAAACATTTGAAGCTATCGACGGCGCCAAGAACGCTGTAGTACACCTTTACAACTCAACATCTGTTGCACAGAGAGAGCAGGTTTTCCGAAAGTCTAAGGAAGAGATAATCAAGATAGCTACAGACGGTGCAAAGCTCTGTAACGAGTATAAGAAGCACGCAAAGGGCAATATCGTATTCGAGTATTCTCCTGAGAGCTTCACAGGCACAGAGCCTGAGTTTGCAAGAGATATCTGTAACGCTGTTATCGACATCTGGCAGCCTGCACCTGATAACAAGGTCATCATCAACCTGCCTGTAACAGTTGAAATGTCAATGCCTCATGTTTATGCTCAGCAGGTAGAGTATATGTGCGACACTCTTCACAACAGAGAGAACGTTATAGTTTCACTTCACCCACATAATGACAGAGGCTGTGCAGTGGCAGACTGCGAAATGGGTCTGCTTGCAGGTGCTGACAGAATAGAGGGTACTTGTTTCGGCAATGGTGAGAGAACAGGCAATGCCGACATCGTTACTATCGCACTTAATATGTACACTCACGGAGTTGACCCTAAGCTGGACTTCTCAGATATGCCTGCACTGGTAGAGCTTTACGAGAGAGTTACAAGAATGAAGGTTTATGACAGAAGCCCATATTCAGGAGCACTTGTATTCGCTGCATTCTCAGGCTCACATCAGGACGCTATCGCAAAGGGCATGAACTGGAGAAAAGAGAAGAGCTGTGACAAGTGGACAGTTCCTTATCTTCCTATTGATCCGCATGACGTTGGCAGAGAGTATGACGGTGACGTTATCAGAATAAACTCGCAATCAGGAAAGGGAGGAATAGGCTTTATTCTTCAGAACCAGTTCGGCTACGATCTTCCAAAGAAGATGAGAGAGGACTTTGGCTACAAGGTAAAGGCTGTTTCAGACCACAAGCACAAGGAGCTTATGCCTGATGAGGTATACAAGATATTCAAGGACGAGTACCTCAACAAGTGCGCACCTGTTGACATTCCTGAGGCACACTATGTTCAGAAGCAGAACGGCACTATCTGCGCCGCTATCACAGCTTCAGTAAACGGCGTAACAGACGATCATACAGCAGAGGGCAACGGACGTCTTGACGCTGTGGCAAATGCTATCAAGCAGGCTTTGAACTTTGATTTTACCGTTGAAACATACACAGAACACGCTCTTGAAAGAAAGTCAACATCTGAGGCTGTTTCGTATGTTGGAATTTCCTGCGGTGATAAGATGTATTGGGGCGTCGGCAGACACTCAGATATCATCGTATCTTCTATCAAGGGACTTGTTTCAGCTATCAACAACGCTTTTGCAGACAACAAGTAATAAATAAAATTTAAGGGACAGGCGAGAGTCTGTCCCTTTTTTTGTACAAAAAAATGCAGCCATATAGAATATGACCGCATTGTATATTATTTCTTTTTTCTTCTGAAAAGCCTTTTGAGCCAGCCTAAAAAGCCCTTTTTCTCCTTTTCAGGCTCGACAGCCTTTGAATCATTAACAGGAGCAGGCTTTGGTGCATTGGCGTATGCTTCAGCGTAAAATCTGCTTTGTGCGTCAATGGCGATATCTCCACGCTCTGCACGGACATATTTTCCGTCAGGCTGCATTATCCTTGCTTTTACGTTGTCCTGCATCTGGGTGTCAAAAATATCGAGGACACGTTTTTTTACTTCTTCACTGAGGATAGGTGCGGCGACCTCAACTCGCCTTGTGGTGTTTCTTGTCATATAGTCTGCGCTGGATATGTATACCTTTTTGCGAACACCTGTGCCGAAAATATATATCCTTGCGTGCTCAAGATATCTGCCAACTATTGAGCGTATCTGCACATTGTCAGTAACGCCCTCCACGCCTGCCACAAGGCAGGATATACCCCTTATAACAAGCTCTACCTTCACGCCTGCCTGAGAACATTCTATTATCTTGTCCATAAGCACCTTATCAGTAAGAGAATTGAGCTTTGCGGCAACATATCCCTCACCGCCTGCTCTTGCAATGCTTATCTCATTATCCATAAGCTCCACTACCTTATTTTGCAGACAGTGGGGAGCGACCATAAGTGCCTTTGAGCTTTCCACAAGCTCGCCCATTGACAGCGTTCTGAACACCTCGCAAGCATCCTGAGCAATGTCATTGTTTGATGTCATAAGGCAAAGGTCGGTATAAAGCCCTGCGGTCTTTTCGTTGTAGTTTCCTGTACCCACCTGAACAGTGTACTTAACGCTGTCGCCAACTTTTCTTGTAATAAGACAAAGCTTTGAATGGACTTTAAGTCCCTGCGGACCATACATTACATGACAGCCTGACTCCTCGAGAAGCTTTGACCACCCTATATTGTTTTCCTCATCAAAACGTGCCCTCAGCTCCACAAGCACAAGCACGTCCTTGCCATTTTCAGCGGCGTTGCACAACGCCTTTATTACCTTGGAGTTCTTCGCCACACGATACAAAGTCATTTTGACAGACGTAACGCTATCGTCCTTTGCCGCCTCGTCAAGAAGCCTGATAAAAGGCTTTATGGACTCATAAGGATAGTGCAGAAAAAGATCCTTTTCGTCTATCTGCTCTATCATTGACCTTGACGGGTCTATCATCGCAGAGGGCTGCGGCTCCTGCTTCGGAAAGAAAAGCTCTTTTCTGTCTGACACCTTGTCAAACACAGCGAACACATAGGACATATCAAGGGGAGTTTTCTCCACAAAGACTTGCTTTTCTGAAAGCTCCAACCTTGAAAGCAGTTCGTTCAGCACAGTGTCGGATATTTGCTTTGAAAGCTGCAATCTTACAGGACAAAGGCGTTTACGCTTGTTGATAAGCTCAGACATATTTTGTCTGAAATCAAGTTCCGAGTCAAAGCCCTCGTCAACGTCGATATCAGCGTTTCGTGTCACTCTCATAAGAGCCTTTTCTTCTATTTTATAGCCCTCAAAAGCCTTGTCAGCATAATGGAGAATAAGCTCTTCTACAAGGATATAGTTTATGCACCCTTCGTCAGCAGGAAGAAAGATCACACGCTGGAATTTCTCGTTACAGCTAACTATACCCACTGTGACGGCAGATTTTGAAGCGAGTTTTGCGACCGCATAAATACTTTGATTTGCAAGAAACGGGAAAGGGTGTCTTTTATCGATAATAAAGGCATTAAGAAACGGCTTGACCTCATAGGCATAATAGGCTTCAAGAAATTTCTTATCCTGTTCAGTGAGAGCCTTTATGTTTTTATGTACTATATTTTTTAGCTCCAGTTCCTCGCAGATAGCTTTGTATGTCTTATCTTTTATTGGTATAAGCTCATGAACACGCTTAAATATTGCAGAAAGCTGTTCAGATGGACGCATTTTGGACTTGTTGTCTTTATGATCGTCGTCCACAAGCGAGGAATCATAGAGCGAGCCCACACGCACCCTAAAAAACTCGTCAAGATTGCTTGCAAATATCGACTGAAAAAGCAATCTTTCAAGAAGCGGTGTAGCACTGTCCTGAGCTTCTTCAAGAACTCTCTCGTTAAATTTAAGCCATGATAACTCTCTGTTATCGTAGACCTTGTTATTCATATTCTTATTTCTCCTAACTCCTATCGTAAGAAAGGCATCTTATATCATACTGTATTATTATACCGCCAAACGAATATGATGTCAATGCAGGTGCCGTAAAAAGCTTGTAAAATCGCCATAAAACAAAAAAACTCCCGCCCGAAGGCAGGAGCAGGTCGTCTTGAAGATCAGATCCCGATATATTCCTTAGCGGTCTGGCATATATTTGCACAGTTATTCGCAAGGACGCTGTTGTCTTGTGGCAGATTGGGCAACATGATAAGCCAAAAAAGAATGAACACCATTATGAGCATAAGCGTAGCACCAGTCAAAAGTATCAAAGCGGCTGAACGCTTTGATTTCAGTGTTGTATGTACGTCGCTGCACAATTTTTCGGCGGGCTGTGCATTTTCTTTTTCCTCGTTAGGAATACGTTTTTCTTGCTCTTTTTTACACTCAGTACACAACATATACTTTAAACCTCCATAATCTATTTTTACTTCACTAACTATTATACCACATTCTTACCGTCTTGTGTTAAGCTGGCAGCTATAATTTACAGAAATTTCGACTAAACTTTTTGTAAATTGGTAAAACTTTAAAACTTGTCATGCGCATATAATCTATCTTCATCAACAAAACCCCTAAAAGAATGACTTAACAAAATCAAATATTGATATATTTCTGCTATTGACAAATGATAAGCGTATGTTATAATTACTGTGTGTGGAAAAATCAACGAAAATATGTTGTAATTAGCTTTATGTGGAGGAAGTAAAAATGGTAGACAATGTACGTCGTGAATGTATCATGTCAATGTATGAGATATACCCTCTCAGCAGAAAATTGGTATTTGATACGTTTGATAAGAAAAAGTATGATATAACAAGAACTCAGCAGATAATAATGCTGTCACTATGTATTGAGGGAACGCTCACAATGTCACAGCTTGCAAGCAAGATAAACACTTCTAATGAGCAGGCAACAAGGGCTGTGGCACAGCTTGTTGACAAGGGCTTTGTTATCAGAATGCAAAACCCCGATAACCGCAGAGTTATCAACATCAGGCTCACTGACGAAGCTATGCGCTTTATGGAAAAGATGAAAAACGAGATACTTGATGATATACTTGGTAAATTTTCCAGTGTCTCAGATAGTGATATGAAAAAAATGAAGGACGCACTTGTATTTATAAATAGTATACTTAAAAAGGTGCTTAAATAGGAGGCTGTTATGACAAAGGCGAAGAAAATAGTCAGCCGTTGCGAAAGCTGTGTGAATTACGTTTTTGATGAGGATTGTGAATGTTACTGCTGCATGGTCGATCTTGACGAGGACGAAGCATACAGATCAATGAGCGACAGCGAATATAGCTGCCCTTATTACAGGCTTGATGATGAATATGCTGTTGTGAGAAAGCAAAATTGATGATAGATCGGTGAATACATGAAATTTGCCGATTTTTTTGCTTTGTCGAACGTGTAAAGTTTGAAAGCTTGTCAATGTAGACATGTAAAGTTTATTTGCTTTGCAGTGAACATTTGTCGTTAAATAAGGATCGATCTGGGACTAAATTAATATTTGGCTAATGATAGAAAGTTATTTATCAAAGTTTACAAAATATTAATAAATACAGTATTAGTATACAATGTTAAAATATTGACTATGCAGGTTGCTATAATCAAAATAGGAAAGATTTTTTGGGGGAAAGTTGCAATTAGCGTAAAAACGCAGGTTTAGTATTGTTTCATGTTCAAGGCTAATAAATATGCCGTTTTATCATCTGCCGGCACTGTGAAAATGATAAATCAATATTGTGTAAACTATCAGTATATTTATATGTAATAAAATACAAATATGATATATTGTGGGATTGACAAATGGAAAATCAAGTGATATAATACTTGTAAATATATAGGCATACTGCGTCGGAGGTGAGGCTTTTGAAGGATAAGGCGCTTGAAAAATTGTCGAAAAATGAGTTGCTCGAGTTAATGCTTTATCTGCGAAAAGAATATGATAAGCTTAACGCAGAGAATGAAAAGCTTCTTCAAAAGCTCGAAGATAAAAAAAGTATCACTGACCGACTTGACAGGCTGGAGCGGCAGGTAGCTGCACTGACAGGTCACAAGCTGGTTGTTGAGCAGCCGGTAGTGGAGGAAGATCATGGCAGCAGATAGCAAGAACGAGGTGTTAAAAAAACCTGAGCTTCCTGATGTCCAGACACTTGAGCGGGTGGTAAAAAAGCGTCATGAAAGGCGGGAATATCTGAGGATACTCCGCAGCACCGTGGCGTCGCTTCTTGTTGTGGCAGCGGCAGCAGTGATTATATCAATGTTATTTTTGCCTGTTTTGAGAGTAACGGGTACAAGTATGACGCCGACTTTGCATGACGACGAGCTGGTGGTGTGCAGAAAGCGTGGAAGCTTTCAGAAGGGCGATATAGTTGCGTTTTATTATAATAATAAGATACTGTTGAAACGTGTTATCGCTACAGCAGGAGATGTGGTGGATATCAAGGAGGATGGTACTGTTATCGTCAACGGAAAAACCTTGAATGAGCCGTATGTTGACGGCAAAGCTCTGGGAGAATGTGATATCGAGTTGCCTTATCAGGTGCCTGACGAGAGAATATTCGTTATGGGCGACCACAGATCTACGTCTGTTGACAGCCGTACAAAGAGGATAGGCTGTATTGCTGAGGAAGCAGTGCTTGGAAAGGTCTCACTGAGGATATATCCTTTTAAAAGGATAGGCACAGTGGACTAGCGTTTATTATAAATAGTGTATAATTTCGGAGGGAGTGATCCGTTTTGCAGAATTTTAACGGTAAAGTTCGGCAATATCTAAAAGAAAATGAAAGGAAAAAACGCAGCCGCTTGTTTGGTGTGGTGCTGTCTGTAGTTATGACAGTGTCAGTGCTGGCGAGTCTTGTTATGCCTGCAATAAGTGCCACTGAGGGTACTTCCGTGGCAGGTGGAGATGTTTCCTATAACGGCGGAAGTTATTCTTATAAGGATGCGAATAGCGTCACGATAAAATCCTATGATGCGGTCGGTTCAGGAAAAGACCAATCTAAAAAGATCGAATTCAATGTGGAATTTGATTTTGACAAGGGCGCAATGACCAATAGGTATATTTATTTCCCTATCGACGATAATGTTAGCCTGCCCGAGGGCGGTATACCGTCAGACGGAACCTGGGGCGATGTCGAGGATACTCACTTCGATGAAGGACATGGAATTTCAGGTAAGTACAGAGTCGACGAGATAGATGGAAAGAAGTATCTTTTTATTGAGTTTGACGAGCGATATCAACATAAAAATGAGAAGGACGCTATAAGCGGTAAGGCAAGCTTTGAGGGCAATGTAAAGCGTAAAGATACAGATACAGGTGATAAGACCACTGTTGAGATAGGCGGTCAGACGGTTGAAATAGACGGTTTTACTCCGCTCACTATGTCTGCCATAAAGGACGCAAGCGAAACTGCTGACGGAGTTAGGTGGACTATCACAGTGGACAATCCTGCAAAGAAGCCTCTTGACAGAATCGAGGACGAGCTTTTTAAGGATGCTGTTGACGGAAGCTTCACTGTTTCACCTGAGGGTGCAGGAAGCTATGACGCGTCAAGCGGAAAGTTTGTTTTCAGCGATGGATTCAGCAAAGAAAATGTTACCATAAGCTACACGACCCCATATCCTACAAGCGACCCGAATTTCGTTATGTCAGGTAAGGTGGAAAACAAATCCACCACATATGATAAGGACGGAAATGGAGTAAAAGCAGATAAAACTATTTATTCTGAGTCAAAGAAAGATAAGATCTCAAAAACAGGCAAGAATGTTGACTACGACAATAACGAAGTCACATGGGAAATTGTTGTAAGCAACCCTAGCGGTGCAGACCTCAAGGGCTATCACCTTTATGATGAAGCATTCCCTGATGCAAAGCAAGGAAGCTTTGCACTTAAAGCTGATGATGGTTCAGATGTAAAGTACACACTTAATGGAAACACGCTTACGTTTGACGATAAAACAACAGCGTCAAAAATTACTATCGAGTATGTGACAGCTATCGATCCTGACAAGGCGGAAACTACAAATACAGTTAAAATGCAAAGACCTGATAAAAGCCAACCATGGTCTGATATCACATCAAGTGAAACTGTTTATAATAGGTATCAGATATCAAAAAGTGGTTGGATAGATAATAACACGTTAGGTATACTCAAATGGGAAGTAACTGTTAAATGTAATGACAAAAATTCTACCCTTAAAGGCAAGACAATAACTGATAATATGCTTAAAGCAGGACAGATTGTCAGCATAAAGGTTGGAAATGATACCTTTGATGCAACAGTTGCAAGTGACGGTGAGCTTGTTTTGCCTGACAGAATAGGTGACAATAACGAGGTAGTTATTTCCTATGAAACAAAGGTTGCCGACTATGATCTTGGCGACCCTGACAGCAATGGAAATTATGCAGTGAAAAATACTGCAGGTATTGACGGATTCCATTCTGACAAGACAGTTTATTATAAGCCTGTAAACGAGAAGTCAAAAACAGTTCTTGACATTTCTCAGGACGGAAGCAGTGTTACATATAAGTGGCTGGTAGAGGTCAAGCAGACAAACGGTTCCTTTAGGGGCAAGACTATAAGCGATATAATGAACGCTACGTCAAATGATGGCAAGTCAATAAAGAGCGTTCTTGACACTGATTCCATTATCATGTATGTTCAGAGAAATGGAACAGGAAGCTATGAACCGCTTGACAGTTCAAATTACACTGTAGTACCTAATGACGACAACACTTCGTTTGAGATAAAGTTCAATGATAGTGAAGAATTTGACAATATAAACCTTGTGCAGATAAAGTATAGCAGTACCATAGATGTAACAGGTCTTGACGAAGGTACTATTATAAATGTAAATAACAAGGCTACTTATAAAGGTGAAACATTCGAGCCTAGTGCAGATAAGACTAAGTTTACTATAGGCGACAGCTCCAAAGCGCCTTATGAAAAGTATGACGCTGCAAGCAGTGTAGCAGGCGACACAGTGCATGATCTTAGCAGCCTGCCTGTTGTTACTGTAAATGGTGTTGAGTATTACAGGTTTGATTGGCGGCTTGATATCAACAAGGACGGCACTTATAAGCGTAACGATAATGTCGAGATCGTGGACACGCTTCCGGCGGGAATGATATTCTACGAGAACAAGGATTATCTCAAGTATTCATTTGGAAATAGTTCTGATAAGTATGATTTTGCACAAACAAATCAGTTTGAATATTTCTATGATAAGACAGCCAATACAGTAACTTTCAAGACTGCATGGAATCAGCAGGACGCTTGGACAGCTTACTACAGTACACTTGTAAAGGTCGATGATGTTAAGAATGGTGTTTACAAGAATGGTACTGCAGCGTTCAAAAACACAGTTCAGGATAAAGCTGGAAAATATCCGGAGAGAAGCCAGACTCAGACAGTTAAGGAAAAGAACTTGAAGAAAACTTCTTCTCCGAAGTCCACCGGCTGTGAGATAACTTATACCATTGATGTTAACCCTAAAAAGCTCAAATGCTCAACAAACGGAATGATAACTCTCAACGATGTTATCAAGTGCGGAGGCACGGCTGTAGTTAAGACAAAGGACGCTCAGGGTAACATTCAGACAAAAACGGTAAGCATAAATGGCAATTCCGCTGTTGATATGGATCTGAAGTCTATCAAGGTATTTGACGCAGATACGGGTGCAGAGCTTGCTGTGAGTGATTACAGTTATGTGATATCAGATCCGGAGGCAGTTGACAGCACAGTTTCTTGCAGTGCAGATGTTATTACCAACGAAAAGGGCAAGTTTATCGCTAACTTTATTCCAAGTGAAAGTATTGTTGGCGCTAAGGGTACTATTGATCTAACTTTGCCTGAAGGCTACGAAAACGGAAATATAAAGAGTTACTATGTGGCTTATGGCTATATGGACGGCAACAGCTTCAAAGAAGTAAAAGCCTTTGCCAACAAGAGAAGCGAGTGGTCAGATTTTGGCTCAAGCATATCCGTCCCTGTGGAAGAGGTTTCTTCTGAGAAGGCGGGCGGTGTTTTCAGAGTCGAATATGAATACAGGGATGGCAGCGGCTTTTCAAACACTGAAGTCAGCAATGAAAAAATGCTTTCGGCGGTAAAGTGTTCCGCACTGACAGCGAAGACACGAGATTTTGTAAAGAAACTTGAAATAAACGTTCCAGATCAGCGTCACCTGAAATTAGTTTACGTTTATACAGGAAGTCCTGCAAATGATGAGGACGCTGAGAACGATGGCTATAAAGTCCATGTGTTCAATAATATATCATTTGACACAAACGGCTCTGCTGTAAATGACAGTGAAGATAATGATTCCGAGTTTGAGTTGATAAATCAGTCAAAGGCGTCATCAACAACTGTTGAGCCATTTAAGATTATAAAGGTAGACAGCGGAGACTATAGTATTATGCTTAAGGCTTCTTTTGAGATCTACAGATACACTAAGCTGGAAAATGGCACATACGATTGGCTCCCGGCAGTAGATTTCAAAGAAAATGCTGCGAAGGACAGAAGATCAGTTATCTGGGGAAATTCGGCGCAGGATAAGGCGCAGACATTCAATGTAAATTCTGACGGGTCATACAACCTTGACCTTGAACCTGCCGCAGGCATCGGAAATACTGAGGGCCATCTTTATAAGCTTATAGAAAAGCAAAGTCCAGAGGGTTATCTTCTTGACGAAACTCCTATATATTTTGCTTTTAAAGTGCGTCCGGCTGTAGTTCCAAGTGAAGTCGGTGAGGACGGATATCAGTTCGTGAAGAACGGAGATATGTTCAGAGTAACAAATCTGCTAAAAGAGTTTAAGATAACTGCAAGCAAGGTTTGGAGCGATGGAAACGGCAATCACTCGGCAGAGAGCGTAAAGTTCCTTCTTGGCTCGTCTACAACTAAGGTTTTAAGCGGTGTTCCAGATGATATTCAGTGGGGCAGTGCTGAGGTAACTCTTAACGAAGCTAACAATTGGAAACATGAGTGGACAAAGCTTCCTGGATATACGAAGGTCGGCAATGATTACAAGCAGCTTTACTACTATATCAAAGAGATCGATCTTGCAACAGGATATGAGGCTGTATACAGTGCAACGGCAATGAGCAAAAACACTGATGTTACAGTTACGAACGTCAAGGGACTTAACATTACGAAGGAATGGCGTGATGAGCTTGGAAACAAGCTTGCTGACAGCGAGCTTCCTGCTGGTATCGACAAGATCGAGGCAGATGTTTATGAGTCCTCTGTTGCACCAAATTCAACTTCAAGAGTGAATGGAGATAACGGAATACCAACAGATTGCAAACTTATAAAAACTGTTTCTCTGGAAAAGTCTAAGAATTGGACGGTAACTCTTGACGGTCTTGACAAGGACAAGTATTACTATGTTCTTGAAAAGAATATACCTGACGGCTTTGGCGTTACATATACTTATTCAAATAACGGCAGTGCCACGGGCTTTGATACGATCGTCAATACCAAGAACCCGCAGAAGGTAGAAAATATGGACGTTCGCCTGCAAAAGGCATGGTCTGACGGCGATAGCAATACCCATACCAATGATAAGGTAACGTTCAATATCTATAGGTCAACAAATAAGGCTGACGTGCCTGAAAAATATAACAAGTTTACAGGCACAATGGATAAGGGACAGAATGTTAAATTCAGGATCCTTACAAGCAATGGTGCAGAAATGGCTCAGAACGGAAGCTTTGCCTCTGAGTATACCATGTATGGCTCGGCTAAGTTCAGCTTCACCCTTAATAACGCATGGCTCGAAAGGGGCGATATGAAATATTCCGGAGTAAGGCTTATCAATTCGTCTGGCGATGTTCTTGCTGAGTTCTACAGAGATCGGGATGTTTGGGACGGTGACAAAAATCAGAGTGTTGCGTCATGGAGCGCTTCAAGTAAGTATATAAGTGTGTCAGTTGCTGATCTTTATAATTCCAGCAAGTTCACAGTTGACCTTAGCGATATTACTTCCGATGTTACAGTTGAGCTTACAGCAAAGGTCAATGATGATAGCAGTTGCTCTTATGAGGTGACAGCTAATGAACTTGGCACACCTGAGAAGACGAACGTTACACCTGTTCCTAATAAAGATGCGATACCTAGCGGTGAAGTATTCTTGTGGAAGCAGATAACGCTCACGGCTGATAACAACTGGTCAAATGCCGTTTCTCTCGAAAAAAATGACATCAAGGGTAATAAGTATTACTATTGGTTTGAGGAGACAGACGTGAACGGTCAGCCGATAAGCACATCGTCATACAAAGCTTACTACAGATACAATGGCTCAGAAAATGAGAATTGCATTGATATGACAAAGAACGGTGATCAGTATGTTCAGGTCTATAACAACTCTGAGGAAACTTTGGGAGAGCTGCCTGAAACAGGCGGCATGGGTGTTATCCCATTCGTGGCAGCAGGCGGAACAGTCACTGTTGCTGCAACATTACTTTTAGTTACAAAGCGTCGCAAAAAAACGCTGTAAATAAACCAATATGAAAGGATAATTAATTATGAAGATGAAGAAATTCGCAGCTCTTGCTGCCGCAACCGTTATGTCAGTTTCAGCTATTGCTGCAACATCAGCATTCGGAGTATTTGCTACTACTGATGCTGGCGTTAATAACATTGTTATCAAGGATTCTGATACAAACAGAGTATATAAGGCTTATCAGATCTTTGACCAGGCATCTGCAACAAATACTATCAAGTGGGGCAAAGGCATTAATGGCGATGCTCTGCTTACCAGCCTGAAAACTTCTGGCCTTAGCACTTATATGTCACAGTTTGACAGTGCCGAGAGCGCAGCAGACGTTGCAAAGATAATCTCAGACGCAGATCATTGGACAAAGGAAGATACTGCCAAGTTTGCAAAAGTCGCTTCTGGCTGCATCATCGACAACAAGTCTGTAACCGCCTATGAAGATAACGGTGAGTACACTATTCCACTTCCAAATGCTGGCTATTATCTCGTTGTCGATGCAACAGAAAATAATGGTGTTGATAAGGCTAACTCAGCTCTTATCCTTAACGTTTCAGGCACAACAGACGTTACTCCAAAGAGGACAAAGCCAACACTTACAAAGCAGATCAAGCATAATGAGAATAACACATGGGGCGATGTTGGTGACAACGCAATTGGTGACGATGTAGAGTTCAAGATCACAACAACTATACCAAGCGATGTATCAGCTTATGACAAGTATACATACACAGTTCGTGACCAGCTCAGCGAGGGTCTTACATTCAATAATAACCTTACTTACAAATACTATGACGCTAGCGGCAATGAGATCACTCCTGTTACAGTAGGTCCTAACACAACTGTAGGTGTTGATGATCCAAGCACTGCTGATTTCAAAGAGACATTCTATGTTACTTTCGATATCAAGGAGCTTCTGAAAAAATATCCAAATGTTGATAAGATCGAAACTCTCTATTCTGCTAAACTCAACGAGAACGCTAACGTTGTAACAGGTACACTTCCTAATTCAAAAGACAATAACCCTAACACAGCTTATCTGACATATTCAAACAATCCTCAGGACACAACAGGTAAGGAGAAAGGTGAAACACCTAAGGTTACAGTTTATGACTGGACATTCTCACTTGTTGGTAACAAGGTAAACGAAAATGGCGAGCCTCTTGCAGGTGCTGCATTCCAGCTTAGGGATAAACACGGCGATGCTATTAGACTTGTCAAGATAGAAGACAATGTTTACAGACTTGAGATTGGCGATGAGGCAGGCTCTGTAGATACTATCTGGACAGACGCAACAGGTAAGTTCACTATCAAGGGCATTGATGATCAGACAACTTACAAGCTTGTTGAGACAGAAGCTCCTGCTCAGTATAACAGAGCTGATCCATATGAGTTCAAGTTTGACACAACATATGATCCTGCTAATACGCTTCAGTCCATTCGTATGCTCGACGGCACTGATTCAGGCACAAGCGGTTCAACAGTTAAGATCATAAACCAGAAGGGCGGCTCACTTCCAACAACTGGCGGTATCGGTACTCAGATCTTCTACGGTGTAGGCGGAGCTATCGTACTGGGCGCAGGTGTGCTTCTCATTGCTAAGAAGAGAGCTAAGAACGACTAATTTTTGAATTTATTTTTACCTTTGTCCTGCCGATCTCGGTCGGCAGGCATCAGGGAGGACTCCATGAGGAAGAAAAGCGGTAAATCAACTACAATTTTATTGGTCTTGTTATTGCTTGTGGGGCTCTCCGTGATGTTATATCCAACAATAAGCGATTGGTGGAATTCAAAAACGCAAAGCCGTGCAGTGGCGACTTATCAGAAAGCGGCAAATGACCTTTCTGACAAGGAGAATGAAGAGATACTCAGCCGTGCCAGAAAATATAATGAAGAGATAGCAAAGCTTGCCCGACCTTTTGTGGATTATGATCAGGTCAAGGGCTATGAAGATATCCTGGATATCACGGGGACGGGTGTTATGGGCTATATTTCCATTCCGACTATAAGGGTGGAGTTGCCTATTTATCATGGCACAAGTGACGGCGTGTTAAATGTCGCTGTGGGACATCTGCAGGGTTCAAGCCTTCCTGTTGGCGGAGCGGACACTCATTCGGTCATTTCAGCACATAGAGGTCTGCCGTCGGCAAAGCTTTTCAGCGACCTTGATAAGCTTGCAGAGGGCGATGAGTTCACTATAACAGTGTTGAAAGAGGTCTATACATATGAGGTCGAGGCTGTTTATATAGTTCTGCCTAATGAAATGGATAAGCTGAACATTATTCCGGGTGAGGATCATGTTACATTGACTACCTGCACACCATACGGAGTCAATTCTCACAGGCTTCTTGTTCGTGCAAAGAGAGTTGAAACTGCGGACGATACAAAGAGTGTTTCAAAAATAACGGCAGACGCTGTTCAGCTCGATTCTCTTGTGGTCGTGCCTTTTGTAGCAATACCATTGTTTGTGGTACTGCTTGTGTGGTGGTTTGTGGATTCAAAACGCAAAAAAATCTCTCATGATGAGCTTGTGGCAATGCTAGATAAGCCAGAGAGTGACGATAATGTTGAAAATCTACCTGATAAGGAGAGTAGCAAAGATGAAACTTAAATTTTCTCAGCTTGCAAAGGCTGTTTTGTGTACGGCGGCAATGGCTGTTTCAGCCTTGGGAAGTATGACGATCTCAGCTTCTGCAGCGGATAATATCAATGTGGATATAGTGTGCAAAAATGATACAACGACTGTTAGTAATGCCGAGTGGAGTATATATAAGGTCGGTGAGCGTAAGGAAGCTGACTTTGTCCTTACCGGCGAGTTCAGCGATTATCCTATAGATATGTCTGATTTTACTGACGCTTCAAAAATGCAGGCTGTCGCTGATACGCTCGACAACTACGCAAAAACCGATGGCATAACACCGGTTTCAACAGGCAAGACGGACGCAAACGGTGAAGTAAAGCTTTCTGCTGATTCTGTGGGTCTGTATCTTGTTTCAGGCAAGAGTTTTGAAAACACAACAGCTAAGTTTACACCTTCTCCGTCACTTATCGAGATAGATAAGGATATCGTGGCTGAGGGTCAGATAACAGTTTACACCAAGTTCACATACGAAGAGATCCCAGCAGGGGACAGTGATTATGGTGTAAGAAAGTCGTGGATAGTTCCTGATGGTCAGGAAAAGCTCATACCTGATAATATCAAGGTGGAGATATATCGTGATGGCAAGCTTTTCGATACTGTTACTCTTAACGCTGACAACAATTGGGAGTATTTTTGGAAAGACAATTCTGCGGCTGAGTGGACAGTTAAGGAGATAGATATTCCTGCCAACTACACAGTTGTTACCAAAAACAATGACAAGCTGTTTCTTATAGAGAACACATATAAGTCAGACAGTTCGAGTAATACAGATAGTAGTTCAAGCACACCTGACAGCAGTTCGTCAGGCTCTGATTCATCAAGCTCAACGCCTGACAATATACCACAGACTGGTTCGCTCAACTGGCCGGTGCCTGTACTTATAGGCGGTGGAGTTATCCTTATCGTGGCAGGCTGGAGAGTAAGCAAAAAAGAGAAATAAAGGCGAAACCACATAGGCTCGCCTTTACAACAGGAGAAAAATAGTGACTAAAAAAAAGCTAGGACTTTTGTTGATAATAATGGGGATAATGCTGATAGCGGCGGCATTATCCCTTAATTATTACAACTATTTTCATGAAAAGCAAAGTAATAAAAGGATGGAGGCTGTGCTGAGTGACCTGAAAACGCAGATCTCAGACAGTGCAGAGGATAGCGACAGCAGTTCACCCTTTGACATTTTTGACGATAGTCGATCCACGGACAGCGAGATAGATGACCCGGATAAGGATATCGTGCTTGACGGCAACTCTTATATAGGTTTGATTTCATTCCCGACACTGGGGCAGGAGTTTCCTGTGACTCGTGGCTGGAGCTATGCTGCAATGAATACTGCAGCTTGTCAGTACAGCGGCAGACGTGTAGACAATGATCTTATAATCTGCGCTCACAATTACACAGGCTTTTTTGATAAGCTGGATAAGCTCAGCTCAGGTGATGAGGTCATTTTCACCGATGTTTATGGCAGAGAATTTAACTATACTGTCACAAACAGCGAACTGCTGAGCGGCTGGGATTCGCCATCGCTCATAAAAGGTGGTGGCAGTGACTGGGATCTGACCTTGTTCACCTGCACATGGAGCGGTTACAGCAGAGTGACTGTAAGACTTGTTTATTCATAAATACATCAAAAACGCACAGAGTTTTACACCCTGTGCGTTTTATATTCCTGCGGCATGTCTTATTTTTTTTATATCAAAAGTTTTTAGTTTGTCATCGTATATGCAGTGTCGTCTTGACTTCCTTGGGTGGCGGCGTGTATAGTCAATGGCTTCTACAAGGTCATTTGTTTGAAAAACTGGACGTTTCATTGCTTTGTTGTATACTGTGTATCTCATAAAAATACCTCCCAAATAATTCTTATAATTAATTATAACATTAATTGGTACGTTGGTCAATAGCAATATTGTACAAATTTAACCTATTAATCAGATATACATAAATTAAAACAGAAATCGACTTGTTTAAGAACACTTCACGACATAAGTCGACATAATTCTACTTATAAAAATTATAGTAATAGTGGGATATTGTGCAAAAATGAGAATGGTTGGTCAATTTGACGAACGATAAAGTTATAAATTTGTTTTGACAGCGAAAGTTGTAACACAGTTTTCATTGATTGATAATTAATTGAACATTCAAATATGGTATAATACCCTAAAGAATCGGAGAGGAGCGAGGAGTTATGGATAGCTTTGTGCGAAAATATGGAAGATATGTACCCTTTGCTTTAACTATTATCATAATATTTTGCTGTGCTCTTTTTCTGAAAGACCATGAGTTTTCTGAGATACTCAGTTATTGCCCGGACAATTTGTGGCTTGCCGCATTTGTTATATTGGGATTTTATGGATTGAAGTCTTTGTCGGTGGTATTCCCGCTTGCGGCTATTTTTGTGTGCGTGGGTGCAATATATCCGTTCTGGGTGGGCATTTTGTTGAATGTAATAGGACTATCGGTGTGTTTTACTGTTCCTTATCTTGTGGGAAGAATATCTGGTGGCGATATCATGCGTGTTATTGAGATGAAATATCCTAAGGCACGAAAGCTTGTAAATTATGGGCATGACAATAATCTGTTCGCCTCCTACATTTCAAGGGCTGTGGTAGTTGTGCCGGGCGACCTTGTTTCAATGATACACGGCGCACTGCGAATGCCTTACAGACCATATCTTCTTGGCTCGATAATGGGAGTGATGCCTGAAATGCTTGTGCAGACATATATTGGAGCACAGTTGAAGCATTTGACAATAAAATCAGTGCTTGTGATGATAGCACTCATAGCCGCAACGCTGGCTTTTTCGCTGATACTTAATAAAAAGGTCAGCAGGAGCGGCAAGCAGATGGACAAGGAAGATTTTTGATATATGTACAAAAAAGCGGACTGATAACAACAGCCCGCTTTTTTTATTATTTGTCAAAGCTAGGATTGAAAGCGTAGAAATTTTTGCTGTCAAGCATATCCTGAATAAGTCTTAGTCCTTCGCCGAAGCGCTGATAGTGGACTATCTCACGTTCACGAAGAAACTTGATAGGGTCACGGACATCGGGATCGTCAGCAAGCCTGAGAATGTTGTCGTAGGTCAGGCGGGCTTTTTGCTCAGCAGCAAGGTCTTCGTGTATATCAGCAATAGCGTCACCGGTACTTTGGAAGGTTTCCGCAGAAAATGGTACACCAGAGGCGGCTATAGGGTAAACGCCTGTAGTGTGGTCAACAAAATAGGTGTCAAAACCACTGTCTTTTATCTCCTTGAGGGAGAGGTCACGGGTCAGCTGATAGATAATAGTGCCGATCATTTCGATGTGGGCAAGTTCTTCTGTGCCGATATCGTTGAGTATTGCCTGCACCTCACGACATGGGGCTGAGTAACGCTGATTGAGATAACGAAGCGCTGCACCAAGCTCGCCGTCAGGGCCACCAGACTTCAAAAAGTTATACCCACTCTAAAACCGCCTAAATACGCCGCTTCAGCACAGGTAATACATCTCAATGCTTGACGTTTTGCGGTCAAAGACAACTTTGTCAACAATAGTGCGTAAAGCGTTGTTCTTTTCCATAGGTGTGGCATTAGGCGAGGTTATGACCTTGAGGACTTCCTGCGCCCTGACTTTCAGATCAGGCAGGCGGTCGGCTGTGGGCTGTGGCTTGGGCGGCTTTGCTTGGCGGAGCTTGCTTTCCAGCTCTGCAATGCTGGCGAGGACTTCCGACTTGTTGCGTTTGTATTCCTCCAGCGTGTCAATGCCGTCTGCATATGCCGCCTTCACTCGTTCGAGCTTCATTCGCTCTCGTTCAAGCTGTGTCTCAAACTTGGACGTGTCTTTCTTCGGCTTGACAGGGGATTGGTCAACAAGCTTGTAATCGGTCGCTATGCCGTCCACAAGCCCCTGTATGTCCTCTATGACCGCCTTATCTATTTTGCCTATAGTGATAGCATGGGACTCCTTACACCGCCCGTGAGCGTACTGATAGCATTGCAGAGTGCCGCTTTTGACCGACCCCATTGTGAGGTTTGAGCCACAGGAACTGCATTTAAGTAAGCCTCTGAGCATATACTCGTGCTTGGTGGAGCCGCTGCGTTCGTATGGTCTGCGAGTCTTTGCGGCTTTCTGCTGAGCCTTTTCAAAAATCTCCTTGTCGATAATGGCAGGGTGGTGAGCTTGCGTTACAACAACGTTCTCGGCTACGGCAGAGCGGTAGTGACCCTTTGAGCCACCTCCTCCGGGCGTCCAACGCTGCATACCGATATAGACTGGATTTCTGATGATGTAAGCGATAGTGCGGGTCTCAAAATCATTGCCATGCAGGGTGCGTATGCCCTCAGCGTTCAGCTCACGGGCGATATTGAGGTAGCCCATATCTTGGTTGACGTACATATCGAAAATGCGGCGGACGATCTCAGCCCCTTGCTCATTGACCACAAATTCGCCGTTCTTCATATCATAGCCCAGCGGAGGACCTGAAACTTTTAGACCTCGCCCGAACTTTTCCGTCATACCACGCTTGACTTCTTCGGCAAGGTTAATGCTGTAATACTCGTCCATTGCCTCGATCATTGCCTCGATAAGCACGGACATTTTGTCGTCACCGACATTCTCGGAGATAGAAATGACGTCGATACCAAGTTTTCGGAGCATTGATTTATAGACGATACTGTCCTCACGATTGCGGGCGAAACGGCTGAATTTCCACAGCAGGATTGCGTCAAAGGGTTTTGGCTTGAGCTTTGCTGTGCCGATCATCTGGTTAAAGCCCTGCCGCTTGGCGGTGGAACGTCCCGAAATGCCGTCATCGTGGAAGATAAATTCTTTCGGCACGATATAGCCGTTTTTCTTAGCGTATTCACGAATGAGCTTGACCTGGCTGTCAGGGGACAGCTCTGTTTGCTCTTCGGTGGAAACACGAACGTAAGCCGCTGCGATCTTCATTGATTTTTCCTCCTATTTTCTTGACATATTTAATAATATGCAGTATAATAAAAGGGCAGAATAAGCCCTTTTGTGGTGATTGGGTTTTGTTCATTTTGAGCTGATATTGGTAGTATCCGCTCTGCTCGCCTCTGAGTGTTGGTAGCACTTGGGGGCGAGATTTTTTTTGTCATGTCAGTATTTACAATACTTGCAGGGGATTTTATTTTAACACTCTGCCCTGAGCGTCAGTGAAGTTTCCCTGAAACAAATTTATCATATCAACTATTGCTCCAATAAAGAAACCTCCGAAAGTAAAGAAGTACAGCAAACCTGTGCCAGCTTTGCCTACATAAAATCTGTTCAAACCGCCCAAGCCTAAAAAGGTCAGCAGGCAAAGTATTTCAGCTGTGCTTTTGCTCTTAGGGCTTACCTGCTCAACAGGAGCTTGCGGTGCGACCTGCTGGACGTTTGTAACGTATGTGATGTGCTGAACGATATTGCTGTTATGCTCAACGTGGTTATCAATTTTCTGTGGCTGCGGCAGTTCGTGACCGCAATATTCACATACTGCTACGCCTGGTGCGTTTTCACCTTTACAATTTGGACAAGTCATAATTTTTCCTCCCTATAAATCGACATTTGTAAACAATTTATGAAATCATTTACATTGTCTTAAATTGGTGATATAATGTATTTGTAATCGTGCAGGAGAAAATTCTGTGTGTTATCCCTGTCAGTATTTGCGGTACTGACGGGGATTTTTTTTATTTATAAGGATTTTATAACCGTTTTTACAATGCCGAGTATTCTTATGCGGTCTCTTTCTGCACCGACAAACTCTCTTGGCTGATATTCGGGATTGAATGATACAAGGGTTATCTTGTCATCAGAATACTTGATTTTCTTCACGACGCCGTTTTCACCGTCGATAAGGACAACAACTACCTGTCCGTCCTCAGCCCAGTCCTGCCTTAATACTTGTATCTTGTCGCCGTTCTCTATCTTCGGATACATACTGTCCCCCGAAACGACAATGCACATTGTATTCTTAGCTTCTTCCTCGTTGACGATATAAAGCGGCATATAGCCCACAATATAATCGTCAGCATAAGCACCAAACCCAGCCGACACGCTCTCATATATAGGTATTATATGTACGTTGTCTTGCGGGAGTATGGTTGCGTTAGAGTCTATAATATGAGAAGAATGTTTAGGACTAGGATCATTAGTTTTTAATGCAAGATATTCAGGATTAACATTCAACTCAATAGCGATTGATTCAAGAACAGGTAATTTTATTCTGAGAATTTTTCCTGCCTCATATCTTTGGATAGTTGATTTATTCAATCCAAGACGGATACCAAGTTCTTCTTGTGTAAGTCCTTTTTCTTCTCTTGCAGCTTTTATTCTATTTCCAATTTCTATGGTATTCAAATCTTGCTCACCTGCTTTCGTTATAATGATTATATCACATTAAATTGCATAATGCAATAGCTTTTTTGAAAAAAATAAAAAAATGTTGCAAAATGCTATTGACAAGTGAAAAGTTATGTGCTATTATGATAATGCAGTAAGTTGCATAATGCAACAAGAAAGGAGGCTGGCATATGGTAAACACGAACAAGATCAAGGGTAGAATGAAGGAGCTTGAACTGACCCAAGCTGACGTTGCACATTGTTTAAACATAGCTCAACCTACAGCTAATCAGAAAATAAACAATGTTCGTCCGTTTGACTTGGACGAGGCTGAGAAACTGTCACACTTGCTCCACATTGATGCTGGAGAGTTCGGCAAATATTTTTTTACTCAGTGAGTTGCATAATGCAACAAGTGATTAAAGAGGGGGTGAAAATACGGAAACGTTATGTATCATTGTTACGAGTGTACTCACGAATATCTTGTTTGACCTTTATGTAACGTTTAAGAAGAGAAGAAAAGCACGTTTCGTTAACAAACATACAGGCAAGAGAAGCTAACATAAATGGTCTGAAATCTTTTACGAATATGTAAACAAGCATAATCGAAGTCATTATAAACATGTCAGCGGCTGAGCCTAAAATAACAATATCAGACATTGAGAGGCCGCTTTTTCTTTTTAAGATTTTACTAAGTTTTATGTTTGAGATTGCATTCTTGATAACATCATATATGAACGCAGAAATAAGAGAAATGAATATTGCATTTAACATATGGAAAATCCTTTCGTATGATTTTCTACATTATACCACACAAAGTTAGATTTTTCAAGGAGGTACAAAATTGAAACACTACAAAATTAAGCTGACAGACACGTTCAGTGGCGTAAGGCTGGTAACAGTCACGGCAAAGACGGCAGGCGAGGCTATGGACCTTGTTGACCGCTCAGAGGGCGAGAACATCGCCGTTATCGAGGAGCTTGTCTAGCATAGTACAACCCCGATATCCAATAGAATTGAGTAGGAGGTGATAAAAATGCCGAAATATCCGCCTTTAAAGGTCATAAGGCACGTTTCGTTCGATGGTGGCAAAAGCTATAAGCTTTGGGACGATTGCACGGAGCAGGAGCGGCAGGCGGCTGCGGACAGTATCGGTCGCAAGCTTGCAGGAGCTTTGCAGGATATGGTCGGGCGTGACCCGTCGCTCTGGGATAAACTTTGTGAAACGGCAAGAACTGAGCACCCTGAGTGGATAGCTTAAAACACAGGACGTTAAAATGAAAGGACGTGAGAAAATGAACAACCTGATAGCAACGCTGGAGATCATCAGATATGTGTCAGCCATAGCACTGTGTGTGGCGCTGGTTGAACTGGTGATCTATGGGCTGTATCGAAACATAAAAGAAACCGCCGAAGACACAGTTCGTGAGGAACTGGAGCAGGCAGTGAGAGAAGCAGGCAGACCCGTGGTCAAGGTCGAAGTTGAAATGAAAGGAAAGTGGTAAAATGGCGTTGATACTGCTGATAACAATAGCCGTGCTTGCAGTGATAGATGTAGTGATGTACATATTACTTGGCGCCATTGAAAAGCACTGGGAGAAAAAGTTTAAGGAGAATAAAAATGACGAAAGATGAGATAATTACTGTGGCTAAATGCTGTATAGTAGACAACTGTGTATCATGCCCGCTTGCAGGACATGGCAATTGCATCACTGATTTCATGAATCATATTCTCGAATACATGAAAACTGAGCCTGCACTGTCTGCCAACAGCACAAGCTCAGAGATATTGAAAAATATCAATTCAACACACCTTGATGATAGCACAAAAGAGCAGATTTGTCAAGCATACGAAACTGCTGATGAAGCTTGCTCAAATATACTTACTGTCTATGAGGGAATGTCAGAATGTGAGCAGAGAGCCTTTGATATTGGAGAGGCATACGGAAAAATATTCGACATAAGATGTAAGCTTGATGAACTGAGAGGCGGTGACTGCAATGAACATTAACGCAAAGAAAGCTCAGGACAAGCTGTCGCAGGAACTGTCTGCCGCTAAGCTTGGCAAGTATGCGCAGGCGGTTGCAAAGCCTACTCTTGAGGCCCTCAAAACTTTCTGTGAGCAGAACGAGGAGTTCGCTCAGGCGGTCCTGCAGACGGACAGGACTTTCGCTGAGTGTGCAGAAAACGCTGTTAAGGGTGCAGGGGGAAGTATCTCGGATATCGAGGTCTACCGCAGAGCTGTAAGATTTTACTTCAAGGGTGCGGACGTTCATTTCAATATGACTATCGACCTGGGCGACGGCTTGGGCAGCGAAGAAACAGCAAAACCGCCTGTCAGCCTGTCACTTGACGGCTTGCTTGATTTCTGAGGTGACAGTATGAAAATAGCAAGGAAAGAGGCTCTTATCTACTGCTTTCCTGCGGTGGATAAAGAGCTTATGGATAAGATGAAAGGCAAGGGTGCAAAGAATTATGTGGTGTTCCTCACAAGGGGAGCTGAGCTTTTCGCACGTTGCTTTCACCGATACTCAACGGGTGACCTTGTGGAAAGACAGCGGTATGTGTTTGCCCGTGACGGCTCGGTGAGATACGGCAGTGATAACGGCATTAACTGGTCGGTGCGTAATGACTTCCGTGAGCCTGTCTTTTGCAAGTGCTGTATGGGATATAACTATGATAATTCCTATTCGGTGCTGAACGTCAAAGCCATAGACAAATCGGATATGCGTTATAGTCAACATCAGCATTATCACGGCAATATGCTTATATGCTATCTTCACGCATATTGCAAGCACCCTAATCTTGAGTATCTTATGAAACAAGACTATGACGTAACAAGCGTGAGATACACAGGTTGGTGGGGATATCAGGAAAAGTTCCTGCTCTCTCAGCGTGTGAACTGGAAAAGTAATGACCTGCTGAAAATGCTCGGACTGAACAAGACGGAGTTCAAGACACTCAAAGGCAGCGAACAGCTGTGGGAGCAGTACCTTGACTATCGTGAGGAATATCCAAAACTCAGACCGGAAGATTTACTGAGTATAGCAAAGGTTTTTAAGAACGAACACGGCACTCTTGAACGTCTTGTGAGGATAACAGGTCTTACACCGCAAAGGGTGGCACGATACATACACGAGCAGGAAATGACACCTCTCGATTACAGCGACTATCTGGAGCAGTGCGAAACGCTGGAGTATAACATTCACGATACAATGATAGCGTTGCCACACGATTTCTGGACAATGCACAACAGGCTCACTAAGATCACCAACTATGAGCATGACGAGCTTGTTTTGCAGAACTTCACAAAAAGGCTTGCAGAGCGTGTCTGCCTTGAATTTTCGGCAGACGGCTTGCTTATCAGACAGCCACACAGTTTGAAAGAGATAGAGGACGAGGGCAGGATACTTTCCCATTGTGTGGGCGGATATGCAGAACGCCATGCTATGGGAAAGCTAAGTATAATGTTCCTGCGGAAAGCCTCTGAACCTAACAAGCCTTACTATACTGTTGAAGTGAACCAATACGGCGGTATCGTGCAGTGCAGAGGGTATAGGAACAACGTGGTACAAAACGGTGGTGAGGACAAACCGCAGGAGATAAAGGACTTTGAACAGAAATATCAGCGGTATCTTGACAGGGTGTTCGCTGAGAAACGAAAGGAGCGTAAAACAGCATGAACGAACTATCGGCAGAATATATCAAGGCGGCTGAGCTTGACCGCAAGATAAAGACCTCAGCTCAGCTTGCACAGCAGAGCCTTTACGATATGTGTATGGGCTTTAAGGAAATGAGGGACAGCAGGCTTTACAAGGAGCTTGGGTATTCCGATTTTGGAGATTACTGTGAAAAGGAAACAGGTTTTTCAAAGATGAATGTATACAGGTACATTTCGATCGCTGAAAATCTGCCACAGGATTTCGTAACCTCGAGGTTACAGATCGGAGTTAAAAAGCTGACACTTCTTGCTAAGCTTTCCGATGAAGAGCGAACAGAGCTTGCGGAAAATATCGACCTTGAAAGCACTACTGTCAAGGAGCTCAAAGCAAAAATAGATATTTTGCAGAACGAGCGTGACAGAGCCATGGAGTCAAATGCAGAGGCAAGCCATCAGGTCTTTATAGCAGATAAAAAGGTGCTTGAAATGAAAAATAAGGTAACACAGCTTGAAGCCGAGATAAAGGAGCTTGAGAGCCGTCCTATCGAGGTGGCTGTGGAAACGGACAGCAAAGAGGTGGCAAACCTTAAAGACGCTATGCGGCGTGTTGACCTTGACTGGTCGGAAAAATATTCAAAGCTTGAAGAAGACAGCCTGAAAGACCGCAGAGAGCTTTTGCAGAAAGCTGAGCAGGCTGAAAAGGATAAGCAGGACAAGCTTTCACAACTTCGTGAGGAGCTTGACAGAACTAAGGCGGAGTATGAGAAAAAGCTTGCGGGGAAGACAGAGATAACGTCAACGCAGGACGATAAAGCCATATTCAAGGCTTATCTTTCCACCGCTGTTGACAGCGTAACAAGGCTCGTGGGCTTTGTGAACGAGCATAATGACAGCGACAATTACGGACTTTTCACACAGAAAGCAAGACAGCTTGCGGATATAATCAATTCAAAACTGGAGGTATAAAAAATGAAACTTTATGAGCTTACAAACGATTTTCAGAGGCTTTTTGACAGCCTTGAGGATATGACGGAAAATGCCGAGCTTACGGCAGAGGAAAAGGCAGAGGCTGAAAAGGTGTGGTTTGATACCCTTGAATGCGTTGAGGCTGAGTTTACAGACAAGGCAGAAAACGTTGCAGCTTATGTCAAGGTGCTGAGCAGCGAGGCGAAAATGCTTGAAGCAGAGGAGAAAGCCCTCAAAGCAAGACGTGAGCAGAAGGTCAAGCAGGCAGAGAGCCTTAAAGCTTATCTTATGAACAGTATGCAGAGGGTCAACCTTAACAAAATAGAGGGCGTTATGGCTAAGATAAGCATTACAAAGGGCAGGGAAAGCACCGAGATAACAGACCCGAAAGCCTTTGTGGAGTGGGCAAAGGTCAATGATGACAGCCTGCTGAAATACAAAGATCCTGACATAAGCAAGACGGCTGTCAAGGCGGCTATCGAGGCAGGCAGAGAGATACCATATGCGGCAGTTGTCCGCAGACCGGGACTGACCATAAGATAAGGAGGGAAAGAGAATGGGACTTGCGATACTTGTATTAGGCTTTTCAGGAAGCGGCAAATCTGCTTCCCTGAGAAATTTCAAAGAGGACGAGCTTGCACTTGTGAACGTGAACGGAAAACAGCTTCCGTTCCGCACACAGTTTATTTCAACGATACATACCGACAATTACGGTGAGATAGAACGCTTTATGAAAGCTCAGACGGCAAAGTCCATAGCCGTTGACGATAGTCAGTATCTTATGGTGAACGAGTTTATGCGCCGTGCAAAGGAAACGGGCTATCAGAAGTTCACCGACATTGCAAAGAATTTCTGGGAGCTTGTGAGAAGCGTTGAAATGCTTCCGGAGGACGTTATCGTGTATTTTCTCAATCACCTTGATACAGGCGAGGACGGCAGGCAGAAAGCCAAGACTATCGGCAAACTGCTTGATGAGAAGATAACTGTCGAGGGTATGTTCACAACTGTGCTTAAAACTGTTGTGGTTGACGGCAAGTATCTTTTCGCCACTCAGACGGACGGCACTGACACCTGCAAAAGTCCTATCGGGCTGTTTGACAGTATGTACATAAGCAACGATCTGAAGCTTGTTGATGAAGCGCTTAGGACATACTATCATCTTGCAGACGAACATATCTGCTCAGAGTGCGGAAAGACGATAATGTCAGACGGCAAGCGTACAGTTCAGCAGATAATAGACGGCTCGATGAAGAATTACGGCAAACAGCTTTGTATGAAATGCGTTCTGAAAAGGGTAAAGGCGGCGAAGTCCAATGAAACTGCGAACGTATCAGAATGAGCTGGTGGAGCAGGTAAGGCAGGCTTGGCGTGCAGGGTATAAAGCACCCTGCATAGTCCTGCCCTGCGGTGGAGGAAAGTCCTGCATAGTTGCTGAAATGGCTAGGCGGACGACCTTTAACGGCAAGAGAGTGCTTTTTCTCGTCCACAGACGTGAGCTTGTGGAGCAGATAAAAAAGACGTTTATCCGCTGGGGCGTTGATATGAAACTCTGCGAGGTGGGTATGGTGCAGACTATTACAAGACGGCTTAAAAAGCTTGCCAGACCTGCACTTATCATAACTGACGAAAATCATCACAGCCTTGCTCAGTCCTACAAACGCATATACGAATACTTTTCAGACGTGCCGAGAGTGGGCGTTACAGCGACTCCTGTCCGCCTTAACGGCGACGGGCTTGGTGACGTGAACGACAAGCTTATCATTGGCGTATCCGCAAAATGGCTTATTGACAACAGCTGCCTTGCACCTTATGACTACTACGCCCCTGACGTTGCCGACCTTACAGGACTGCACGTTTCTCACGGTGAATATATGGCGGCGGAGATAGAGAAAGCTATGGTGAAAAATACTGTTTTCGGCGACGTCATAAAGTATTACAAACAGTTAGCAAATGGCAAAAAAGCGGTCTGCTACTGTGCTTCCGTCAGACATTCTCAGCGAACGGCAGAGGTGTTTAATGAAAACGGCATAAAGGCGGCACACATTGACGGCTCTACTCCTAAGAGCGAGCGTGACAGCATTATCTCAGCTTTCCGCAGGGGAGATATAACGGTGCTGTGCAACGTTGACCTTATCTCAGAGGGCTTTGACGTCCCCGACTGCGAGTGTGCCATACTCCTGCGCCCCACCAAGAGCCTTACTCTTTACATTCAGCAGGCTATGAGATGTATGCGGTACAGACCTAACAAAAGAGCCGTCATAATCGACCACGTTGGCAACTATGCAAGGTTTGGTATGCCTGACGATGACAGGGAGTGGAGCTTGGAGAAAAAGCCGAAAACTCAGCATAAAAAGCAGGAGCAGAGCGACAAGGTGAAGCAATGCCCCGAATGTTTCTATACCTTCTCTGCTCCTCCTGCGGGGGTGAAAGTATGCTGTCCTCATTGCGGATATGAGTTTCCCACAGCCGAGAGAAAGCTTGAAACTGACAGCAGCGTTGGGCTTGTAAAGGTGGAGGGATTTAAGCTTGACTTTTCAAGTCCTGCCGATTGTCATACCTATCCCGAACTTTTGCAGTATGCGAAAAGTCACGGCTACAAATCAGGCTGGGCGTATTATCAGGCAAGGCAAAGGGGGCTTATAGGTTGACGGAAGAACATAGGATACAAAACGAGATACGCTGTGCGGTATCGCCCTACTGCACTGTCTTTCGTGTGAACGTGGGCGAGAGCAGGACAGTTGACGGCAGATATTTCACCACAGGAGTGCCGAAAGGTTTTTCAGACCTGTTCGGCGTAAGGCATAAGGACGGCAGAGCTGTCTTTATCGAAGTCAAAACAAAGTCGGGACGAGTTCGTCCCGAGCAGAAGAATTTTATAACAAAAATGCGTGAGTGCGGAGCATTGGCAGGCATATGCCGCTCGGCAGAGGACGCAGTAAATTTACTAACGGAGGAATAAAAAAATGGGATTTAAGTCAAATCAATCAGAAGCATTTCAGAACGGATTAAAGCCTGAGGGCGATTACGAGTGCATCATAACCGCTATCGAGGAACGCACAACAAAGAAAGGCTCGGTGGGCCTTAACTTCACTCTCGTCATCAGAAATGACGTGCAGGGACAGAAATACGGCAACTCCTGCCTGTTTCACACCATATGGAAAAAGCACGAGCCTAACGAGAACGATATGCAGGTGGAGGGCTACAACTTTGCTCAGCTTATGGCAATGGGCAAGGCGGCTAAGCTTCCTGACGGCAAGGAGTATGACAGCCTTAAAGCATACTGCACCGACCTGCTGAACAAGTGCATAAGGGTAGATCTCACGCACGAGGAATGGAACGGCAAGGAGCGGGAATGCATTGATTTTGTCAACCCTACAAAGTATCCTGAATGCAAGCATAAGTTCAAATCCTCTGCACCGAAGGCGGACAGCTTTGCGACTAAGCAGACGGGCTTTGCAACGCCTAAGACAAATACGCAGGCTGACAGCGCCATAGGCTCGCTTGAAGATTTTGAGGACGTGCTTACAGATGACGGCGTGCCGTTCTGATTTCTGAGAAAAGCGAAAAGTCATAGTGCTTTTGCATAAAAACGCAGATGATATTTTGTGCAAACAAATGATTTATATTTTAATTTGGCAACATTTCTGCAATTGTTGCATTTTTAATGCAACTTTTTGGGTGTTTTTCGGGGATAAGTGAAAGGCTTTGACTTTTCAAAATTTATGTTAGGAGTTGGATATATGTACGAACAAATACCGCAGGAGCTTAAAACCCTGCCAAACTGGATATGCTGGGACGCTGTGCCTGATGAAAAGAGAGGGAAGATAAAGAAAGTGCCGATAAACGCACTTACAGGCGGAGGGGCTATGTCAAATAACCCCTCTACTTGGTGCGATTTCGATACGGCTGTGAGAGCCTCGGAAAAACATTCGGGCATAGGATTTATGTTCGGCGGCTGTCCGTATTTCGGTGTTGACATTGACGGCAAAGAGGAGGAGCTTGAGGCATACCAAAGGGGAGAGAACGGCAACATCATATCTGAATTTATCTCCACCCTGCAAAGCTATACTGAGATATCTCAATCGGGCAAGGGCATACATATCATATGCAGAGGAACGCTCCCAAAGCGTGGCAGACGTAAAGGCTCAGTTGAGATGTATGAGGACGGCAGATTTTTCGTTATGACGGGCAACTCCTGCTCAGAATATGATGGCATCGCAGAGTGTTCCGACAGCATAAAGCCATTGCACGAAAAGTACATAGGAGGCGGTCACGAGCCTGTGGCAAAGGCTGTTCCTGCTGTCAGACTTGACACCGCAGACCAGATAATCAAAGCGGCGGCAGGTGCAAAGAACGGCGGAAAGTTCGTGTCGCTCTACAGCGGAAGAACCGCAGGATATGCTTCGCAGAGTGAAGCTGATATGGCGTTCTGCTCAATGCTTGCCTTCTGGACAGGCTGTGACGCAGAGAAAATGGATATGATATTTCGCTCCTCTGGTCTTATGCGTGAAAAGTGGGACAGGGCGCAAAGCGGTTCGACCTACGGCGCACTCACGATCCAGAAAGCCATTGCAGATTGTGACAAGACCTATTCGCCAAAGTTCGCAGGAGGATTTTCTCTCAACTTCAAGTCGCCCTCTGAGCCGATTTCTGTGGGCGCTGTGGAGCAGGAAGAAACCAAGCCAAGACTTTATTCATTTGACGATACGGGCAACGCAGAACGCTTTGTTGACCTTTTTGGCGAGCAGGTGAGATACTGCTATACCGACAAACGCTGGCTTTGGTATGACGGCAGAAAGTGGTGTACCGATATGACAGGCACAGTTAAACGTCTTGCTGATAAGGCTGTGGCTTGTATGGCGGCAGAGGCAAAGGTGTACGCTCAGCTTGACGCAGACGAGGGAACGGATATGGCAAAAGCTTTTGAAAAGCATATGAAGTCCTGCCGTTCTAACAAATCAAAGAACGCAATGCTAAGCGAGGTCATGCACCACGTTCCTGTTCTGCCTGCTCAAATGGACAGATTTAAAACTGTTCTCAATACCCCTGGTGGAGTTATCGACCTGCGAAGCGGCGGCATATCTCCTCACGACCCTATGACATATCTGACGAAAATGACAGCCGTTGAGTATTCAGAGAATGCCGATTGCCCTCGCTGGCTTGCCTTTCTTGACGACATTTTCAGAGGGGATAAAGACCTTATCAGATACGTTCAGAAAGCTGTGGGATATTCCCTGACTGGCTCGACCACCGAGCAATGTGCGTTCTTTCTTTACGGGACAGGACGAAACGGCAAGTCAACTTTCATTGATATCATAAGGGATATTTTCGGGGACTATGCGGCAAATATCCAGCCTGAAACTATTATGGTGCGCAGTAATCAGAGCACCGCCATAAACAGCGATATTGCAAGGCTCAAAGGTGCAAGGCTCGTGACAAGCGTTGAGCCTAACGAGGGCGTTCGTATCAACGAGGGTCTGCTCAAACAGCTTACAGGCGACGATACTGTTACCGCAAGAAAGCTTTACGGCGACGAGTTTGAGTTCAAACCTGAGTTCAAGCTTTGGATGGCGACAAACCATAAGCCTGTTATCAGAGGAACAGATACGGGCATATGGCGAAGGATACATATGATACCCTTCACTGTGCAGATCCCCGAAGAAAAAATAGACCGCAGGCTGAAATACAAGCTGTCGGCGGAGCTTACGGGCATATTCCGCTGGGCAGTTGAGGGCTGTCTGCTGTGGCAGAAAGAGGGGCTTAAAATGCCTCGTGCCGTCCTTGAAGAAGTGAGGGAGTACCGCCGTGAAATGGACGTTATCTCTGCATTTGTTGAGGATAAGTGTACTGTGGGCAAGGGTCTGAGCGTTAAGTCAAGTCAGCTCTTTGCGGCATATCTTAACTGGGCTGAGCAGAACAATGAATATCGTATGAGTTCAACAAAGTTCGGTATGGAGCTTGCAAAACGCTTTGAAAAAGTAAAGACAAGGTCAGGCGCATATTTTAACGGCATAAATCTCGATAACAATGTGTAAATAATTGCAAATGTGACGGGGTGTGACGGGTTGACGGGTTTTTCTAACCTTTCGTATAAGAAGATAAAAAAGAATATATATAAAGAAAGAGTTCTTGAAAAACGGCATAAACTCGTCACAACCCGTCACAGAGGGGGGGATAATCATTAAAACAGATTTCAAAAGAATGTCACAAGAAGAGTTCGCACGGTATGAAGACATGGCAATAGACGGCAGACTCATCTATGACGAGTATTCTGCTGAGGAATATAAGTATTTCTCGCAGTTATCAAGACTTGGCTACAAGAACAGGCATGAGGGGTGGTCGAAAGAGATATGCGAGGACAAGCAGGCGGAATACAAGCGGGAGTATTTTCACAGTAAAGAGCGAAACGGCAGGTTTTTTAGACAAGCCTGCATAATGCAGGAGAATATCCGCAGAGGGCAGACAACGGTCTGGAAGATAAACAAAACGCAGGACAGGGAAGAAAAGCTCAAATACGCATTGCAGGCACTGGAGCTGATACTCTGCGACGAGGGGCTTGCAAAACATAACGGCGTAAACATACCCGAATATGCAGGCTGTGAATACTGCAATGGAGTGACAGAGTGGAGCGAAAAGCTTGGTGCAGACGGCAAGGAAGTCCGTTTTGAGTTCTGTCCTGTTTGCGGAAGAATGATCGAGGAGGGATAAAGGTTGACAATACAAGAAAAGATATCACGCTATCAGCTGATACCAAAGCTCATAGCCAATCTTGAAGAAAACAGGGCAAGGATACTGAATGGAAAAGCCGTATGCTATGACAAGAATGACAGTTCGGCAGGAACACCCGACAACACGGCTGAAAGCTCAATGCTGAGTTATGCCTGCAAGGGTGAGAAACAAAAGGAGCTGAGCGAAGAGCGTGCAAGGCTCACACAGGAGATACAGTCTGAGATAGACGAAATGTTCTGCAATGAGGAAGCTGAAACCATAGATACTGCAAGGATAATCAAGCTGTATTTCATCAACGGCATATCGGTGAAGAAGATAGCTCACAACTATATTTTCAGAGATTACAAGACGGTGCTGAGAATGTTTCACAATGGGTGTGAGAAATTAAATATACCACACAAGACCACTCAATACCACTTGCAGGAACGCACATAGTATGATATCATTACAATAGCCAATAAGGCAAGCAAACATTTGCGGACCTCCATAAAAAAGTCCGACGGGGCGAAAGCTCCGTATGCAGGTCGAGAGCGCACGAACTTAAAGCCTGCACCAGTGAAACTACTCCGCATAGTCATGAATATGTGTTGCTGTAAGTGTAATCGGAGTTAATGGCTTACAGGACAGCCTGACGTTAACGGGACCTAGCCGCAAGGGCTGAGCAGGCAGCGGCAAGAATGCAGGTCGAGAGCGTGCCAGCTCAACATCTGCTCCACCATTTACAAAACTCCTTATAATATTTCACAAGAGGCACTCCTATGGGGTGCCTTTTGCGTAGTGGGAGATTAAACGTGCTATTATAAGTATGTGTATTGAATTCGTTAGTAGATCAATTTTCCTTATTAAATTTACAAATATTATTTTTTCTAAATAACCTATAAAATCGGCTAAGTTTACTATAATATATTTAGTTAATTTTTTTATAAAAAAGTATTGACATTTCCAAAATATATATTATAATAAAATCAAAGCAAATTGAATACTATATTAATTTGTTAAATTTAAAACAAGGAGTTGTTTGTATGACAAACGTAAATAATGAAAACGTAAATGAATTATATTGTGAAGTGCTTGATTTAATTGCAAGACAGAGGAAATATAAGGATAAAAGTGACGAGTTTTTACTTGAGTCATTCAAAGGCATAGTACAGAGAACCTTAGAATTTGGGTATAATTTTAAACTTAATGATCCTGTTATAAGTCAAAATCTCCAATTTATGCGTTTGGGTGATTTTACGTATGATGATAAGTATCGTAAGACAATGCTCGATATTAAATCGAGCAAGGATATTAATGATATTAATAAAAATATGGCTATCTATTTTACATACTTACAAAGAATCAAAGAATATCATCATGAATTAGCATATATTATCAGAGATATGTTGTACACAATGAGCCAACGTAAAAACCGAGGTGAGGTGAATGCCGAATGAAAACAATCTGATACCAATACGAACCGAGAGTGAAGCGAGAGAGAAAGGCTCAAAAGGCGGTAAAAAATCAGGCGAAGTCCGCAGACGTAAAAAGACTATGAAGCAGGTAATGGACTTCCTGCTTGAACAGCCTGCCAATACCAGAGCGGACTATGAATTCCTCGTGGAGCAGGGTATTGACCTTAACAGCCTTGACCCCGACTTCATCAATAATATGCTCCTCGTCAATGCGGCTCTTATGGCAAGGGCAAAGCAAGGGGACGTTGCGGCGGTGAAAGAGCTGCGTGACATTATCCGTGATGACGATATGCTCAAACATAAGATAAAATACGATAACGCAAGGCTCAGGCTTGAAAAACAAAAGCTTGAGCCTGTTTCTATGCCTGATAAGGTGTACAGCGGTATCCCTGCGAGCCTTGTCGCTCCTGCGTTCTCACCTGTCTTGTTCGATATTGCAGAGCAGGAACATTCCGAGTATGTTTTTCCTGGCGGACGTGGCTCGACTAAATCTTCATTCTGCGGTCTGAACGTTATCGACCTGCTGATGAAGAACGAGAATATGCACGCCTGCGTCCTGCGTGCTGTGGCGAATACTCTTAAAGACAGCGTTTATTCTCAGATACTCTGGGCAATATCTGCACTTGGTCTTGATGATGAGTTTGCCTGCACAAAGTCGCCCCTTGAGATCACACGCATTTCAACAGGGCAGAAAATATACTTTCGTGGTGCTGATGACCCGTACAAGATGAAGTCTATCAAGCCTCCTTTTGGCTATATCGGCATCGTGTGGTTTGAGGAGCTTGACCAGTTCGGCGGTGAAGAAGCTGTGCGAACGATAGAACAGTCTGTTATAAGAGGCGGCGAGAGAGCATATAAGTTCAAGTCTTTCAACCCTCCGAAGTCAGCTCAGAACTGGGCGAATAAGTACATCAAAGTGCCGAGAACGGACAGACTCGTTACCGAAAGCACTTATCTTACTGTGCCGAAAAAGTGGCTTGGCAAGCCTTTTCTTGATGACGCCGAATTTCTCAAAGAAACCAATCCCACTGCCTATGAGAACGAATATATGGGCGTTGCAAACGGCACAGGCGGCAATGTTTTCGATAACGTCCTCATAAGAGAGATTACCGACAGCGAGATAGCACAGTTCGATAACATCTATAACGGCGTTGACTGGGGCTGGTATCCCGACCTTTACGCTTTTGTCAGGGTGCATTATGCCCCTGCTCAGCACACGCTGTTCATATGGCAGGAGTACACCTGCAACAAGACCAAGAACATTGATACCGCAAAGCATTTGCTGGAGCTTGGTATCACAGCAAACGATCTTATCACCTGCGACAGTGCAGAGAACAAGTCCGTTGAGGATTACAGAGCATACGGCTTGCTTGCAAGAGGTGCAGAAAAAGGTCCTAACAGCAGGGAGTATTCATATAAGTGGCTGCAATCTCTGCGAAGTATCGTTATAGATAACAAGCGTTGTCCTGTGGCTTGCGAGGAGTTCATCAACTGCGAGTATGACAGGGATAAAGAGGGCAACGTTATAAGCGGCTATCCCGACGGCAATGACCACGTTATCGACGCCGTTCGGTATGCAATGGAAAGAGTATGGAAAAGGCGGGGTCAGTAAGCTATGGGCATTATTTCAAAAATAAGGGAGTGGATAAGCAGAATGCTTTCAAAGTCAGATATAAAGGGCGTTTACGGTATTGATATTGCCGTGACGGACAGTATGATAAGAGCTATCGACAAGTGGGACAGAATGTATGCAGGCAATGCAGCACCCAAGGGAGTTCACTCTCTGCGGCTTGAACACGCTGTTGTGAGGGAGTTTGCAAACACGGCTATCAATGAAATGACCCTGAAAGTTTCCAACGATAAGCTTGATGCCATAATGAAAAACGCCCTTGAAAACCTCAACAAAAATCTGCAAAGAGGTCTTGCAACAGGAGCAATGATAATAAAGCCGCTGGGTACTGATAAGGTGCAGTATGTTCCGCAGTCGCAGTTCATTCCTGTGGAGTATGACGTGAACGGCAGGCTTATAAAGGTCATTTTCCCTGAGATAAAACGCATGGGCGATAATGATTACCGCATAAGGCTTGAATATCACGCTCTGGACTATGAAAAAGGGCTGACTATCACAAACAGGGCTTTTCGCTCCAATGACGGCATATCTCTCGGGGCTGAGATACCTCTCACGGCTGTTGCAGAGTGGGCAGAGCTTATCCCTCAGGTGGCCTATCCCCTTATGCTGCGACCCTCTTTCGGCTATTATGTCAACCCTATCGACAATACAGTTGACGGTTCACTTTCAGGCGTATCAGTGTTCGCAGGGGCGGAAGAAGTCATAAGAAAAGCTGATATCCAATTCGGCAGGCTCGATTGGGAGTTTGAATCTGGGGAGCGTGCCATAGACGTTGACGAGGCTGTGCTAAGACCTGTGACAGACCCGTTCACAGGTAAGAAGCGTGCAGAAATGCCAAAGCTCAATGAACGGCTTTTCAGAGGGGTAAATGTGTCGGCTGGCACGAGCGGTGACTTTTATCACGAGTTCTCACCGCAGTTAAGACAGGCTGATTTTATCGCAGGACTTGAAGAATACAAGCGTGAGATAGAATTTTCTGTGGGGCTGTCCTATGGGGATATCTCAAACCCACAGACAATTGATAAGACAGCCACAGAGATAAAGTCCTCAAAGCAGAGAAAGTTTGATACTGTCACGGCGATACAGAATAACCTCCGTGTCTGCATTGAAGACCTCTGCTATTCGCTGGCGTTTTATAATGGGCTTACTCAAAGCGGTTATGAGCTCTCTGTGAACTTTGAGGACAGTATCCTTGCAGATGATGAAACAAAGCGTGCAAGCGATCGTCAGGACGTTTCTATGGGCATTATGCCATTGTGGGAATACCGAATGAAATGGTATGGTGAGGACGAGGAAACGGCTAAGAAAATGACCTCCGACAGCACCGCAGAGGTGATAGAATAATGCTCAAAGCAAGCGAGATAGAGCGAGTTTCAATGGTTCTTGACAAGCCCCTGCGTGACCTTGAAATGCAGATAATGGAGGACATCGTCCGCAGGATAAAGATAAACGGCGAGATAACACGTTCGGCGGATTGGCAGATATACAGGCTTCACGAGCTTGGAATGAGCAAGCGTGAGATAAAGAAAGCCATAGCCGATAACCTTGACCTCTCCAAAGCTGAGATAAAAGAGCTGTACAATGATATCCTGCGAAAAGGCTATGAATGGGACGATAGTATATACAAGACCAAAGGCAAAGCACGGATCCCCCTTGAAGAAAACGAGGGTCTGCAAAGGCTTTTGTCGGCTGTATCGGAGCAGACTTCGGGGGAGTTTAAAAACATATCTCAGTCACTTGGATTTGCAGTAAAACAGCCTGACGGCAAGTTGAAATTCACGCAGGCGGCAGACTTCTATCAACAGAGCCTTGACAACGCCATAATGGGCATAGCAAGCGGAGCGTTCGATTATAACACGGTCATAAAGAAAGTCATTTCGGATATGACGAACTCAGGTCTGCGTACTGTGGACTATGCCACAGGCTGGAGCAACAGGGCAGACGTAGCCGCAAGGCGTTCGGTGATGACAGGGCTTTCACAGCTAACCGCAAAAATGAATGAGGACAACGCCAAAGAGCTTGGCACAGACTATTTTGAAGTCACTTGGCACAGCGGAGCAAGACCCTCTCATCAAGAATGGCAGGGCAAGGTCTACAGCAAAAAAGAACTTGAAACTATCTGCGGTCTTGGTACTGTGACAGGTCTGTGCGGTGCGAATTGCTATCACGATTATTACCCCTTTATCCCCGGCATATCTGAGCGTTCCTACACAGACGAGGAGCTTACACAGATGAATGCAGAGGAGAACAAGCCTGTTAAGTACGGTGATAAAGAGTACACAAAGTATGAAGCTTTACAGCGACAAAGAAAGCTTGAAACTGCAATGAGAGCTCAGCGACAGAAAATACATCTTCTTGAAGAGGCAGGTGCTGATGAGGAAGATATCACCAACGCACGCTGCCGATATCGTGGCACTTCCCAGGAGTATACAAGGTTTTCAAAAGCAATGGGTCTGCCTCAGCAAAGAGAGCGTGTGAACGCCGACGGACTGGGGAATATCGGGGTGGGAAAAACCAAGATAGACTTGACGCAAAAAGATTATAGTGATATAATTGATATGAAAGGTAAGATGTCTGATATAGACGTGCGAAAGTGGTACAGACACCACAACAAAAATATCCCTCAGCTTATCGACAAAAGCAAGTCTATTGAAGAACAGGCAAGGCAAGCTTGTGAACTGCGTAACAAGTATCGCTTTCAGGCAAGAGAGTTAATGGAAGATCAAAAAGCTCGTAAAACCCTTGACCAGACCGACCCTATCATTTCTTTTGAAGACTTGGTGTCAGATAAAATGGCACGAAAAAACATGAGCAGAGAAGAAGCTGTAGCAGACACTTTGAAGACCGCTGTAAAAACACGAAAATCAGTAGATAAAAGGTATGGATTGGATGATCAGCAATGAAAAAATATGAATACAATATTTGCACGGCTGCGGACAAAGAAATTTTTGATAAGCAATGTGCGGCATTGGAAAAGCATATCCCAGGCATTGAACGGTCCGATATGCTGACAGATGTTGACGGCTCACAAACGCAGATATACACATTAAACGGAAAGAAGATAATCGTACACAACAGTTATTATATTGACGCTGTGTACATTGATTCAGAAGTTGAACTTACAGAGTATTTCAAATGATAATTTTACCGCTTGACTAATGTCGGGCGGTATTTTTATACCCAAATATCGGAACTAAGCACCTTAACGGGTGCTTTTTTCATACCATTTCGTCCTTGATATGACGTTAAACTGTCAGACTTTCACACCGCAGACAGAGCGGTATATAAGCTATGTAGAAAGGACAAACATATGAAAAACATTTTTGAGATCCTTGCCGCTCTGGGTATCGTTATCCCTGAGGACAAGAAACAGGACATCACAAAACAGGTGGCAGAGAATTATAAGACTGTGGCTGAGTTTGAAAAGGTGAAAAGCCGCCTTGAGGTGGAGCGTGATAACTATAAGGACAGCCTCGATACCGCACAGAACTCTCTCAAAGAATTTGAGGGTGTGGACGTCAAGGAGCTTAACGGCAAAGTCGCACAGCTCACCGCTGACCTTGCTAAGAAAGATACCGAGTATCAGGCGAAGATATCTGATATGGAGTTTGACGCTACCCTTGATAACGCTATCTCGGCAAGCAAGGCAAGAAACGTCAAGGCTCTTAAAGCTTTGCTTGATGTGGAAACTCTCAAAGCTTCCAAAAATCAGGCTGAGGATATCAAGACGGCTATCGAGAACGTGAAGAAAGATAACGATTATCTTTTTGAAAGCTCCGAGCCTATCAAGAACCCGGTCGCTCCCACAGGCACGCCTGCCGCAGGTGAAGTGAGCAAGGAAACCTTTGCAAAAATGGGGTATATGCAGAGGTTGGAACTTAAACGAACAGACCCCGAAAAATACGAACAGTTGAAAGGATAGGATATTATGAAAAAGACAAATGGCATTAGAATTTCTATGCAGTATTTCGCAGAGCAGACAAAGATCACCGACCTTATCGATCCTGAGGTAATGAGTGATATGATCGACGCAAAGATAGAGTCTAAGATAACTGTATCTCCCTTTGCGAAGATAGACAGAACGCTCGTTGGCGTGCCTGGTGACACTATCACAGTGCCACAGTACAAGTATATCGGCGATGCAGTTGATGTTGCAGAGGGCGTTGAAGCCGAAACTGTCAAGCTTGAAACAGATTCTACTCAGGCTAAGGTAAAGAAAGCCATGAAAGCGGTGGAGATAACTGATGAAGCACTTCTCAGCGGCTATGGAAACCCTGCGGGTCAGGCGACTTCACAGCTTGCAATGTCTATCGCTTCTAAGGTGGACGCAGACAGCATGGACGCACTTATGAAAGCCCAGCTCATCTATGACGGCTCGGCTTCTGCTATCTCTTACAGCGGCATTGTTGACGCTGTTGACAAGTTCAATGAGGAGCTGAACACCGAAAAGGCTATGTTTATTAATCCTCATCAGAACTCACAGCTTAGAAAGGACCCGAACTTCATTTCAGCAGATAAGTATGACGGCAATGTGGTCATGACAGGCGAGATAGGCAAAATAGCGAACTGCCGTATCGTTCCGTCAAAGAAGGTTTCACTTAACGAGGCTATCCCAGAACAGTATGTGAGAGTTGACAGCGATGCAGAGGGTGCAAAGGAAGTTGTTGCGGACAGCACAGCTTCACCAACTGCTTCACAGATAAAGCTCGGCTCAGTAACGCCTTGTGCAGATGGCTACACTCCAAAGGTGGGTGACTATGTTGTAAAGAACGCCGCTGTTAAGGCTGGCACTTTCTACATATGCCCTATCATCAAGCTCAACGCTGATACTGAAACAGAGGACGAAACATCAGCTCTGACTATCTACCTCAAGCGTGACACCAACGTTGAAACAGAGAGAAGAAGCACAAAGCGCTGCACAGATATATCTGCTGACAAGCATTACACTGTGGCTATTTCAGATCAGTCAAAGGTAGTGCTTGCAAGATTCAAGAAGTAAAGAGGTGCGGCAGTATGAAAGCATATGCAAACGAGAGCTATTATATAGGCGTTTATCTTTGCGGCAAAGAGCCTGACATATCTGCCGCTTTTGACTTCTATGCAATGCAAGCCACAAGCCTTATGAAGCAATATACCCTTAACAACGTTGACGAGAACGATATCCCCGAAGAAGTGAAAATGTGCTGCTGCGAGCTTGCGGAGAATATTTTCAAGGCAGAGCAGGAGGGCGGCACTCAGGGGGTATCTTCCGAAAGTGTTGGTGGTTGGTCAAAGTCATATGAAAGCTCAGATATCCGCAGGCAGAACGCTGACAGAGCCGTTCACGATATCGTGTACAAATGGCTCAGCGGAACAGGGCTGCTTTACAGAGGGGTGAGATAAATGCTTGCAAACAGCGATTGCACAGTGTATCTTTTCGACAAGCAGACAGAGGGATTTGTGCGGAAGTATGCAGAGAAAGTTTACTGGTGTGAGAATAAGTCGGGAAGTATCGTGAAAAGCGGTATGCAGACCTCAGACAGCACAAGGGTGTATTTCTATGATGATAATGCACCGAAAACCCCTGCAAAGGATATGCTTGTGAGAGGAAAATGCGAGTTTGAGTTCGATAATCAAACGCCGCAGAGCATATCTGAGAGCATGAAAATCTTCCGTGCGGAGTATGACTTTGTTACGGTAATGAGCATTGATGATTATATGTTCGGTGGTCTGCCACATATGGAGGTGAGCGTGAAATGAAGATAGGTCAGCCTATGGACAGCAGGGCTATCACTTGGGATAAGTCCTTTGCAGGCAGGTATTCAGAACGCTTTGATAAGGCTCAAAAGTTCATTGACGCCGAGTGCATAAGGCATATGGTGAAGTATACACCTACCCTCAGCACTAATCTGAGAAAGTCTGCCACGAGAGGCACAAAAATAGGCAGCGGCAAGATACAGTATCTTGCACCTTACGCACGCTATCAGTATTACGGCAAGCTTATGGTATCCTCTGTTACAGGCTCGTCTTACGCCCGACATGGAGAAAAGAAAGTGCTGACGGACAAAGACCTTGTTTACAGCACTTTTAAAGAGCCACTTGCCGGCAAGCTTTGGTTTGAGCGAATGAAAGCCGACAAGAAACAGCAAATACTCAGAGGAGCGGCGGCGATAATGGGAGGCAAAGCGAAATGAACATAATCGAGCTTGTGAAAGATATTTTGCAGCAGTTCCCGAAAATATCGGAGGTTTGCAACGATATCCATATCGACTTTACCGACGATACGCCAACCAATTACGGCTTGTCCTCAACAGGCGACAGCCTTATAAGCTCTGATATTCTGGGCGGTCAGACAAGACAGCATAACTTCATTCTCTATGCGGTGTATCAATCTATGAATGACTTTGACAGAATGTCAAACAGCGGTGTGCTGCTTGACTTGCAGATGTGGCTTGAAAGCTATGCAGACAAGCACCGAGATACCACATTCACTACCATAACAGAGGGTGAGGAAAGGACAGGCGTTCTTGAAAAGCTCACCTGTGCAAACGGAATGATATACGCAATACCAAATGAAAACACGAACGATACTGTGCAGTATCAGTTACAGATAGCGGCACAGTATCAGATATAAAAGGAGGAAAACATATGCCTGATTATTCATACAAGAGCGGAAAGCTCAACAGAAGTCATCTTCTGCATTATCTTGACACTACATTCGCAGCGGTCGCTTCATCACCAAGCTGGTATCTTCTCGGCAAGGACGTTGAGGACGCAAGTGTGGAGCTCAATCCTGACACTTCCACAAAGAAGAATATCCTTGATGAAACCACAGTTGAGGACAACGGCTATGAGCCTGAGTTCGACCTTGACACATTCTATGCAAAGCCCGGTGACGCACTTTACGAAAAGCTCAAGGATATCATGATGAATCGTCTTACCGGCGACGCCTGCAAGACAAGCGTGCTTGAAGTCATCGTTGACAAGACCACAGGCGCGTATGACGCATGGATGGAAGATATCATCGTCAAGCCGCAGTCATATGGCGGACCACAGGGGGCGTAAATATCCCGTTCAACTGCACCTTTGCAGGAAACAGAGTGAAAGGCTCTGTCACCTTTGCGGCAGGCGTGCCAACGTTTACAAAGACTACGGAAGAATAAAGTATATGACAAACATATGAAAGCACTTCGTTCAGAGCGGAGTGCCTTTTGTTTGCCGTAATACAGAAAGGATGATAGAAATGTCAATGCAGTCAATAGATTTTAACGGCGGTAATTACAAAGAGTACGCTATAAACGGCGATGAGAACAGAGTGATAAGGATAAACGTGTCAGATGTTGGTATCATCACAAGGATACAGGACGCTATGAGCAAGGCTGACAATATCGCAGAAGAAGTGTCAGAACGTGAGAAGAACGAGGACAGAACTCAGCTTCTCAAAGAGTATGACCAGCGTGCAAGAGAAATGGTCAATGACATATTTGGAACCGATGTGTGTACGGCGGCGCTCGGAAGCGTGAACGTGTTCTCTGTGGCTTCAAACGGCAAGCCTGTGCTTGTGAACTTTCTTGAAGCGCTTCTTGTTGTGGTGGTGCAGGAGATAAAGTCAGCACAGACGGCGGCTCAGATAAAGCTTCAAGAAAAGGTGGAGAAGTACATAGCTCCCGTTGTTGCTCAGCCTGCGGTCAACGTGGCGGAGCTTTCTGACGAGGACAAAAAGGCTCTGCTCAGGGAGCTGCTGAAATGATAGGCAGTTTGCCAACAGCCCTTGAAATAGACGGCAGAGAGTATGCCATACGCTCAGATTTTCGGGTCATACTGCGGATCTATTCAGCCTTTGCAGACCCTGAACTTGACGAGCGTGAAAAGTGCTATGTGTGTCTTAAATGCCTTTACGCTGAGGATATCCCACGAGAGCATTTGCAGGAGGCTGTCAACAAGGCTTATTGGTTTGTGGGCGGTGGAGATGTTCCGCAGGAGAGCGTTCAGCCTGCAAAGACTATTGATTGGGAGCAGGATGAGAGTATTATTTTTCCTGCGGTGAACAAGGCGGCAGGTTTTGAAACGAGGACGATAAAATATCTTCATTGGTGGACTTTTCTTGGCTATTTCAATGAGATAGGCGAGGGGCTTTTTTCGTCTGTTATAGGCATACGGCAAAAGCTTAACAAGGGCAAAAAGCTTGAAAAATACGAGCAGGAGTTTTACAGAAACCACCGCAATATGATAGACCTTAAACGAAAGCTCTCAGCAGAAGAGCAGAGGGCTGAAAACGAGGACAAAGAGTTTCTGAAACAACTGACGGGAGGTGAATGACAATGGCTGATGGGTGCTTGAATTTTGACACCAACATAAACAGTGAGGGCTTTGAAAAGGGCTTGAAAAGCCTTTCCGATATGGTGGGGGATATCAAGCCAAAACTTAAAAGCCTTGCAATGGCTCTGACAGCTGCATTCTCCGTCAAGAAGCTTGTGGACTTCGGCAGGCAATCCATAGAAACAGCCTCAGACCTTGCGGAAGTTCAGAACGTTGTTGACACGGCTTTCGGTGAATCAAAGCAGAAAATGGAGGACTTCGCTGACACGGCTGTAAAGACCTACGGCATTTCAAAGCTCACCGCAAAGCAGACAGGCTCAAACTTCATGGCAATGGCGGCAGGAATGGGGCTTGCCAATGACAGTGCAAGCGATATGGCTATGGCTCTTACAGGGCTGTCGGCGGATATGGCGTCATTTTATAATGTCGGTCAGGACGTAGCAAGCACGGCGCTGAAATCAATTTTTACAGGCGAAACTGAGACCCTCAAACAGTTCGGTATTGTTATGACGGACGCCAATTTGCAGGCGTATGCACTTTCAAAGGGTATCACGAAGTCAACTGCCGATATGTCGCAGGCTGAAAAAGTCCAGCTGAGATACAACTACGTTATGTCACAGACGGCTCTTGCTCAGGGGGACTTTGCAAAGACTTCTGACAGCTGGGCGAACCAGACAAGAATACTTTCTGAACAATGGAAAGAGTTCGGAGCAACTATCGGCACTGTGCTGATGAACGTTCTTCTGCCTGCTGTCAAGGCGATAAACAGTCTGCTTTCACAGCTCATAGCTTTGGCACAGGGGGCAGCGAGGTCACTTTCAGAGGCGTTCGGTTTTGAACTAAGCAACAGTGCAGACGAGGCTCAAAGCATAGTGAAAAGCACCTCTCAGGTAGCGGATAATTACAGCGATATAGCCGACGATGCACAACAGACTCAAGAGGCACAGGAAGGATCTCTTGCAAGCTTTGACCAGATGAACAAGCTGAATGATGAGAGCAAGTCAGACAGCACTGGGGTCAGCGGAGCTGGGGAGATAATGCAGCCTTCCGGGACTAGCGTTGAGGTGGATACGGGAAAGGCAAATAAAAAGCTGTCTGACTTTTTCACATCAGTGAGAACTCAGTTTGAAAAGCTTGCAGACTATCTTGACATGAATTTTAAGCCTATTTTCGCCGATATATGGAGCGGACTTGAAAGAGAGAGCATTGAACTTGCTCAGATACTTGGTGGAGTTTTCAGCGATATAAAGTCGCTTTCCGAGCCGCTCAAAGCTTATTTTATAAACGATTTTACACCGCTTATGCAGACCGCTTTCAGCACGCTTGGCAAGATAGGCATAGGACTTTTTGACAGCTTCAACAAGGTGTTTTCTGATATCTGGAATGTGGCAGTGTTTCCTATACTGCAAAACTTTCTCACTGTAGGATTACCCCTAATGGCGGATTTTGGCACGCAGACATGGAACACGCTAGGCGTACTGTTTGACAACATAAAAGAGATCTTCGATACCTTGTGGAATGGCGTTGCACAGCCTGTGTTGAACGCCTTAAAAACACTGTGGTGCGATACTTGGCAGAGCATTTCAGACTTTTGGAACGAGTGGGGACAGCCTATATTTGACGGCATAAACGAGGGTATAACCACCACAAAGAACGTATTCCTCAATCTGTGGGAAACGGTCTTGAAACCTGTGTTTGACAAGCTCATGGACGTGGCTGACAGCGTTTGGACGGAGCACTTGAAACCTCTGCTTGATGAGTTTCTCGACTTTGTTGGAACACTTATCACGAGCGTTCTGAGCATTTACAACAAAGCCATAGCACCCGTTGTGAACTGGCTTGTGAGCATACTCGGACCGATAGTAAGCAGTGTGCTTGGCAAGATAATAAAGACAGTGGGCAATGTCATAAGCAATATAATTGACGCCGTGAAGAACATAATTTCAGCACTTAAAGGCGTTGTGCTGTTCATAGTGGGAGTGTTCACCGGTGATTGGAAAAAAGCTTGGCAGGGTGTAAAGAAGATCTTCAAAGGCGTATGGGACGCACTTGTTGACATAGCAAAAACACCTATTAATTTGATAATCGGGCTTATAAATGGTCTGACAGGTGCGGTTGAGGACGCTTTGAATTGGATAATCGACGGCATAAACGAGCTGAGCTTTACGACGCCTGATTGGCTTCCCGGTGATCTTGGCGGTCAGACATTTGGCTTTGACCTAAGCCAAATTGATATCCCCGAAATACCCAAACTTGCCCAAGGTGCAGTAATACCGCCGAACTCTGAATTCCTTGCAGTTCTGGGCGATCAGAAGCGTGGCACGAATATCGAGGCACCGCTTGATACTATCACGCAGGCTGTTTTGCAGGCTCTTGTGTCATACGGCGGAGCGGGGGGCAACCAGAAGATAAGTGTTACCATACCGCTGACTCTCAACGGCAGGACTATCACGCAGATAGTTATTGATGATATCAACGACTATATCAAGCGCAACGGCAGGTCGCCAATAAGGGCATAGGAGGTGCAGAAAATGAAAAGCAGAGGACTTATATTCGGCAGCGAAAGGGTCGCCACACCTGCGGAAGTGAGCTTTACAAACAACAAGATATGGTCGAACAATGCAGGGCGGACGGCTAACTGTAAAATGGTGGGCGATATAAGAGCCATAAAGAAAACTGTCACGCTGAAATGGTATCATCTCACAGGCGAGGAGACGGCAAAACTCAATGAGTATATCTCCAACGTTGACAGTCCGTTTTTCAGTATCACGCTCCTTGATGAGACATTTCAGGAAAGCACTTTTGACGTTTATGCAGGCGACCCCACCTATGAGGTTTTCGGCTGGGATGAGAACAAGCAGTTCTGCAAAGGCGTTGCGGTGGACTTGATAATGCAGTAAAGGAGGCAGTCGAATTGTACCAAACAAGTGAGCTTGTGGCTCAGCGTATCGAGAGCTATTGCCGTATATGGAGGCTGTGGGTCGAAGGCGTAGAGGGTGAGGTGATAATGGGAGATCGGATAACTTCGGGTACAAGCACCTCTCAAAGCACATCTATTTCCGACGATATAGAACTAGGTGCGATATGCTCACAATCGTGGAACATAAATATCAATGATGTTGATACGAAATTTCTCGGCAAAGAGTATGACCTGTCCTTGTACCTTGCAGACCTCACAGGCGTGACCACCTACTCAACCCTAGAAGCCTACACCTACGCTGAGCTTTCAAAGCTTACAGTGGAGCAGATAAGTAAGCTTGGAGAGGTGCTTGGCGGCGAAAGAATACCCC